>Ga0182027_10000899_pt1 | contig 50361 bp, 36 predicted proteins | sample 712E1DmetaG_FD_121300 | JGI IMG/M metagenome (GOLD analysis project Ga0182027, IMG submission 121300) | Permafrost microbial communities from Stordalen Mire, Sweden - 712E1D metaG (Illumina Assembly) | ecosystem: Environmental > Terrestrial > Soil > Wetlands > Permafrost | place: Sweden...
CTTTTGCAGGCTGTAGAGCATGCGGGCGCCGATGCCGTTGCCGCCGATGAAATTACGGCAGATGTTTTCGTCGAGGGGCTCTTCTCTCATCTCTCCGGTGGAAAGATTGACAAAGAGCAGCTTTCCCATGTATCCGCCGGGCATTATTTTCTCCTCCAGTCTTTATTGTGCCGGATGTGCCGTCACCCGTAGGTGCACACAATAAAAACATTTGCTGCCAGCGCACGGTAAAACATGATTTTCACCAGGTTTTGGCTATTCCGCGGATGGCAGGCATTACACAAAATTAAATTTTGTGGCTGAAGTAAAAATTACTGATACTTTTCTGCTTTTTTAATGATTTTATTGAGTAAAGTAATCAGCACTTCCAGTTCGTCTTTGGATAAAGCGGACATTATGGCTTTATCGGTTTTCCAGTGTTTGCTGTTATGGAAAGCATCGAGGCCCTTCGCAGTCAGCTCAAAACTTAACTGGTTGGATTTGGGGACTTCCCTGATTTTCTTGACCAGTCCGTCTTTTTCCATGGTGGTCATTTGCAGGGAAATAGTGTTTTTCTCTCTATCGGTTTGCTGAGCTAACTCGGCCAGCGTAATTTTATGATCCGGATGTTTCTGACCGTGATAATAAATCACAAAGAGGAGAAACGCCTGGTTCGAAGAGATGTGATACGGCGCCAGTTCTTTATTACGTGCATAAAGCATTAAACGCCTGGCCCTGCCTAATAACTGTCGTGCCTGCATGTGCCGGTTGCGGACTTTGTTATCTTCAAAAGTCATTTTCAAACCTCTCTTCAATCGTTAACTTGATTTCTTCTTTTAATTTACTTCAGATTACCGGTATTTAGCAATATATGCGGAATTCCGGCTTTTGCCGGCTGCCAATTTGACAAATGGTAAAAACCGATGATATACTGCACTCTAATCTGCAATATTCGATACTGAATACTATATCATATATTCGTCTCAATATACAATATTAAAGCGTTGCAATATTTGGTTGCCTGGTCCCGATGTTTTCGTATTCATAACATGTACAGTCGTCCCCCGGAAATTCAAATATTCCGTGGTGTTTTAACAGCGGCCATATCACAATTAATAAAATTTGGGTGTTCAGGGATGCGGCGGAAGGCGTGCCCCCGGTTTCGAAAAATTGAGAAGATAAGGAGGCTGGCTTCATGAAAAAGCAGGCCGGAAAATGGTGGGATAAATTCGGTGAGCCGCAGTACGGCGGCGAATTGGTCATCCGCAGCACCACCAACCCGTCGAATTTAGACCCGATTCACAGCGACCATATTACACAGATATATTCCGGCTGGATGGAAAGGCTGTTTGCCGAGGACTGGACGCTGGACCCGAATATTTACGATTTCAAAGGCGTGCCGCCCAAGCAGTTTTTAAAAGGGTTGCTGGCGGAAAGCTGGGAATTCCCCGCGCCGGACACCCTGGTCGTGCATATCCGCAAGGGGATTAACTGGCAGGATATCCCGCCGGTGAGCGGCCGCGAGTTTACAGCCTATGATGTGGAATATCATTATCACCGCCTGTACGGTCTGGGCAGCGGCTTTACCAAACCTGCGCCTTACCACGGCAACGTCAGCGCTTACAAAGATTTAATTTCGGTGAAGGCAACAGATAAATACACGGTGGTGCTCAAGTGGAAGACCCCCAACCCGGAATTTATCGGGGAGACGGTGATAACGGTGCACAGCCCGACGGCGGCCATCGAGGCGCGGGAAGTCGTGGAAAAATGGGGCGGCCTGGATGATTGGCACCATGCTGTCGGTACCGGCCCGTTTATTTTAAAAGAATTTGACAGCGGCATTTCTGCGACCATGGTGAAGAACCAAAAATACTGGGGACATGACGAGCGGCACCCGCAAAACCGGCTGCCTTACGTTGATTCGCTGAGAGTTCTGGTCATTCCGGGCGAAGTTGAAGCTATAGAAGCATTATGTGCGGGGAAAGTGGACGTCATCGACCATATCTCCGCTGCCCAGGCGGCGCAAATCAAGAAGACCAACCCGGAAATGCTGATTACAGCCCATCCTGATTCCACCACCACGCTCGACCCGCGCAATGATGTGAAACCGTTTAACGACATCCGGGTGCGCAAGGCAATGCAGATGGCTATCGATTTACCCGCCATCGCAAAAAACCATTACGGCGGCGCGGTTGAGCCGTACCCATCCTCAATTACCTCGCGGTATATGAAGGGGTGGGCCTGGCCGTTCGAAAAATGGCCGCAGTACCTCCAAGATGAATATGCCTACAACCCGGCGCTGGCTAAAAAACTGCTGGCGGAGGCCGGTTATCCCAACGGCTTCAAGACGAATATCGTGGTGGACGTTGCCGCTGATCTGGAACTGATGAAAATTGGGAAATTGTATTTTTCCCGGGTGGGTATCGATATGGAAATACGTCCAATGGAATCCGCCGCACTAGTCGCTTTTATCCAGACTGAACAGAAACACGACCAGATGGCGGCCCGCGCCGGCGGCTCGCTCGGCACCGGTCATGAACCGCTGCGCCAGCTTACCCGCTTCTGCACCAATTCCTCCGGAACGCCGCAGCTGAAAGTCAGCGACCCGGTGATGGATAGTTTTTACCCCCGCGCCATTAAAGCGACGACTGAAGCAGAAGTGAAAAAGATTTTAATCGAGGCCAATGAATATGCGGCCCGGCAGCATTTCGCTATCTCCCTGATGAATCCGGTTAAATACTCCATCGCGCAACCGTGGTTGAAAGGATATACCGGGCAGTTCGGTTCGATTTCGCGCAGTCCCCAGAGCCTCTCTTTCTATGCCGCACGGTTCTGTATCGACCAAAAACTAAAAAAGTCCATGGGGTATTAAGCTGATAAAAGTATGTCAATTTAAAAAGAGGCCGGATTGGCCCGGCCTCTTTTTATTGTTACATTTTAAGAGGCTGACCGCTGAATATCATCTTGCCTTTTACTTTCCCGCCGACTTCAAAGCTTCCTGACGCTGCGCAAGGATTTTTTCCACGCCGGCGATTTCTGCCGCTGTCAATTGCCACTCAGCGGCTTTGGCCGTATCTTCTATTTCGGCAGGTGTCCTGGGTCCGGTAATGGCCGAGGTCACTTCAGGCCTACGCAGGTTCCAGGCGATACCCAGTTGCGCGGCCGTATGCCCGGACTGTTTCGCCAGGGCGGCTAATTCGGGTCCGAGCTTTAGATTGATGCTGTATTCCGGCTCTTGATAATGAGGACTGGTGCGCCGCACATCCCTCGGGGTAAATTTGTTGATATCAATCGTACCGCCGGCCAGCAGGCCCTGCTGCAGGGAACTGTAAGTAACCACGCCGATATTATTTTTCCCGCAATAATCCAGCAAGCCGTTTTCGGCGCCGCGTTCCAGCATGCTGTAGGGCGGTTCGAGGAAAGCGATATGGTGCACCGATTTGACCATTTCCATCTGTTCGGTGGAGAAATTGGAAACACCGATGCAGCCGACCTTGCCTTCTTTTTTCAGTTCCGCCAGTGTTTCCCAGGCTTCTTCGACATAGACCCACGGGTCCGGCCAGTGAATCATATACATATCGATAAAATCAACGCCCAGTCTCTGAATGCTCAATTGGCATTGCTGCCGCACGCGTTCCCGGTCTAGCCGCACCAAGATTGTGGTTTTATCCGGTTTCCACATGAACAGAGCTTTTGTGGCGATTAATGGCTTTTGGGACATCCCTTTCAGCGCTTTCCCAACGACTTCCTCCGCGTGTCCTGTGCCGTAAATCGGGGCGGTATCAATCCAGTTCACTCCCAATTCCAGCGCGCGATAAATCGTTTTAATGGAAATATCGTCATCCTGCGGGCCCCAGCCGAACCGGTCCGTGCCGGCCATCGGCCACGTGCCCAACCCCACGGTTGACAGGTGCAGCGGCGCCAAACCAAGTTTTCTTGTTTTCATCGTCTATAGCTCCTTTTGAGGCCAAAAATATGATTATCAGGTCTGATAATTCTACCTCTTGACAAAAATCCAGGCCGGTGATATACTGCTGTTTAACTTAGAATATTCGGTACTGAATACTATACTATATTTAGTCTGGAATAGACAATAGAAATTGTTTCACAGCGTGTTGTAAGGTTAACATCGTTAGCACCTGTAAGGCTGGCTTTGTCAGGGGAGACCAGGGTACTGAAGGTTTGTGGTTGGACTTTCAGCTAAGTGTGGTTGATGTCCCCTCCCGTGTCCGGAGCCCTGGGGGTAATCGGGCTTAGTGGCACAGCCAGCCTTACATTCACTTAATAGCTGTAATGGTAAATTTTAGATAAATAATGGAGGGTAAATGAAAAAAGGAGTTATCTGGATTGCACTGAGTTTCCTCATCGTTGCAACAATGGTACTGGCATCTTGCAGTTCTGCAACGACAACGAGCACCAGCACCAAGACAACCACATCTACCACCACCGCTACAACAACATCAATCGCACCAACATCCACCACCACAATCTCATCCACTACAACTTCAACCACTGCAGTCACAACACCGGCAACTACCACCTCTACCGGCAACTGGTGGGATAGTCTCGGTACACCCTCTTATGGCGGCACATTGACGCTTGCGGAGAGCAGCAACATTACTTCTTTTGACGACGGCAACCCGTTATCCGGGCAAATGCAGGTGCAGAATTTGTGGGAAGATTCATTGGTTTGTGACGACTGGACCGTGAACCCATCGGCTTTTGCTTACCAGTTAGCCTTCCGTCCCAACAACTGGGAGGTAGGTTGCGTGGCCTCTGACTGGGAGTTTACAGGCACCAACGTTCTAACCATGCACCTGAAACAGAACGTTTACTGGTGGAATGTCGCGCCGGTAAACGGGCGTCAATTTACCTCTAATGACGTGGTTTTTTACTATGACCGGCTGTACGGTCTGGGCATGGGTTACACCAAACCGCTTTCGACCAATACCGCCATGTACGCCCTGGCATCGGTAACCGCTACCGATAAATATACGGTTTCGTTTAACTGGCCGGGAGTCAGCCAGGAGACAATTTGCGAGGATATGTTCGGTCCGATGGGGGCTAATGAAGAAGCTCCGGAAGTATTCGCGGCTTACACGACTTCCCCTACTCAAATCATTACCAACTGGCACTATACTTTCGGCTGCGGGCCGTACATGATTACCGACTGGGTTGACAGCACTGCCATGACACTTGTTAAAAATACCAGCTACTGGGGAGTTGACGAGCGCCATCCTCAGAACCAGTTACCATATATCAGTAACGTCAAGCTATTAATCATACCTGCCCAGGCAACCGCGCTCGCCGCTGTCCGTGCCGGTAAGATTGATGCAATTGACACGCTAACGCTTTCACAGGCGCAGCAGATGAAAGTAACGAACCCTGGTATGACACAACTCTCGTACCCGGGCGGTCCCGATACTATCGACCCGAAAGATGATATTGCCCCGTTTACCGACCAGCGGGTCCGCCAGGCCATGCAGATGGCCCTGAATCTGCCGCTAATTGCCAGTACCTATTACGGCGGCACTGCGTACCAGTATCCTTCCACCATGACTTCAGTGTTTATGACCGGTTGGTCCTATCCGTATTCGCAATGGCCTGCTTCCCTGAAGGCGACATACGATTACAACCCGACGGGCGCAAAAGCGCTGCTGGCGGCCGCCGGGGCTTCTACATTTAGCGTTAATTGCGTCGCTTCCAGTAGTAACCCCGACCTGGATTTATTACAGATCGTCCAGTCCGAATTTGCGGCTGTCGGCATTACCATCAATATTTCTTTGATGGATGCGGCCTCCTTGAACACCATGCTCCGTGCCCATGCGGACACCGGTATCGCTTTCGGTACCAAGCTTGGTTTTACCTTCCCGCCGCTGATGGGTTTCCGTCATTGGCAGACAGGTACTACTCTCGATTGGTGCGATATCAATGACCCGACATGGAACGCCCTGTACGCTCAGGCGTTGGCGGCCCCGACGCTGGCTCAGACCCAGGCCCTGGTGGTTCAGGGTAACCAGTATCAGGCGCAGCAGCAGTGGAGCGTCAGTCTACCCTGTCCCATGCAATTCGCGGTTTGCCAGCCGTGGCTCAACGGTTATAACGCGCAAACATTCTCCATTTCAAGTACATCCGGCGTGCTTGAGATTGGCTTCTATTGTGCCAGATTCTGGATTAATCAAAGTATGAAGCAGTCTCTGGGTTTTGGTTCCTAGTTTAAAGTTATCCGGAAAATTTCGAAGTGGGCTCCGTAAAAAGAGCCCACTTCGAATATTTAGCACGGGCGGAATCATTTCCAGCCGGCCGGTTCAATACAATTTATCATTCGAATGCAATCAGGCTGATTCGCCTCGGTTTTAGTTTTAAAAAATATTCTAAAAAACAAACAGTTCAGACGTTAATTTTCATTTAATAATAATGTGGGTAATTTGAAACAAAAAGCAGCAGCAACCAACTGGTGGGATAAACTCGGCAAGCCGCAATATGGCGGTGAACTGGTAATCCGCGCCGGCGGTAATATTGTCAATTTCGACCCGTATTTCAGCGAGAAATGGACAAGTATTTACGGCGGGTGGCTGGAAAGACTGGTTTCCGATGACTGGACTCTAGACCCGGCAGTCTGGGATTATCAGATCCCATGGCACCCCATGAAATATTTGAAAGGCCAACTGGCGGAAAGCTGGGAATTCCCGGCACCGGGCATTCATGTCGCCCATCTGCGTAAGGGTATTCACTGGCAAAACCTGCCGCCGGCTAACGGCCGGGAGTTTACCGCTGACGATGTGGTCTTTCATTATCACCGTCTGTACGCTCTGGGCGGCGGTTTCACCAAACCGAGCCCCTTCCGCGCCGGCATCGGCTCCGGAAACATTATTTCGGTGACTGCGCCGGATAAATATACCGTGGTCTTTAAACTAAAAATCACCAAACCCGAGGCCATTATGGAAGCCCTTCACGGCGTGGGACAGGAACCGTGCCTGGAAAATCCCGATGCCGTAAAGCTATGGGGTGATGTCAGCGACTGGCATCATGCCGTCGGCACCGGGCCGTTCATACTCAAAAATTTCGTCGACAACGGTTATGCTCTTCTGACCAGAAATCCGGATTATTGGGGACATGACGAGCGTTACCCCCAGCATCAACTTCCGTATCTGGACGCCATCAGATATCAAATCATCCCGGATGAAAATGAGGCCCTGAACGCATTGCGGGCAGCGGAAATTGACCTTATCAGCGGGGTTTCTGCGTTTAATGCGGCGGCTATGCAGCAGACAAACCCGGAAATCATACAGATACCGATCCCGCGGCCGCAGGCGTTGACCGTCCAGCCGGCTAATGACCAGCCGCCGTTTAATGATATCCGTGTCCGCAAAGCGATGCAGCTGGCGATTGATTTACCGGCCATCGCCCGGGATTATTACCGCGGCACGGTTGACCCCTATCCCTCTACCATCACTTCACGGGATATGAAAGGGTGGGGTTTCCCTTATGATATCTGGCCGCAGGAATTGAAAGACGAATATACTTACAATCCGGCTTTAGCCAGAAAATTACTGGCGGAAGCCGGCTATCCGCGCGGATTTCAGACTAATGTCGTGGCGGATACTTCCTGGGACATGAAACTTTTACCCATTGTTCAATCTTATTTTGCCGATATCGGGATTGAGATGGAAATCCGGCCGATGGAACATAATCAAATGCTGACCTACGTCGAAACCGACCGCAAACATGAGCTGGTCTGGCGCGAATATGGGCCGCTGGGGCATAACTATTCCCCGCTGGGGGCGATTAACCGCCTGCACTCGCAGCATTTACCCAACTGGCTGGGGATTCACGACCCGGTGATGGATAGTTATTATCCTAAAGCACTGGCGGCGACCACGGAAGACGAACTAAAACAAATTATGAAAGATGTCAACGAGCGGGCGGCGCGCCAGCACTACGTTGTCTGTTTGTTGCAGCCGATGTCCTACACGCTTTACCAGCCGTGGTTGAAAGGTTTTAATTCGCAGTGTCATTCGATTACAATGGGAGTAATGGGCGGCCCCAGCCGTTTGAGTTTTTACGGCGGCCGTTTCTGGATTGATTCGGATTTGAAGAAGAAAATGGGGCATTAGCATATACAAAAGTTAGTTGCTCGCCCATTGAGAACTTGAAAGATATGAGAATTAACAATGCTCGGGATTGCATGGGTGGGTTTTATAACCACCCGCCCTGCTCTGGCCGGGGGAATAGGTGTCAAGCAGGCAAGGTATTGGTCAAGCAATGAACTATAAAGATTATATACAAAAAGCTAAAAGGAGCATAAGATGATTAAATTAATCTTTATGTTAGCCTCAAAAGACCTGCCGAACGAAATGCCGGCCTTTGAACGCTGGTATTTACGCTATCATGCCTGCGAAGTCTTATCCAAAGACCAGCCGTGGATTGCCCGTTTCGTCGGCTACCGGCCGCTGCCGGTCATCCCGGAAGCACTGGACTACGGCCACTATAATATGCGCGTCATCGAAGTCTGGTTCCGTAACATGGAAGATTATTTCGGCGGCACCAGCATGTTCCATTTTACCTGGAAGGGCGGCTGGATGAAAAACCCCATCGAATGGGATAAATACGCCATCCCGCGGGTCTCCACCTGCGTGCCAGTGCCTGCCCAGAACGTCTTCCTGGCGGGGAAATATAGCGCTGAAGAGAAAATGATGCTGCGCTGGTACACTTTCACCAAATATCCTGAAGGCGTTTCTGTCGAAGAAGGCGACGATTGGTTCCTGAATGTGCACTCGAAAGAGGTGCTGCAGCAGCCGGGATTAATCGGCTATTTCAGCGCCAGAGCCGTGCAGTTTCCGGGCTGGAGCGCTCCCACCTGGATACGTCAGAGCGAGCTGGTTTATGAAGATTTCAACGGCTGGAAAAAATCAGTCATCGAAAAACCGCCGAAGTACACCAAGCCGCGCTGGGCAAAATACGACAAATATCCGTTCCTGGAGCCCTATGTAGATTTTACCAGCACTTTTCTGGCGGAGCGGCCGGAAACCGATTATCTGAAAGAAGGGCGCGCTTTCCCTTAACATTTTTTCACCATTACCGGTAGTGTTACAGTAATTAACAGGAGTTTGGATTGTTTTATAAGGTTCTCGACGGCGTCAAAGTAATCGAATACGGCAACCTGATTTCCGCCCCGTTCTGTGCGAAGATATTCGCCGATATGGGGGCGGAAGTCATCAAGATTGAACAGCCGTGCTGCGGCGATGATTCCCGCAGAATGGAACCTTTCATGAATGATATTCCGGGCCTGGAACGCAGCGGCCTCTTCCAGTACCTGAACATGAACAAAAAGGGGATTACGCTCAATCCGGAAACCGCCACCGGTCGGAAAATCCTGCTGCAATTATTAAAAGGGGCGGATGTCTTTATTGAAAATAATCCTCCGAAACGGATGAAAGCGCTGAAGCTGGATTATGCCCGCGTCAAACAGGTTAATCTGCGCATCGTGATGACCTCTATTACACCCTTCGGGCAGACCGGCCCCTACAAAGATTACAAGAGCAGCGAGTTGATTAACGCCCATATGGGCGGTGTCGGTTATGATTCCGTCCGCGAAGTGGATATCAGCCGGGAGCCGATTAAAGCGCCGGCGCATATTTTCGGATTCCAGGCCGGTTTAAGCGCCGCGACCGCGACTGTCGCCGCTGTTTTTCAGCAAAGCGTTACCGGCGAAGGGACATACCTTGATGTATCCGAGCAGGAAAGCATCATCCAGAACATGCATTCGGTCTTTCGTTACTATTACAATAAACAGATTGTAAACCGCACGGATGTGCTGGATCGGGCACCCGCGCACATTTTGCCCTGCAAAGACGGCTATATTCATCATGCCAACATGGAAGAATCCGAATGGTGGCGTTTTGTCGATTTGATGGGCAACCCGGAATGGGCGAAGAACGAATTATTTGCCGATTATACCCTGCGGTCGCAGTACTGGGATGCGCTCAAACCTTTAATTTTAGACTGGACGAAAGACCATACGATGGATGAAATTTACCGGGGCAGCCAGGAAAGAGGTTCGGCCATCGGCGCGCTTTATACCGCCAAAGATATGCTCTCCGACCGGCAAATGGCCGCGCGCGGTTTCTTTGTCGAGGCCGACCATCCTGAAATCGGTAAACTGCAATATCCGGGCGTGCCATACCGTTTTTCCGGCATCCCGAAAGAACAGCCGTCTACAGCGCCGCTGCTCGGTCAAAATAACGAAGAAATCTTGTGCGGGGACCTGGGATATACCAAAAAAGAACTGGTCAAATTCCGTGAAGCAGGGGTTATTTAGATGAGCAGCGCTTTTCTGAAAGGGGTGCGGGTATTGGCCATGACGCAGGTCTGGGCCGGCGGCTGGATGGGCGGCATTTTAGCGGATATGGGTGCCGAGGTTATCAAAGTCGAATCCAATAAAAAAATTGACATTTTAAGACGCACCATCGAAACTCAGGGTGATTTGAACCGCGGACCTAATTTTAATGGGTATAACCGCGGCACCAAAAGCTGTAACCTGAACCTGAAAAAACCGGAGGGAGTGGAACTGTTTAAAAAACTGGTGAAGATCAGCGATGTCGTTATCGAAAACCTGGCACCCAAAGGCATGCCCGGTTTCGGTCTGGATTATGACATCCTGAAACAAGTGAAACCGGATATTATCATGGTCTCGGTGCCCGGCTTCGGCAGTACCGGCCCGGATAAGAATTACATTTCTTATGCTGCTACCGTCCAGTCCATCGGCGGGTTGGAGGCCTCATTCGGCTATCCCGGTGGGGAACCATCCACGCCGTCCATTTTCATGGCAGACCCGGTGGGCGGGATGTATGGGGTGCTCGGCGTCTGTAGCGCTGTTTATTATCACCATAAAACCGGCAAAGGGCAGCATGTTGAACTGGCCCAGAGCGAAGCCATCATGTCGCTGCTGCCGGAATCAGTGATGGAATATGAAATGACCGGCCGTATCCGGCCGCGTTTGGGCAACCGCGATGAAATCATGGCGCCGCACGGCTGTTACCCTTGCAAAGGTAATGATACATGGGTGGCGATTGCCGTGTCCGACGATGAAGAATGGCAAGCCTTGTGCCGCGTCATGGGCAACCCTGAATGGAGTAAAGCGGCAAGGTTCTCCGACCGGTTCAGCCGCTGGCAAAATCAAGATGAACTCAATAAATTAATTGCCGGCTGGACACGGAGTTTTACGCATTATGAAGTGATGCACCAACTGCAAAAGGCGGGCGTACCGTCCGGCGCATCCCTCAGCACGGAGGAAATGAACCATGACCCGCATGTTAAAGAGCGCGGCGCCCTCATTGAGATGACCGGTCAGAAGGTCGGCAAGACGCTGACCTGGCGTTCACCCTGGAAATCGGCACTAACCGGCTCGAATCCGGCCTCGCCGTATTTTGGGGAACACAATAACTATGTTTTTAATACGCTGTTGGGTTTATCCGATAGCGAGATTGAAAAATTAATCCGCGAAGAGGTCATTTATTAGTGTAATGAATTGGAGAAAACAGCTTCTCCGGAAAAGCTAAAAGTATAAAGAAAGGGGTTAAACGGGTATGGATTTTAAAGAGTATTCTATCGGCGAATTTGATACGGAGGAACAAAAGAAGTTCCGGCAGGAAGTGCGGGAATGGATTGATAAAAATATGGACCCGCGTCTGGCGGTATCCGCGGAAGAACGTGGCTTGCCGCCGGACACCGACTCCGATCTCACCCGGGCGTTCGGGCGCAAACTGGCGGCCAAAGGCTGGCTGGTTCCGGAGTGGCCCAAAGAAGTCGGCGGCGCGGGGCTAACTTCAGAGCAAAGATACATTATCAACCAGGAAGTCGCTGCGCGCAATATCGAACTCCCCGGCCACTGGGGGAATTTCCAGGGCGGCGTCCCCGGCCCCACAATGATGAAATTTGCAACCGAAGAACAGAAGAAAGAATGGCTGCCGAAAATCGCCGCCGGCGCTTTGTTCTCCCTGGGCTATACCGAACCCAATGCCGGCACTGACCTGGCTTCGTTGCAGATGCGCGCTGTCTCGGACGGCGATGATTATATCGTCAACGGGCAGAAAATGTTCTCCAGCGGTGTGGACAAAGCGGATTATCACTGGCTGTTAGTCCGGACCAATCCCAATGTACCGAAGCACAGAGGCATCTCGCTTTTAATTGCCGACCTGAAAAGCCCCGGCGTGACAATTAAAGAAATGCACACTATCTCCGGCATGGCGACCCATGAGATTTTTTACGATAATGTCCGCATTCCTAAAAAGAACCGCATCGGACCGGAAGACGGCGGCTGGGGCATCACCCGGGAAGCCTTAAGCATCGAACGGGCCAGCGTCGGTTCATCACCGTGGGCACCGAAAATTGTGGACGAATTGATTAAATATACCAAAGAAACGATGCACAACGGAAAACCGCTATATGACGACCCGCTGGTGGAACAGAGCCTGGCCGAAATGGTTATCGAAGTTAACATCCTGCGTCTGTTTACCCACCGCATCAACTGGATGGTGGACAGCGGCATGAACCCTGCCTGGACCGGCGCGGCTTCCAAAATCTGGGAAGCCGAGACCAGCCAGCGCGTGGCGAATAAAGGCATGGAGATTCTTGGAATGTCCTGCCAGCTTGAACCCGGTTCGAAATGGGCGCCCATCAAGGGCCGCGTCGAGCTGGGTTACCGCGAAACCGTGGTCAGGACTTTCGGCGGCGGCTCGGATGAAATGATGCGCAGCGTCATCGCCACCGTGGCCATGGGCCTGCCGCGGGAACCGCAAATGACGATGCCGGTGAAGAAGTAGCAGAGATATGGAAAAGAGAGGACGATAAAGATGAATTTCGATTTTAATGATGAGCAGAAGATGTTAAAACAGGGGGCGCGGGACTTTTTTGAGAAAGAGTGCCCCAAGTCTTTAGTCCGGCAGATGGCGGCCGACGAAAAAGGCAACCCGCCGGAATTGTGGAAGAAAATGGCCCAGCTGGGTTGGCTGGGTTTAATCTATCCCGAACAGTACGGCGGCGGCGGGGGCAATATGATTGACCTGGTGGCGCTGGAAGAAGAAATGGGTCGGGCCTGCTTGCCGGGCGCATTCTTCTCGACTGTGCTGCTGGGCGGCCTCTTTATCCTCAATGCCGGCAATGAGGAACAGAAAAAAGAATTACTCCCGAAAATCGGCAAGGGCGAACTGATTTTAACCCTGGCTTTAACCGAAGTAAGCGGCGGTTATGAGGCTTCCGCCGTGGAGACCTCCGCCGTCAGTGAAAAAGAAGATTACGTCATCAGCGGCACCAAGCTTTATGTCCCGGATGCGCATATCGCCGATTACATTATCTGCCTTGCCCGCACTAAAAAAGGCGCCAGGCCGGAAGAAGGGATCACCGCCTTCCTGGTGGACCGCAAGAGTACCGGCATTACCTGCACCTTATTAAAGACCATCGCCGGCGATAAGCTGTGCGAAGTTATCTTCAATAAGGTAAAAGTTTCCAGGAAAAACATTGTCGGTCAACTGGATCAGGCCTGGGGGCCGCTGGAACAGACGCTGCGTCAGGTCACCGTTGCCCGCTGCGCCGAAATGGTGGGGGGCGCGCAAAAAGTGCTGGAAATGTCCGCCGACCATACCAAGCAGCGCATCGTCTTCGACCGCCCATTAGGGAGTTTCCCGGTCATTCAGCATTACATCGCCAATATGATTATGGATATTGACGGCAGTAAATTCCTGACTTATGAAGCCGCCTGGCGGCTCAGCGAGGGCATGTCCTGCGCCAAAGAAGTGGCCATGGCCAAGGCCTGGACCAGCGAAGCCTACCGGCGCGTCACCGCCAACGGCCACGAGATTTACGGCGGCATCGGTTTTACCGTAGAGAGCGACATGCACCTCTATTTCCGGCGGGCCAAAGCCGCTGAGGTTACGCTCGGTGATGCCAATTACCAGCGTAAGGTTTTAGCCAAAGAGCTGCGTAAATAAATAAGTTTTAGAGAGGGTATTTTGATATGAGCTATGAAGGGATCTTGTTTGAAAAGAAAGACAGCATTGCCACGGTTACGCTGAATTCACCGGATAAATTGAATGCCATTTCCACCAAAATGCGGGAAAGCCTGATGGTGGCTTCGGACGAAATCAGCAAAGACGACAGCATCAAAGTGGTCATTCTCACCGGGGCGGGGCGCGGGTTCTGCGCCGGCGCCGACCTCGGCGAGTTGATGAGCATGACTCCCGTCGAACCGACGGTTTACGACCGTTTGCAGGGGCCGCCGCGGCCGGCCTTTTTTAAGGTGGAAAAACCCGTCATCGCGGCGATTAACGGCGCCTGCGTCGGGGCCGGTTTATCGCTGGCTTTGACCTGCGATATCCGCATTGCCTCCGATAAGGCGAAAATGGGTTCCGCCTTTATTAAACTCGGCGCGACCCCGGACAACGGCATGACCTACTGGCTGCCGAAAATTATCGGCCATGCCAACGCTTTGGAATTCCTGCTTACCGGTAAAATTGTCATGGGTGCCGAAGCCAAGCAAATCGGTCTGGTAAACCAGGTTGTGCCCGGCGAAGAACTGATGAAAGCAAGCTGGGAAATGGCGGCGCAGATGGCGCAATACCCGGTGCTGGCGCTGGCCTTGACCAAGCGGCTGGTCTACCGCAGCATGCTCGGGGATGCGGCCCGGCAGATGGATTTTGAGAATTGGGCCGGCGGCATCACCATGCAGTCCCAGGCCAACAAAGACGCGATGAATGCCTTCGAGGATAAGAAACCCGCCCCGCCGAAATAAAAACACACCGTATATGAATTAAAAAAAGCCGCAGAAAACTAAACTCTGCGGCTTTTTTATTATCAGAATAAATTCTAAATCCAAAATACGAAATTCTAAACAATTTTCAAATCACAAAATACAAATTTGTTCTGATTTTGAATTTGGATATTCCGCTTTGTTTCGGATTTAGAGATTAAATATTCGGATTTACCATATTTAGGCTTCAATTCGGCATTTCAGCCCGTAAGATTCGATGAGTTCTTTCGTCTTCTGCAGTTGTTCTTCCGGAATGAGCGCCAGTCCTTCGATGGGATAAGGCCGGTCCAGACTTTCATACCGCGATTTCCCCAGGTGGTGCAGCGGCATAATCCCAACTTCCACTACTGAAGCCAGCCCTTTGGAAAATTCAGCGGTGGCGCGGATATTGGCTTCGGAATCGTTGCAGCCCGGAATCAGCGGTATCCGGATGTACAGCGGCACATGACGGTCGGAAACCTTCCAGGCATTACTGAGAATCAGTTCGTTGGAAACGCCGGTCAGTTGTTTGTGCTGTTTGGGGTCCATGTGCTTGATGTCCCAGAGAAAGAAATCAACGTACGGCAATACCGGTTCCAACCCGGACCAGGGAATCTGGCCGCAGGTATCGACGCCGGTGTTAATGCCGGCCTCTTTCAAAGCCTTTAATAATTTCAGCGCGAAACCGGGCATAAATAGCGGTTCCCCGCCGGAAATTGTCACGCCGCCGCGTGAATACTTGAAGACTAGTTCGTCTTTTAAAACTTCGGTCACGATTTGCGGCACGGTCATGCGGTGCCCCAATACCACCATCGCCTGGGCGTTGCAGGCTTCGGCGCACTTGCCGCAGACGGTGCACAAGACACGGTCGATGACCGGTTTACCGTCAACTAAAGATACCGCGTGCACGGGACAAGCGGGGACGCACAGTCCGCACTGGATGCATTTAGCCGGGTATACGCCCATTTCCGGTTCGGTCTTCTGTGATTCCGGCGTGGAGCACCAGCAGCAGCGCAGCGGGCACCCTTTGAACAGTATCAGCGTGCGCAAACCCGGCCCGTTGTGCACGGTCATCCGGGTGATGCTTAATACCAGGCGGCCGTTACCGTCTGTGCCGGGGTCGCGGGACACCGTTTCACTCTTCATCATCGGTAAATTCAAAGCTAAAAGCCCTGATGTTCGGTCCGGTTAATGATATCCTGCTGTTGTTCCGGCGTCAAATCTACAAAATATGCGGTGAAACTGGCCACGCGCACCATTAAATCGCGGTATTTCTCGGGTTCCTTCATCGCCTTTTTCAGTTCTTCACTGGATATGATGTTGAATTGGACGTGATAAATGCCTGCGTCCTCAATCGCCCGGAGGAAGGACATCACGTTGTCCACGTCGCGTTCGGTCGCAATCAACTGCGGGCTTAATCTGATGTTTAGCGGGCCGCCCAGTGCAAACCGGTGCATCGGCATCTTGCTGGCGGATTTAATCACCGCCGTACTGCCGCTCTTATCCATCCCCTGTACCGGGGACATCGTATCCGCCAGCGGGTTGGGATAAATGTGCCCGTTTGGCAGGCTGCCTACAATTTGCCCGAACATTACCGTGTTCGAACCGGTGATGATGGCGCCGGTCCAGCGTCCGCCCCATCGCGGCAGCAATTCTTTCTGGGTATTAATCCAGTCCAGGCTGTCGTACCAGGTGTCCAGCACCCAGGCTGCCCAGTTATCGGCATAATCGTCGTCGTTACCGTATTTCGGTACGGCGTTGAGGCATTCCTGCCGCAAATTCTCATATCCTTTCCAATCCGCTTTCATCGCTTTGATTAATTCGTCCCAAGTAATCTTCTTATCCCGGAAAATCAAGCGGTCGATGACGCCCAGCGAATCGGCGGTATCCGCGAGGCCGGCCATAAATGCGCCGTAGGTTGTAAACCAGGCGCCGCCCTGAGTAATGTCCACGCCGCGCTGCAGCGGGCCTTCCGATAAGGAAGAACTGAACGGCGCCGGATACCAGGCGGACTGGACTTCCTTTAGGGCTTTCGAGCCTTTGGCATTATACGTCATCCAGTAGAAAACCTGTTCCCTGAAAGCCTTGCGCACTCCTTCGATTGATTCAAAAGTGCGCGGGTCTCCTGTCATCGGGCCGATTTGCCGGCCGCAGATGGCGCATTTGCCGTTGGTAATCACCAGCTCCAGAATTTTGGCAACCACGCTGTTGGCTTCGTACAGGTTACCCATGGTAATGTGCGGCAGGTTGACTTCCGTGCATCCCAGCAGGGAATATTCGCGGCAGTCCTCGACGCTTAAATCGGGATATCCTTTCTGAGTCATCCTGACTCCGGTTTTATCCATGATGAATTTCGGTTTGCCGTATCCCAGTCTTAACAGTTCGGTCGCTTTCCGCAAGTATTTGTCCGGTGTTCCGGACCAGACCCGGAAGGCCGTTTCCGGCAGCAGTAAGCCAAGTTCCATATCGGTTTCCAAGCACAGCATGGTCACGTCGTTGCAGGCGTCTTTCCCGTCGCGGGTTTGTCCGCCCATTGTCAACACCAGCCCCAGGCCCATGCCGGTCAGCAATTTGACAAATTCGTAGCTGCGCAGCATCGCGCCGTTGCATTTAATCCAGAAGCATTCCAGTAATTCGAGCGCTTCGTCATGGTTCATCGTCTTTTCGTCGGTGACGGATTTCTTGTAGAAAGGATACATATACTGGTCAAAACGCCCGAAACAATGCACCAGCGTCGCCAGTTCGCAGGAAATCACGACATGCAGCAGCCAGACCGATTGCAGCGCTTCCCACCAGTTCCGGGCGGGATTGGCCGGGACCCGTTCGCAGACTTCCGCAATCTGCAGCAATTCTTTTTTTCGTTTAGGGTTTGTTTCTTTGGCGGCCATTTCTTTGGCCAGGTCGGAATAGCGTTTGGCGTATGCGATAGCGGCGTCAATCGTAATTAAAACCGCTTTGTAGAAATCTTTCTTCTGCTGCACCTGGTAATGGTCGTAAGGCTGGTCCACCTGGGCCTGGTAATATTCCACTTCGTCGCGGATGCCTTTCAGGCCTTTGTGCAGTACTTTCTCGTAGTTCGCCATCTGGTGGCCGATATCGCCGTTCATCTGCCAGTCCGCGATCGCCGGGATGTGCGGACAGGAAGCGGTGCCGGCAAAAGCATGTTCTTTCAAATCGTCGTCCAGCCTTGCCCGGTTGTAATCGCCCAGGGTTTTCCCTCTAAAATAGGGAAAAATCACTTCTTTTAATTCTTTTCGCTCTTCAGGATGGATGATGTGCCGGTCGAAGGTCCGGATTTCCGGGTCTTTCTCGGGGTCGTCCAGTTCTTTCTCCAGCCACATGTAATCGGCACCGATTAACGTGGAACCACGAACCTTGCTGTTGATGCTACCGACGATGAGTTCGTTGTCATAAATTTTGATTGTTTTTTCCCGCAGGAAAGTTTCCAGGAAACGGGCGCGCAGGATAATCCTCGGCTCATCTTTGTACTGTTCGTACACTTTCATTTCCACGCGCATGCGTTCCAGGCAGATTTCGGGGGTCCGGATGGCATTTTCGCGGAGTTTTTTCACACGTTCGGAATAAGATGGCACGAACAAATCCTGCCAGCTGCCGACATTCTGTTTGGTTTTATCTTTAGAGCCTATCGCCATTTCGAACCTCCCTTTTATTCCGATCGGGTATTAAAAAACTGCTTTTGGGTGAATATTTTTTTCTTACCTCTATTGTAATAACAATCGTAGTCCAATTCAAATCGGCGGTATGTAATATTCATCACAGCCCGGTTCTGAACCTTATTTAATTTTAATATTTCTGATTACTTGCCGGGAAAAACGTCCTCGATGGAGCGCATCTTCGGGTATTTTGCCTGGCCGGTTTCTTTTGACGGCAGAATAATGGTTGCTTTACCCTGTGTTACGCGCACGCCGCGCTGATTATCTCCCCAATGGTCGACGTCGACGCAGTACTTGCCGTCATCAATATATTTCCGGGTGATTTTGCCACGGTACCAGCAGGTATCGCCGTGTACCACAAACCCACGGAATTGAATGGAGTACTTCCACAGGAAACCGTCGTCGCCCATCCAGTTGGTGAACAGGATGGAAACCAGGCATTCCCGTTCGACGCCGAGGTCGTAGTTGCCCTGCACGCCGACTGCCCGGCCCAGCTCGTAATCGGCATGCGGCCCTAACGTGGTGCGGGCGTTGATGCGGGGGTCGTAAATCCCGCCGTCGCCGCCGATGGGGAACCGGATGCCTTTGACACCGGCCGCGGAAACCCAGGCAAAGAAGCTCATGATTGTCCACGGTCCGACGACGATGTGACCGATGGAATCGCCCTCGTTGACATCTTCCCAGAAGCGAGGCTGGCTGCCCCGCATTTCTTCTTTCTTTCTGTCTGCTTCGATTTTGGCGATTTCCTCGTCGGAATACCGGTAGGGTTTAGCAAATTCCTCGTATTTTCCCTGGCTTTTTGAAGCTTCGTCGCTGGGAGAATGATGCACGAAGCCCTTGGCCAGCGCTAAAATTTCTCCGAGGTGGTTGCGGTACTGGCAGATGCTGGTGGTGACCATCATCTGGCCGCTGAAACGGCTTTTCACGATTTTGGCGTCAATCAAACCGACGCCGTTAAAATCCAGCCGGTCGTCTTCGAAAACCGGTTTAAAATATTCCCATTCGTTGCCGCTGTTAAACGCCCGGGCGCCGGCGGTGTGAAAACCGCCCATCCGCTCGTCGGATACTTCTTCATGGGCCAGCGGGTCGAGGTGGTGCGCCGCGCTGGAGAGAAAGGTCGGCTGCGCAATCAGCTTACCGTACCGGGTGTTTTTAGCATATTCGGCATCCCGGAAACGGGGATTGAAATCGCCGATGGCGTCGGAATACCGCCGGATGTTATCCGCCGAAGCGTTGTCGGTGTAAGCGATGGAACCGGGCAGCATTCCTGCGCCCATGGTCGCTTTATTAAACTTTTGAATCCCCCGCCGGCTTAAAACATAAGCCAGCCTTTCTTCCAAACTGGGTACTTTAATTTCCGGGTTTGCCATCTGCGGTATTCTCCTTTTTATCTCTGCTCAATTTTATTTTTTACAATGCATTATCTGATTATAGTCGTGTTTAAAAATCCAGGGTATTTCACCGGTATCGAAATGATGTAAAAGCAGAATTGTCCTAACAATTTTTCGTTTGTATATTCAGGATTAAATATGGTATAGTATTCAGTATCGAATGTCCTAAATTTGAATGCAGTATAACATCAATTCAGGTTTTTGTCAAAAAGTAAAAAGCGAATAAAATACGGGCAGGCAAACCAGCGCGAACGCGCGCGAAAAACGGTGTTAATAAAATTTCCACAATAGAACCTTTTTAGAGCTTAACAAGTAAATCATCCGGTATTTGACATCCAGATCATAAAGGGTTATAAAAGGTAACCGGAGGCCCGCAGCAAGCGCGGAAGTTGTTTACATAATAATATGCATGGTACGACAGCGGATTCCCGGGAGAGATTAATGGGCAACGAGACTATCGCCGGCGGATATAACGGTAAAATACTGCGGGTCAACCTTTCCCGGAACAGTATTGCAATCGAAGAAATCTCCGAATCGTTCTGCCGTAAATATCTGGGCGGCGCTGGGTTTGTCGCCTACTATTTATTGAAAGAATTGCCGGCCGGTATTGACCCGTTGGGGCCGGAGAATAAACTGGTTTTTGCCGCCGGCCCGCTGACCGGTATCAAATTATCCGGAAGCGCGCGGCATTGCGTCGGCGCCAAATCCCCCTTGACCAACACTATCGCCAAAGCCGAAGCCGGGGAATTCTGGGGTGTGGACCTTAAGTACGCCGGTTTCGATGCCGTCATTGCAGAAGGGAAAGCCGACAAGCCTGTTTATATCTCGATTGTTGACGGGCAGGCCGCTATCAAAGACGCATCTCACCTGTGGGGCAAAAATACCAAAGAAACACAGGAAATTATCCGCGCCGACATGAAAGATGCCCGCGCCCGCGTGGCGTTAATCGGGCCGGGCGGCGAGAAACTGGTAAAATATGCCTGCATCATGCACGGCCTGTTCGATGCCGCCGGCCGGGGCGGGCTGGGCGCGGTCATGGGCTCGAAAAACCTCAAGGCCGTCGCCGTCCGCGGACACAATCCGCCGGCGATTAAATCCCCGGAACGCGTCAAAGAATACCGGGAATGGCTCACCGCCAACATCGAAAAAGTGAAAATGTTCCAGGATTTAGGCAGCGGTGCCTACATGACGCCGTATGAAACCAGCGGCAACCTGCCCGTCCGGAATTTCCGCGACGGTTTATTCCCCACCGCTACCGCCATTGAAGGTAAAACCATCAAAGAAACCATCCGCGTCGGCATGGACGGCTGCTTCGGCTGTATCGTGCGCTGTAAAAAAGTGGTCAAAATTGACGACCCGTACCGGGTAGACCCGGATTACGGCGGGCCGGAATATGAAACGCTGGCCTCGCTGGGTTCGAATTGCGGCATTGATAACCTCAAGGCCATCTGCAAAGGCAACGAATTGTGCAATGCCTATTCGCTGGATACGATTTCTACCGGACTCAGTATTTCTTTCGCCATGGAGTGTTTTGAAAAAGGCATATTGACGAAACAGGATACCGGCGGTTTGGAAATCAAATTCGGGGATGCCGCCGTGATGCTGCAGCTGATTGAATTAATCGCTTTCCGGCAGGGGATTGGCGATTTACTGGCGGACGGCACCGCCATCGCCGCTCAGAAGATAGGTAAAGGCGCCGCCGAATATGCCATGCAGGTCAAGGGTTTAGAGCTGGCGCTGCACGAACCGCGTTTAAAAGCCGGTTTGGGGCTGGGTTATATGGTGAACCCCAACGGCGCCGACCACTGCATGAATATCCACGACACGCTGTTCGCCAAGGACCCGCAGATGAAGGATTTGCATGTTTTAGGGCTGTTGGAAGGACTGCCGCCAGAAGAAATGAGCCCGAAAAAAGTTACCCTTTTCAAGGCCATGCAGTTCCTGCGCCTGCTCGGGGACTGTTTGCCGGCGTGCATGATTCTGCCTTATAGCTACAAGCAGCTGGCGGATATGACTGCGGCCGTGACCGGCTGGGATGTTGATATCCCGGAACTAATTCGCACCGCCGACAGGATTCTGACTATGATGCGTTTATTCAATATCCGCGAAGGGTTCAGCGATGCCGATGATAAGCTGCCGGGGCGTTTTTTCCAGCCTAAAACCGACGGTTACCTCGCCCAGGCTAAACCTGACCCAGCCAAATTCGAGCGGGCCAAACGGTATTATTATTCGTTAATGGGTTGGGATGCTCAAACCGGCATTCCGACGCCGGAAACAATTGAGGATTTAGGGATTGAGTTAGTCCGTTAGGAGAAAATAAATAGGAGGCTTAGAGGCAATGGGACAGAAATTAGCAGGTAAAGTCGCGGTCATCACCGGTGGGGGCGGCGGCATCGGCAAGAATGTCGCTTTGGGTTTAGCTGCGGAAGGCGCCAGCGTTGTTATCAATGACTTCGGCACCGGTCCCGACGGCATCAAACTCGCCGACAAAGCCGCGGATGAAGTTAAAAAAGCCGGCGGCAAAGCGGCCGCCAGTTATGACAGCGTCACCACGGTCGTCAGCGCCGCTAAAATCATCAACACTGCGACCGGTAATTTCGGGCGCGTGGATATTCTGGTGAATTGCGCCGGCAACATGGTCGGTATTCCCACACTCGATATTACCCAGGAACAGTGGGATGCAACCCTGGCGATACACATCGGCGGGCATTTTGCCTGCAGCCAGGCGGCGGCACGGGAGATGGTCAAACAGAAAAGCGGCGGCAGTATCATCAACTTCGCTTCCCGCGGCGCTTTCCCGTTCTGGGGCTCGTCCAGCTCATCCTACGCCGTGGCCAAAGCCGGAATTCTGGGCTTCACCACCGCGCTGTCACAGGAATTGAAGAAGTACGATATCCGGGTCAATGCCATCTCTCCCAATGCCAGCACGCCGCTCTTCCCCTCGGTTGAACCCCGCGGCGGTATGGGTATCCCCAAAACCACCAGTCTGGACCCGTCCGATATTGCGCCGCTCATCGTTTATCTGGTCACGGATGCTGCGAAAAATATTACCGGGCAGTTCATTTACGCCGCCGGTGGCGACTTCTGTATTTTCGACCGCCCGCTGCAGCCGAAGCTCTACATCCGCAAAATCGGCAAATGGACGGTGGACGAACTGGGTGATGTTATCCCCAATCTGGGATTGGGACAATAATCAATTCAAACTAAACTAAAGTACAAAATAAACAGGAGGTTTTCACATGCCCAAAATTGTACTGATTGGCGCCGGCAGCTATGTCTTCGCGCGGGATATCATCACCGATGTCTTGTTGAAACCGAGTCTGAAAGATAGCTCCATTTCGCTCGTGGATATTGACCCGGAGCGACTGAATATCATGACCGCATTCACTAAAAGACTGGCGGAGCAGCAGGGATTTAAAACCCGGATTGATTCAACCACAAACCGTAAAGAAGCGCTGGATGGCGCTGATTATGTAATTACGGCTATCCGCGCCGGCGGCTGGAAGCCGGTGCTGGAAAACCGGCAGACCGCTTTGAAATACGGACTGGAAGCCTGCCCGGACCAGCTCGGCACCGGCGGCGTTTTCGGCGCGGTCCGTCAAATCCCGGCCATTCTCGATATCTGTCACGACATGGAAAAGTTGTGCCCCGATGCCTTACTCATTAACTATTCGAACCCGATGGCCATGATTTGCTGGGCTATTAACGATTATAGCCATATCAAGGCTGTTGGCCTGTGCCCTAACGCCCACGGCGGCGCTACCCGGCTGGCGAACTATCTGGGCGCGAAATTTGAGGACTGTTCTTACTGGGCGGCCGGCATCAACCATTTCACCTGGTATTTGGATTTCCGGGTGAAGGGCGAAGATGCCTATCCCACGCTGAGAGAGAAATTCGAGGACCCCAGGGTCTATTTACAGCCCGACTATTTTGGCAAAGGCGTGGAGGTTGACCGGGTGGAAGTGGAAATGCTGAAAAATTTCGGCTATTTCACCAGCGGCAGCCAGGCGCACCTTTCGATGTACCTGCCGTATTTCCGCCGTAAGCCGGAACTGGCCGAGAAATACCATCTGGACGATTACGGCCCCATCTTCGGCGGAGCACCGAAAAGAACGGCGGACGAGACTGAAGAGTTGAAAAAGCAGATCGCCGGCGGCTACAAATTCGAGTTTACCAATGAGTACCGCTGGAGTTTACATGCCGCCGATGTCATGGATTCGATGGAAACCGGCAATGTCCGCCGGATTGACGGCAACGTCAAAAACAAAGGCCTCATCACCAACCTGCTGGAAGGCTGCTGCGTCGAAGTGCCCTGCCTGGTGGACAAAGAAGGCATACACCCCTGCCATGTCGGCGACCTGCCGCCGCAATGCGCCACTTTAAACCGGGTCAATATCGGCGAACAGGAACTGGCCGTCCGCGGCATCGTCGAAAAAGACAAGCAGAAAATATTTCAGTCTATTTTAGTCGACCCGTTGGCCAGCTCGTTGATGACCATTGACGAATGCCGCGAAATGGTAGATCAGATGTTTGTCGTGGACAAAATAGCCATGAAAGGTTACAAATAGGTCATCTTTTTAAGCCAATTTAAGGAGCTTAACAAACAGAAACCTCTGCAGATTTGTGGAGGTTTCTGTTTTGCATCCTCGTTATAGGGGCGAGTTTCGAACTCGCCCGCATTATTTGCTCGTCTCAATTATCATGCAATAGCTAAGGAAATAAATACAAACAACTGGCTCTGTTAATAACACAAAAATGCACTATCAGGAGCGTAACAAATGAAAATCGGTGAAAGGTTAGCCCTGGGCAGCACACTCAACGACAACAACTTGGTCTTTCTGAAACAGCTGGGGGTAGACCGGCTTTCAGCCGCCCTGGAAACAGGCCGCGAACCCAAAGGCGATTATCCCTTCCAGCAGCTCAAAACCGGCGATCATTATAAGGTTGCTGACCTGGTTGCTTTAAAGAAATGGGTTGAAAGTCACGGCCTGGAGTTATCCAGCATCAATTTAGCCATGTTCCCCCGCTGGGAGAAGATATTGCTGGGCCGGCCGGGGCGCGATGAGCAGATTGAAAACTGGCAGAAATCACTGGAAAATCTGGGTAAAGCCGGCATCCTTTTGGTGCAGTATAATCCGATGATTAGTGCCGGCGCCCCGATGCCACTGTGGCGCACTTCGGCGGATAAAATCGGCCGCGGCGGCACGCTGATATTCAAGTTTGACTATGCTGCTGCCAAACAGGTACCCCTCACCAATTACGGGGAGCTTACTGAAAAAGTGATGTGGGATAACCTTCTTTATTTTTTGAAAGCGGTCATCCCGGCGGCAGAGAAAGCCGGTGTGAAAATGTCACTACACCCTTACGACCCGCCGGTGCCAACCCTAGCCGGTATCTCCCGGGTCATCCATAACGCCGCCGCCTTCGACCGGGTTTTCAAGGAGGTTCCTTCCCAAGCGAATCGCGTGACCTTCTGCCTCAGCACCTTCGGGCAGATGCTGGATAATGAAGGTGTTTACAAAGCCATCCGGCATTTTGCGAAGCTAGGCCGCATCGGCTGCGTCCATTTCAGCGGCGTCAAAGGCACGCTGGTGCAGTCTGAAGAAGCCTTCCCCGACGAAAGCCGTCTGGACATGCTGAAGGCGGTCAAAGTATTTAAGGCATCCGGGTTTAACGGCTTAATCGAAGTAGACCATGCCCCGCACCCCATCGGCGATACGGATTACGGTCACATGAGCCACGCCTTTCAAATCGGTTACCTCAAGGGCATCCTGCAGGGGGCCGGAGCTTTGGAATAAAAACCTCGATTAGTATAATGTTTTAGCAACTTTAGTGGCTAGTTTATCCTGCCGGCAGTTATGTCTCACTTCTCAATCCAGGCGTCCCACGGCGTCCATTTTGTGGCGTGGATTTCAAAATAACCCAGCCCATGTACTTTGGGGTTCATCGCCGCAATTGATGAATCCAGCATCAGCGGAATGGCAATCGCCTCGTCGTAAATGTGCCGCACTACCTTCCTTGTGGTTTTTACCAGCGTATCGTGGTCTCTGGCCTGCAAGGCGTCATTAATCAGGTTATCGAAATTCCGTAAAACGCTGGTTTGTCCGTACTCCCGGTCGGAATGAAAATCGAACAGCGACCACGTAAAATTAGGGTCCGAAGAAAAATGCCGGAACAGCATCGCGTTGTGCCAGGGTTTATTTGCCCGGTATTGTTTCCATAAGGCCGGTTCAGCGATTTCGATTTCAGTCTTGATGCCGACCGCTTCCAGATAAGCCTTGATTACGTTAAGGATTTTCTCCAGTTCCGTGCCTTCCCCGCCGATGATTTTAATCTGAATCCCGTCCGGGTAACCGGCTTCTGCCAGCAGTTTTTTAGCCTTGACAGGATTGTATCCCCGTCCTTCGATGGACGGGTCGTAGCCGTAAACGGACTCGTTGGCCATCTGGTTCAGGGCGCGCCAGTAACCATGCCCTAAAGCGGCGACAATTGCCGGCCGGTCAATGGCGTATTCGATGGCCTGGCGGACCCGCTTGTCGGCTAAAACGGAATCGGCATTGTTAGTATCAGGTAAAAATTCTTCCATCGTCCACGGCAGGGCCTGGATGACAAACCCTTCCGATTTCAACGCTGCCGCCGATTCCCCGTTAATGTTGACGATTGCGTCCACTTTGCCGCTGCGCAGCCAGTCCGCGGCCGTCTTCATTTCCCGTACATAGTAGGTTTCGATTTTATCCAGGTAAGGCTTGCCTTGCTGCCAGTAGCCGTCAAACCGTTCTGCGGTCAGTTTCACATCCGGTTCATAGCCGGCGAATTTGAACGGCCCGGTGCCCACCGGGTGGGTGAGGACATATTCCGCGCCGTATTTTTCGTATGAAGCCGGCGAAAGCACGAATCCCGGTGAATAGGCCAGTGTCGGCAGAAAATGGTTATCAAAACATTTCATGTGCAACAGTACCGTGTAATCGTCAATGATATCTACGGATGAAAGCAGTTGCAGCGTCCCATTGGTTTCCCGGGCTTTCATCAGGTTCCACTGGACTGCTTTGGCATCAAAATCCGTGCCGTCGTGGAATTTGATATTTTTTCTGGCCCGCAGCGTCAGTTCCAATCCGTCTTCGCTGTAATCGAAAGATTCTATCAGATGCGGCAGCAATTTACCGGTTTTATCCACCCGCAGAAAATGCTCGGCAATCGGCTCCAGTTGCTGGGTACCGACATTAATTCTGCCCGGGATGCCCATTCTGGGCGGCAGTAACGTGGTATTCCCGATGCGCAGTGTGCCGCCGTACTGCGGTTTTAATTTCGCAGCGGTTGATGTTTTTTTGGTATCCGGTTTCATTCCCTGCTCCTCTACATTTCTCGAATTAGTGCCCTATGGATTTCTTGAGTTTCCGGTCGATCCAGAACCGCGCGCCGTATACGCTCAACCGGCTGGGGCCTCCCATGCCCATCCATATCGAATGGATTTGCCCGTGATAGCCCTTCAACCACGGCTGACAGAGCGAATAGGTCTGCTGCTGCAGTAATGACACGACATAATGCTGGCGGGCGATACGCTCGTTGACATCTTTCGCGATTTGCTTCAATTCCTCTTCGGTGGTGCAGGCCAGCGCCTTCGGGTAAAAGGCGTCCATCACCGGATCGTTCACGCCCAGCCAATTGGGATAATGATGCGAATGGAACCGGTTAATCGCCCCCATCGGGGAATAATTATGTCCCAGCGGGCCGTATTCCCGCCATACCAATTCGTGCTTGCAGTCAACTTCCACAAAAGTCAGCATGGCGTTGTGCTCCATCGGCCGGATTTCCATCTCGATGCCGATATCTTTATAATAAGCCTGGATTACCGGCAGCAGTTTCATATCCCATTCCATGTCCGCCACAACATTGGTCTTGAAGCCGTGCGGATAACCGGCTTCGGCGAGTAATTTCCTGGCTAATACCGGATTGTAGGCATACTCGTCCTTCAGTTCCTGCGGCCAGATTTCATAAGGGAACCCCCACCCTTTCATGTCCCGGGACGTTGTCACCGACGGATATGGTTCCACCATGCCTTTATAGAAGTCCTTAGCGATTGCCTGCAGGTCAATTGCGAGCTGCATCGCCTTACGCACCCGGATATCGTTAAACGGCGGTTTGTTATTCGCCGACTGCAATGTCTGCGCCTGCGGCCGCGGCATGGGTATCAGTATTATTTCCGGGTTCGTTTTCTGCACCGCCAGCGCGTCTTTGGCCAGCACGCCGTTCATCACGTCAACTTTGCCGGTACGCATCGCTTCCAGCGCGTCCGCGATCTCCGGGATGATTAGATATTTGATGGTATCAGCGTAGGGCAGTTTATTTTGCGGATGGCGCTCGTCAAAGCCCCAGTAATCGGGGTTTTTAGTTAAAAGCGCGTGACTGTCCGCGGCGTATTCTTTTAAAATAAAGGGCCCGGTGCCGACAGCATGGTGCCAGTCGCTCAGGTCCCCCCATTTTTTAACGGCCTCGGGATTTTCCAGGCACGGGTCCTGTCCCACGCCGTGCAGCATTTCCATGATGGATTCCCGGTTGGTTATTTTCAGCTTAAAAACCACCGTATATTTATCCGGTGCGGTCACCGAGATGATGTTCCCCGAACCGATGCCGACGCGGTGCGGGCTGGGGGTTGTGAACCCGCCGCCCAAGCCGAACATGCGGTTATAGTGGAAAACTACATCGTCGGCAACGAATTCCCGGCCGTTGGCCGGCGGCAGTTTCTGCCAGTGCACTCCCTTGCGCAGATGTACGACATGGGTGCCCAGTGCCGGAAATTCCCAGCTTTCGGCCAGTTGCCCCTTCATGTATTTCGCCGGGTGCCACGGTGTTTTAAAATCCCAGATTGCCGGGTCCAGCGTCCAGTCGTCGGAGACCAGCCTTTCCAGCCAGCCGCCGTAAATGCTCGTCAGTTTCTCACTGAAATACGGGTCGAAACTGGTCAGGTTCCGGGTAGCGCGAATCGTAATCTGGTCGCCGTATTGCGGCTCCCCCAGTTTGTCCCACCACGCGTTTTCTTTTTTCATCGTCACTCCTTGTTCCGGGAAAAATTCATCAAATATCAGGCTTGATGAATCACAATTTCGTCGCCGTCCCACTCGTAGCGGACATTCAACCCGGCCGCTTTGGTGATTCTGTCCATAAATTCAAAAACTTCCCGGCCTTTCCCGTCATTTTTCAGAATTACCGGCTGCTGGTCGTCATTAATCACGCAGGGCAGATAACCGGTGCGGGTGATTTTCCCGTTTTCCACGACGCATTTGGCAATCATCGTCATATTTCTGGCCGGGTCAAACCGGAGCACGTAAGTGGAAAGATTGGGCGCAGCCAGAGAACGCATTTCCTTTCGCTGTTCGTCGGTGAGCCCCTGACCGACGGAAACGAACTGTCCCAATCCGTGGTAAATGACTTTCCCTTTGTATATCTCGATGCCTTTAAGCATGTGGGCATGATGTCCCAGTATCAGGTCGGCGCCGGCGTCAATCGCCGCGTACGAAACCTGCTGGTCGTACATCGCCAGTGTCTCCGGCATGCCCAAAATCCCTTTGTGGAATGCTACCGTCAGCACGTCGCAGCGCGGCCGTAATTTCTGGACGTCGTCAATCATCGCTTTTAGGGTACGCGGCACGGCGAATGTGTAAACATCCGTCGAACCGCCCGGATTTGAAGAATTCATTTCGTAATGGGAAATAATCTGGATGTAAGCGCAGCCGGGCTTAAACTTGTGCGCCCATTCCCCGGCCGGGCCGACGCAGTTATAGTTCAGGAACCCGAATTTAACGCCGCCGCGTTCAATAATCGCCGGTGTTCGGGCCTCGTCGATATTCATCCCGGCGCCGGTGTAAGCAATCCCCAGTTTTTTAAATCCGGCGATGGTGTCCTCGATGGCCGGTGCGCCCTGGTCGTAGGCATGGTTCCCTGCCAGCGTAATCACATTGAAACCGGCATCCGCTAATGCGGCCATATTAACGGATGGTCCGGCCGGTGCCGGGAAATTTTCCACAAACGTTTTCACGCCCCGGTCGGTAAATAACACTTCACCCTGCCCCACTACCACATCTCCTTTCCGGAAGGTCGGGGCTACCAGGTTCAGATATTTACCGTTTTCCGGTTTCTCCAGTATCACATCACCGACTGCCAGCATCGTTAATGATTTCCCTGCCATGTTTTTGCTCCTATTTTTCCCGTCTTTGTATTTGCCGGTATTGATATCAAACTGCCGCCGCCGCAATGGCGGCGATTGCTTTTCCGTATTATATCCCAAGAAGTATTATTGTCAATATTTGGTATTTTTCAGGTCAGTATACATGCCGGATAAAATTCAAGGTGAGCGGTTTTAACCGGCTCACCTTGAATTTACTAAACATCTAAACGGTTAACCTAGCTTCCTGACATATCAATCCAATCACCGTTCGGGAAAGGACCGGGCCAGACCCAACCCGCGCCGGGCGGGCCGGTCACGCCCTTCACCCAGGGCTGGACCAGAACGAAGGTGTTCGGTTGTGCGACACAGATTTCGAAATGCTGCTGCGCGACATACAGGTTCTCGTCATGCAGAATCTGTTTTACCGCATCGACACTGGTCGCAGCCAGTGCCTGCGCTTTCCAACCGTCAATCTTAGGGTCGCTGACGTTCGGGATGTCAGTCATGTTACCCGTCGTATACTTGGAAAGCTGCGTGAACGGGTCGGATGTTAAGCCGGTGCAGCCAAGGGCGCGTGCGCATAGCGCGGGATAGGTGCGGCCGGCGCCGAGACAGACGCTGTTCCAGGTCGCATCCGGCATCACGGTTATGCTCATGTTAATGCCAATCGCGGCGAATTCAGATTGTACAATCTGGTACAAATCGCCGTTCGCGATGGAGTTGCTGGAAGCTAGTAATATGTTGGTGTTGAATCCGCTGGCAAAGCCAGCCGCGGCCATTAATACTTTGGCATTTGTCACACTGTAGGCATATTGCGCCTGCAGGTCGGCGGGCCATTGCGGATAAGGGAAGCCCCAGCCACACAAGCCCATCTGATTCTGGGTTAAAGACTGCGGCCATGGGGTAGCCTGACCACCGTAGAAATTGGTGGCAATGCCGGCGATGTCGATGGATTGCTGCATCGCTTCACGGACCTGGATGTTGCTGAAAGGCGCTAAGTCAACCCGCGGGTCGACCGAAAGTTCTTGTGTGCCCGGGTAAGTGTATTGAATTATTTCGGGGTTTGTTTTGTTTAACGATGCCGCATCTGCCGCCGTTACCGAAAGACCTCCGATTTTACCGGTGCGTAATGCCGCTTCGGCGGTCGCCTGTGAAGCGACGATAATGATTTTTTCGGAATCCATGTAAGGCAGCTGATTCTGCGGCCAGCGTTCGTCATATCCCCAGTAACTGGGGTTCTTGACGAAGGAGACCGAACTGTTGTCGACGAAGTCTGATAACAGCCACGGCCCGGTGCCGATAGTGTGATGCCAGTCAATAATCGCGGGGTTGCTGGCGGTGGTATAAGCGGCGACGCATTCGGAAGCTTCGAAATCATTGACGCCGCCGCCGACTGTCATTATCAGCAGTTCGGAAGACAGGGGCGCCGTGCCGGCTGCGAAGGTGAAAACAGTGGTATATTTATCCGGCGCGGTGATGGATATCAGTGGGTTCCAACCGGTGCTCATATACGGGTCCCGGGTGGTAAAACCGTCGCCCAGACCCAGCAGCCGGTCGTAATGGTAAACGACATCGGCCGAAGTAAACTGACGTCCATTTACCGGTGCGATATTCTGCCAGTAAATATTATTGCGCAGCACGCACGTTAATACCGTGGGGGTCGTCATCGCCCAGCTCGTCAGCATGAAGCCGTCCGCATAATCCGGTGGCAGGAAGTTAATCGAAAAGTTCCACAAATTCGGGTTAGTGGTGTACGCATCTTCAAATAACTGTTCCATCACGTTGTTGTAAACGCCCGGGGACCCGTTCTGTAAATATGGGTCCCAATCGACGTAGTCGGCATTATACGACATCGTCAGGGAACCGCCGTATTTCGGCTTGCCAAGACTATCCCACCAGTTGCCGGTCGAGGTAGTGCTTACCGAAGTTGTTACCGATGTTGTCATTGTGGTTGACGATGGCGCAACTGTTGTAGTACTTGATGTGGTTGTCATTACTACTGCAGTTGTTGTTGTTTGGGTCGGCGTGCTTGTCGTGGTGGTAGTTGATGAACCGCAGGATGCGAGTGCCATCGATGCTACCAGGAGAAAGCTGAGTATAATCCAGATAACTCCTCTTTTCATTTGACCTCCGTTATTTTATTCTGGGGTTTCCTTGAATATTTTGTGAATATTCCAAACTGTTGAGCAAGACCCGCGTTATTATTCGCCCCGATTAACTTGAATGCTCGGGATACCGAAAGGGGAAACCAACCGCACCTGGCTTTGAGTCCAACCATAAACTCTCGGCGACATGATTCCCGCAATCAAATCCACGCTGGTATTAATAAAATTTTAAGGCCTCACAATACTCCCGTCGGATACAATCCTGATACTTTGTTCCTGACTAATTTTAGTATAGTATTCAGTATCGAATATTGTAAGTTAAATGGCAGTATACCATCGGTCTTAATTTTTGTCAATAGCAAATAATCATGAATTAATAATGAAATAGAGATAATTCATATGAATTGTGTCAACCCGGAACGGTAATATATGGCACTTCGCAACTTTTCTTGTTTTTTGCCGGGGCGCCGTCCGGGAATTATTTTCCGATGGGGTAAATCAGCACCTCGTCCCCTTGCCAACGGTTACGGGTATTCAATCCGGCATCCTGGCTGGATTTAACCATTGCACTAAAAATCACGTTCCCCCGGTCGTCATTCCGCAGCACTTCCGGCTTTGATTTTCATCGTTCGTTTGTGTCAAAACCGCGTACCGGCTGCCTTTAACAAGGATGTCGTCATGGAATCCGCTGCTGTACTTTTTGCCAGGCTTCGGTAATCAAAAAGCTTTCTTCCATATTGTCCACCATTTTCACGAATTTTTTCATCGGCACTGCCAGTGTCAGCACATCTTTGGGTACAGAAACCCGGGCGGACGGGTCGAACATCCCGAGTATGGCGTGTGGATGGTCGGAAAATTGTTCCAGATAAGGGTTCTGCACGATAGCCGAGCAGCCGGACCCGAACGGCGCCAGGACGGCGCCCCGGTCTGTTTCGTCAAACCGCGCTAAAGTATACAATCCGGAAAGCACGTCGGGAAGAGCAAAGAAAATCACCACATCGGGATTATCTTTTTCATCCAGCTTGTCCCAGCGTTTAAAGACGATGTATTTGGCCGGGGCGGTGATGGTGAGAGTGTTATCAAAAATCTCCTGCACCATCTCCGGCGTCTTTACATAACGTTCGCCATGGACTTTATTCGGGATGCCGCAGGAAAGAAAATAATTAAAATTCGGTCTTATTTCCCGCGTAAAGCCGAGGAATCTTTTCCCGCATTTCAGGGATTGGGCATCATAGTACAGTGATTTTCCGGCCCTGACCTCGGCTAACCCCCCAATCACGCACCGGGGCAAAGTTTCTTTCCCCGCCGGCAGGGCGCGGGTTTCGTCATCGCTGAAATAAAAGGTGATGGGTAGTTCGGCGTTGTTAAAATACTTTTTCCAGAGTGTCAGGAATTTATCACGCAGTTCAATGTCCATGATAGTCTCCTTCAACAAGATATCGGATTGTCGAATTTCACCGTTATTGGAAACGGCTTTATTTTATTGACTATCTTAGACCTTAAGCCGGACCTTGTCCAGAAGATGTTCTTTTAGAATTTTGAGGTTATTCTTTGTTTGCCGGAGGCCGAAGCAAGGCGCAGGTACTTTGCCGCAGGCAAATGTATACTCAGTTCTACGAGATGAAGTAGATTTTGGAATTCCGAAGGTACTCAGCCGCAGGCTGATGTATGGTAATCGGAATTTTAATCTTAGTTGTCGCGGTTAATTTAATCGTGGTAAGATTAGTCTGTGAGTTCGTTCTTGCCTGAATCAGGCGATATAAGGAATTAATCATGAAAGTAACTACCAAGAAAACGCGTTGTCCCAACTGTGAGAAACTGGTCATGGGCAGTGAAAAAAAAGTTGATGAAACTATCAATGTTACCTGCCCGGACTGCAATGAAGTTATCTGGCATTGGAACGGCGGCAACTGGCACCAGGTCAGAAAATAACCAGCTGTTAAATTTCAAAAACGGTATTGTTATAATCGGCTGAAATTTTTTCCGTATTCCCGCGATAGCACCGCACGGCGTACGGCAAATTATCCAGAATATCCCCGGCGGTCATTCCGTCCGGTCCTTTCTTTTTCGCTGCGATATCGCCGGCCAGCCCGTGCATGAATACTCCCGTCCTCACCGCTTCCGGAATATCCAACCCCAGGCAGAACATGGCGGCAATCGTGCCGTTAAGCACGTCCCCGCTGCCCGCGGTTGCCATGCCGGACTTGCCCTCAGTGTCCCCGGAATTATTGATAAACATCCGGCTGTCCGGGCACCCCGTGAGCGAATGCGGCCCTTTTAACACGATGTAAGCATTCAGCATCTGCGCGGTCGTTTGCAGCACGCTGACTCTATCTTTTTCAATTTCCGCTTTCTCCATGCCGGTCAGGCGGGACATCTCCCCCATGTGCGGCGTCAAAATCGTGGCCGCTTTTCTGTCGGTGATTATGCCGGTGTTTTCCGCAATCGCGGTCAGGCCGTCGCCATCAATCAGCAAAGGTTTTTCAATCTCCGCCGTCAATTCTCTCACCAGTTCCTGCGTGTCCTGGTTTAAAGATAATCCCGGCCCGATAATCACCATTTTCATCTTTTCCGCCAGTTTGAGCAGCGCATCTTTATTTGATAATGCGATGCTACCGGCCGGGGTCTCTTTTTGGGGCACAATCACAATTTCCCGCCCTTTTTTCGCCACCGAAGGCGCCAGGGATGCCGGGCAAGCCAGGTAAACATAACCGCCGCCGGCCTTCAGGAAAGAATACGCCGAGGCGTGCGGTGCCCAGTAATAATTCGCCGCGCCGGCAATCACCAGCACCGGGCCGTAGTCCATTTTGTTGGCGTCTGGTTTACGTTCCGGCAGCGGTACCGGTCCAACCAGTTCCACTTTGATTGATTCCGTTCCGTACAACGGTTGCGGGAAAGAAATATGAGAAACGTATAGTTTGCCGCCGCGGTTGTAGCCGGGATAGAGCAGGTTGCCCAGCTTCGGCAGGCCAAAGGTGATAGTAGAATCGGCCTTGATTGAAATGCCCATCTCGCGGCCGTTATCGCCGTTTATCCCCGAAGCGATGTCCACCGCAAAAACCTTTTTCCCGCTGTCATTGACCGTTTTGATTATCTGCCCCGGCAGGCCTTCGATGTTCCGGTCCAGGCCGGTGCCGAAAATCGCATCCACCACGGCATCCGCCACCCCCAGGTCTTTTTTAATTTGCCGGGCAGACGTGATTTCTTTAATCGTAATGGGAAACCGCATGATGATTTCCAGGTTCTGTTTCGCCGCGCCCTGATATTTCTCTCTATTTGCCAGCAACAAGACTGTGACATCACCGCCGCGGGCATGGAGTTTCCGGGCGATGACGAAACCGTCGCCGCCGTTGTTGCCGGGCCCGCACAAAATAATAAACTTCTTACCCTGTATGCCCAATTCTTGCTGGACGACGGCATAGACCGCCTCCCCGGCATTCTCCATCAGCAGTTCCGGCGGGATGCCGTATTCGGCGGTGGCCTGCTTGTCCATCCGCCTCATTTCCTCAACGCGGCATACTTTCATTTCTGCTTACCTCATTTTACCGGTGTCATTGCGAGGTTAATCCGAAACAATCTCAGAGAAGGGTGGGATTCATCCTCCCGCGTACCGGGCTAAATTACCCCTATTATAGCAAAACGGTGCAATATAGAAATATTTGAAAACAGGATTGACAATACCTAACGAATTATGTATTGTTTCACTAAAATATATATCAGGGAAGAAAGGATGCGGTATCAGGAGAAACACATATAACTTTAAGAGGGAATATGAGAATTTTTATTAGCGGCGAAATAGACGGGCAGATTAGTAATGACTATAGAATAACAAGAAATGAAATTGATAGAAAACTAAATTGCCTGGAAAATAATGATTATGGTTTCGAATTCGTTGATATTGGAATAATTCCTATTATTATCGACCCTAAAAGAGGACTTTTCGAAGCCGGATTTTTTAGGGAACGTAAACTTATTAAAAGAAAAGCGAAAGAGGCGGATATTCGATTAAAAACCGATTTTATTAAATTTCAAGCCGGTGATGATAATATTAAACGTTTGCTGCTTATTGATAATATTGTAAGGTCAATTAGAGTTATCGGTGAAAAATCTAAGTCAGATTTTAATGCAGAAAAGCTGATAAGTGATATTATTATGGCTGTGGAAATAGATGTAAAAGCACTTGATGACTTGTAAACCAATTAATTCAAATCACTAATTCTTTCATTGGAAAAATGTAGGAAATTCCTCCTCCCTTTTAAGGAGGGAAGAATAATTATTACCGACTAGCTTTTGGCCATCGCATCATAAAATGCCCGCCAGAACGGGTCCACGATGGGGTGCTTTAGTTCCTTCTCCCGGCCGCCTTCCATCAGTATCATCCCTTTTTTCGCGTCAATCAGTTCCCCGACGACGGATGACTTGATGCCTTTTTTCGCCAGCGCTTTCACCACCGCCTCGGCTTTATGCGCCCGGCAGGATGCAATCATTGTTCCCTCAGAAATCGAAGCATACGGGTCGATGCCGAAATAGTCGCAGATTTCTTTGACGCAATCCTCGACGACGATTTTCTCTTTTTCAATCCTCACACCCAGACCGGCCGCCTGCGCAATTTCGTACAGCCCGCCCCAGATGCCGCATTCAGTGGCGTCGTGCATCGCCGTAATCCCGTTCTCCCTGACCCCGACCTTGATCGCGGTCATTGCATCCTCCACGATGGACATTTTGTAGAAGATGTCCTGCGCCTTTTTACTGAAATCTTTGCCGAACTGTTTCTCCAGCCGAGCCGGGAACATCGTGGCAAAAATCCCGGCCGCTTCAATGGCCGGGCCTTTGCTGATGATGATTTTATCGCCGGCTTTAGCCAAATACGGCGTCACGTACTCGTCCATTTCCCCCACGCCCACAATTGTCGCCCCGCCGACCATCGGATAGCTGCAGTTTTCATAGCGGGCGGTGTGTCCCGTAATCACAGTGATGCCCAGTTTTTCGCACTCTTTATGTATCGTATCCCAAACGATGACGAGCTGTTCCTTAGTCATGTCCATCGGCAGGTTTAAATCAATGGACAGGTATTTCGGCTTCAAACCGCTGGTTACCGAGTCTGAAATAATAATGTGGATGGCGAACCAGGCGGCGCGTTCCCAGCCATACTGCGGCACGATGAAAACCGGGTCGGTGGTAAAAGAAACCGCTTTGTCCCCAATGGTCACGATGCCGACATCCACGCCGTGCTGCGGCCCGACGATGACGTCTTTACTCTTCGCCCCCAGCCGCGGGAATATCACTTCGGTGAAAATTTCCGGCGAAATTTTCCCGATTTCGGGCATTTCCGCGCTTTTTGAAGTGGTTTTTTTCTGTTTTTCCAAGAAAGTCTCCTTTGGTATAGTTGCGAGTTATCAGTTTCGATTTATAAACAATAGGTTCAGAGTTTGATATTGATATTATATCACGCAGGAAACGTCCGCTTCTGTGGTTGGGGAAATAACCCCGGCATTGCAGTCACAGCCGTCCCTGCCTGCGCTTCTGTTGAAGTAATGTGGCGTGGGCAGTAGTTCCATCCATACGGCGGAAGCCGGTATCCAGTGTTTCAAGAATTCTGGATTCCCGTATGTTCGCTTCGTTCAGTATTTCGACTGTGGTCTCAACCATGCGCGGGAATGACAAAGTGGGCTGTCACACTTTCCCTGCCAGCCCTTTCCCCTGACTCAGCCAAACGGCGGTTTTAATGGCCTCGGAAATACTTTCCGCGTTAGCGATGCCTTTACCCGCAATATCGAATGCAGTGCCGTGGTCTACGGATGTCCTCAGGAACGGCAATCCCAGCGCCACGCTGACGCTCTTCTCGAAGCCGCGTACTTTGACGGCGATGTGTCCCTGGTCGTGGTACATCACCAGCACCACGTCAAATTCGCCCTTAATCGCCCGGTTAAAAATAGAATCGGCGGGGAACGGCCCGCGCGCGTCGATGCCAAGCTTGACCGCTTCCTGCACTGCCGGGGTAATTTCTTCAATTTCTTCCTGTCCGAACATCCCGTTTTCGCCGGCATGGGGATTCAGCGCCGCCACGCCGATAGCCGGTTTACCGAAACCCCATTGGCGGAAAGAATCGTCGGTCAGTTTCAGGCGGCTGAGGATAAAATCCTTTTTGACTTTGTCGCAGGCTTCTTTCAAAGAATAGTGGGTCGTCAGGTGGACGCATCGCAGGTTGCCTGTAGCGAGCATGGTGGCATAGGTTTTGGTCTGGGTGGCCTGTGCCAGGTATTCAAGATGTCCCAGCCCTGTATAGCCCGCCAGCATCGTGGCTTCTTTATTTATCGGGGCGTTGACCATCGCGGTGATTTCACGGTTCAGGGCCAACTGCATCGCCATTTGCAGGAACTCCATTGCGGCCCGCCCGCAATCCGCGGACATTTCACCCATTTTAACCTTGCCCCAGTCCAGGTTGTGCATGTCCAGAATATCAATCGTGCCGAATTTACCTTTAGTCTCGGCAGCTTTTTCGATGGGATGCAAGGCGAGATTCTTCCCGCTTAGCGCGATAGCCGCCTGTATTGCGCCGCTTTCTCCGATGACAAAAGGTCTGCAACTGTTATAGATGTCTTTTTCGGCCAGTGCTTTAACCACCACCTCCGGCCCTATGCCAGCCGGGTCGCCGATGGTAATCGCGATAACCGGTCTTGTTTCAACTGCCATATTCCGCCTCTCTTTTTCCATTAACAGGACTGATTAATGCGAGCCGTGATTTTGAGGGGAAAAAAGTAAGGCGGGTTATTCACCCGCCCTTACTTTATCACAATGGTCTACGTTGTCGTTTTTACTACAGAATCTTTAAAGTTCCAGCGAAGCTTTGTATTCGTCGGCATCCACGGATTCGATGGAGAACCCGAGGCTTCTCGCCAGCCCCACCATCTTGTTATTGTCTTTCAAAATGACGCCGTACATCGCAGTCAGGCCTTTTTCCTGCGCAATCCCGATCAGGATATCGGTCAGCTTATGCCCAAGTCCGACATCCTGGAAATCGTCGGTCACCAGCGTCGCGAACTCCCCGTTTTGTGTGCCCGGTTGGATGACCAGTCTGCCCACGCCGACGATTCTTCTTTTGCCGTTGGTGTTGGCTTCGGCGACAATCGCGATTTCCCGGCCGTAATCAATGTTGCAGAAACGGCTGAGCATATCGTGAGAGATATCTTTAATGATATAGAAGAAACGGAAACGGGATGATTCCGGCGATAGCCCGGCAATCAGTTCGTGCTCCATCGGTTCGTCTTCCGGCCGGATGGGGCGCAGTAAAACCGACCGTCCGTCACGGCACAGCCACGGCTGAATATACCGTGTGGGATAAGGAGAGATAATCAAATGCGAGAATTCGCTCAATTGGGTGTGCAAAACGTTTTCATCAATGATGATGCGGGCGTCCAGCGCGATGACCTTATCGCCGCTGACCACCAGCGGGTTGATATCCAGTTCCTTGATTTCGGGGAAATCCACAATCATATTGGAAAGCCGTATCAGCGTCTCGTCCAGTAACCTGAGGTTGACCGCGGGCTTTTTTCTGAACCCTTTGGAGAGCATGCCGTAAACGTTGGTCTTTTCAATTAACAGCCGTGCCAGCCGCTGGTTCAGCGGGGGCAGGCCGATGGCTACATCTTTGTAAAATTCGGTTTCCGTGCCGCCCTGCCCGAAAATAATCACCGGGCCCAGGGTTGTATCTTTTTTACTGCCGATAATCAGTTCGTAATCATAAGACGTTATCATTTTCTGTACGGTTACGCCGTCAATGCGGGCTGCCGGAAACTGCGCCTGCACATTTGCCAGTATTTCCTTATATGCCTTGCGCACCTCATCGGCCGATTTAAGATTGAGCACTACGCCGCCGACATCGGATTTATGTGAAATATCGGGGGATTGTATTTTCATCACAATCGGATAACCCAGCCCGGAGGCGGAACTGGCAGCGGATTCGACATCTGCTGCGAAATGCGGCAGTGTCACGTTGATGCGGTAAGTATTCAGGAATTTCTTGGAATCGTCTTCGCTTAAGACCATCTTCCCTGCCCGGGCGGCGTTGCGCAGCAGCAGCTTGAGATGGTTCTTCGGCGTGCCCACATCGAGCGGCACGTCTTCCGGCGTCTCGTAAAGGTTTTCCAGGTTCCGCGCATAATGGTACATGTACATGTAGGTCTTGATAGCTTCTTCCGGGAACTCGTAAGTCGGCACTTTATTGTCGTAAAAAACCTGCCGGGCTTTCTCCACTTCTCTGCTACCCATCAGGGCGGTTAAAATTGGTTTGGTGCTTTTCTTGGCGGTCTTGGAAATGGCTTTGGCCAGGTCTACCGCTTCGGCCACGCCCTGCGGCGTATAAATTACCACCACGCCGTGCACGCTTGGGTCTTTCAGTGCGATATCTATCGCGCTGATGTAGCGTTCGACACTGGCGTCTCCCAGGATATCCACCGGGTTGGATTTGCTCCAGTAAGTGGGTAAAACCTGGTTCAGCGCTTCCATCGTTTCATTGCTGAGCTGGGACAGTTTGCCCCCCCGCCCGATGAGCGCATCGGTCGTCAGAACGGCCGGTCCGCCGGCATTGGTGATAATAGCCAGGTTCTGTCCTTTCGGCAGGATGGCAGTATCGAGGATGGAGGCGCAATCGAACAGGTCACCGATTTCTTCCACCCGGACCACTCCGGCCCGGTCGAAGACGGCGTCGTAGTATGAGTCTTCCCCGACCATCGCGCCGGTATGCGATTTGGCGGCCTGCCGGCTCTCTTGGAATTTCCCGGCTTTAATCACGATAATCGGTTTGTTGCGTGCGAAGCCTCTCACCGCACTCATGAATTTCCGGGCATTCTCCAGCGTGTTGCCCAGCGATTCCAGATAAATGATAATGCTTTTGGTTTGCGGGTCAACCCCGAAATAATCAATTAAATCGCCGAAATCAATATCCAGCATTGAACCAAGGGAAACGAACGCACTGAAACCGATATCCCGGCTGACTGCCCAATCAAGGACGGAAGTCCCGAGGGCGCCGCTCTGTGAAAGGAAGGCGATTTTGCCCGGCTTCGTGCCTTTGCGGGCAAATGTCGCATTCAGTCCGGAGCTGGGTCTTATCGCGCCCAGACAGTTCGGCCCGATAATCCGCATGCCGTACTGTTTGGCAAAAACCTTAATTTGCGCTTCACGTTCTTTTCCTTTTTCTCCCGCTTCATTAAACCCGGAAGAAATGATTATCACGGCTTTCGTTCCCAGCTTGCCGCATTCTTCGACAATTTCAGGCACGGAATCCGCCCCGGTCGCGATGACGGCCAGTTCGGGAACTTCCGGAAGTGCCGCCAGTGAAGGATAACATTTGGTATCCAGCAGTTGTTCATGTTTGGGGTGCACGATATAGACATTACGTGTGTCTTTGGATAAGAGTAGATTTTTTAAAGTGGTTTCACCTACCGAACCGGGTTTATCTGAAGCTCCGAATAAAACAACATTCTTCGGATTAAAAAACAGGTTAATTGTGTCCATTTACCGTCCTTCGCTTGGGGTAGTGTTTAAGATTGGTGACATTGAGAACTCGATACGCATGAGAAAAATAAATTCAGTTCGTTATCTTTGGAGTTTTCGCAGTTTTCCGATTCCTTTGTTCTATACCCACTAAAATTACATTATACGTTAAAAAACAGGGTATCCGCAATCGTTAGCCGTAATTATTGTGAAATATTCATAAAAATAGCTGTTTGCATATGAATTACGACGGTGAATTTATCCCAGTTGCATCTCCTCATATCTGCATGGTAAGCTTGCTTAAATATAATTTGCTGCTTGCACCGGTTCTTCAGCCGACCGGTACCAGCACCGCTAACCGGATAATAAAATGATGCAAAAATGGGAATTTTCCCTCAAATACTATCAGGATTCCGCTGCTGCGCTGGAATCGGCCCTGAAAGAAATCTCGGCCTATCAATCATGGCGTGATTTTGACCCCGGCAAGCTGTTTCCTGTCGATGCCCGCTATCAGGCGATGCCGGCGCTGACTAAAAAAGATATCCGCGAATATTTCCCACTCGGTTTTGTCAAACCGGGCGTGAACATCCAGCGCGGTCTGGACAGCGGCGAAATCTCGTTTGTCAGCACCAGCGGCACTACCGATGATAAAGTCACCAACATCTGGAACCAGAAATGGTGGGATGCCTCGGAAAGGGCCTCCTGGAAACTGAATTCACATACTGCCCGTCTCGCCACCGGCCAACATCCCGAAGCAATCCTGGTGAATCCGCTGAATGTCGGCATTGCCTCGGATACTGTCGACCTGCCGCTGGAACAGCGGCGGCTGGCCCGTTTTCTCTACCTGAATGAAAGGACAAGTTACACTGCCTGGACCTCAGAGCACATGGACCGCATGATTCGCGAGCTGATGGTTTTCCGGCCGGTGATTCTCGAAGCCAACCCGTCCCTGCTGGCCAGATTATGCCGTTACATCGCCGAAAGCGGCCAAACCGTCTACCAGCCGGGGTTAATTGTCCTCACTTATGAAAACCCGACCGCTCTACATTACCGGCAAATCCGCAAAGTTTTTTCCTGCCCGACGGCCAGCTCGTACGGCACCACCGAAACCGGCTACGTCTTTATGCAGTGTGAAGCCGGCAAATTTCATCAGAATACGCAATTCTGCCGGGTGGATTTCCAGCCGCTCAAAAAAGAGCACGGCGGATCCTCCCTGGGCAGGATTTTGGTGACGCCTTTTCATAATGACTGGTACCATCTGCTGCGCTTCGATGTCGGCGACCTGGTCCGTCTCGATGAAACGGGTAAATGCCCCTGCGGCCGTCACGACGGCATCATTCTTGCCGCCACCGAAGGCCGGTGCGTGAATGCTACTTTGACCTGCGCGGGACGCCTGGTTACTTCCCGCGAACTGGATCAGAATTTAAGTAAGCTCGAAGATATTGACGAATATAAATTGGAGCAAACCGCTGCCGATAGTTACGAATTGCACGTCGCCAGCCGGGTAACGGACAAACAAAAACTCAGCGAAGCGGCGGCAGCCGTTTTGAAAGGACTTTACGGGGCGGCAGCGAAAATTTCGGTGATCCATGAAAATATGATTGCGCCGGAAGCCTCCGGCAAATACCGCCTCTCCAAAACCCTCTTCCCCTTGAAAATAGAAGACTATCTGGAGAAGTAGGGTGTTGATATCGGTGACAGTTCAGAATGGAACAGAAAGTTAATGTGCGTATCTGTAGTGGCGTGTTTCGAACCCGCCCGCCTCGGAATTGGAGTTACCCTTCCTCTAAAGGGCCTGTGCGTCTGAGGAAATTCTGTATCCGGATAGAAAATCATAAACTACTGGATCCCGATTTCCATCGGGATGGAGAAGCGATAAAGCGGGGACTGAGTTAGAGGGGTGAGACAATGGAATTAGCCTGCTTAATTTCTCCTCTCCATTGCCGGGAGAGGATTAAGGTGAGGGAGTATTTCTGCACTTGTTAGAAAAAAATGGTAAATTTTAAGGTAAGAACAACATGAACAACCTAAAACCCGTATATCTCCTGGCCGGCGGCCGTCCCCGCAACCCCGCCTCTTTCAATCCCTTATTCCAGGCTGTCTTTGACGAAAGCGGTAAACCCGCCCCGTCTATCGCCTATGTTGGCGCCGCCAGTGACGACAGCAAACCGTTCTATTTGATGATGGCCGCAGCGCTCAAAGGCGCCGGTGCCGGCAAAGTCAAACTCGCCGCCCTCGCCTCTAAAAAGGCAGATGTCGATAAAGCCAAAGAAATTATAGAATCCTCCGATATCGTTTATGTCAGCGGCGGCGACGTCGAACACGGCATGCAGGTCTTGTCCGATAAAAATCTGACCGATTTCATCATCGGGCTTTACAAACAGGGCAAACCGTTTTTCGGTATTTCCGCCGGCAGTATCATGCTCGCCAAAGAATGGATCCGCTGGAACAACCCGGACGACGATAACTCCGCCGAAATCTTCCCCTGCCTGGGCATCGCCCCGGTGCTTTGCGATACCCACGGCGAAGCGGACGGCTGGGAAGAACTGCAGGCCCTGCTGAAACTGGAAAAAGATAGCACTATCGGATACGGCATTGTCTCCGGCACTGTCCTCAAAGTCTTCCCGGACGGTAAAATAGCAGCCCTGGCCGGCGCGGTTCACCGGTATCAGAAAATCAACGGCCAAGTCACCAGAATAGAAGATCTAGTGCCGGGTGTTAGGTAAAAATACGGAAAAATCAATTGCCCCTATTTCACCGGTAAATCAATCTGGCTTTTTTTCAAGGCGGCGTCAATCAGCGCGGCCGTTGCCGCATCCGGTTCCACCAGCGGCAGGCGCGGTTTCCCGACGTCAAACCCGATTTTATTCAGCGCGTATTTTATCGGCTGGGGATTAGAGACCAGGAACAGCGAAGTGAACAGCGGCAAAAGCTGCATGTGCAGTTCGGCGGCTCTTTTCACATCGCCTTTGACGAAGCTGTAAATCATCTCGCTCATCTGTTTTCCGGCCAGGTGCGAAGTGACGCTGATGACGCCGTAAGCACCCAGCGCCAGCATCGGCAGGGTGTCCCCGTCGTTGCCGCTCCAGACCAGGAAACCGGGCTTGGCTTCTTTGATGATTCTCGAAATCTGGTCCATGTTCCCGCTGGCTTCTTTTGTGCCGATAATGTTCGGGATTTTGCTTAGTCTGATGGTCGTTTCCGCGCTCAGACTGGTAATCGTGCGGGATGGCACATTATATAGGATGCAGGGCAAATCGGTGCTATCCGCGATTGTCTTGAAATGCTGATACAACCCTTCCTGTGACGGTTTGTTGTAGTAAGGCACCACCAGCAAACAGGCATCCACCCCCAGTTTCTCGGCGTCCTGCGTGGATTCGACTGCTTCGGCGGTGCTGTTGCTGCCGGTATTGGCAATAATCGAGCCTTTCTTCCCGACGGCTTTTTTCACTTCTTTAAACAGGGTTATCTCTTCTTCCTTGTGCAGCAGCGTCGGGGATTCCCCGGTGGTGCCGGCCAGCACCACCCCTTCGCTGCCGGATTTCAGCAGCGCTAAAGCCAGTTTCTTCGCCTGGTCGTAATCCACTTCGCCTTTTTTATCGAAAGGGGTCACCATTGCCGTGATCAGTCTGCCCGGTTCTCTCATTTCCTAACCTTTGGGGGAAAGCCATTCCCGTTTTATCATTTCTTCGGCGATTTGCACCGCGTTTAACGCGGCGCCTTTTCTTATATTATCAGCTACCGTCCACATTGCCAAGCCGTTACGGTGGGATGTATCCTGCCGCACTCGTCCCACATAGCAGTCGTTCGTGCCGGCGGTGTTCCAGGGCTGGGGATAAAGACTGACCGTGGTGTCGTCCAGCAGCCGCACGCCCGGTGCGGTGGAAAGTATCTGCCGCGCTTCGTCCGGCGGCATCGGGTGCGTAAATTCCACATGCACCGCCTGGCTGTGCCCGATAGTGACCGGCGTCCAGACGCAGGTGGCGGAAATCGCCATCTCGGGAGAGCGCAATATTTTTCTGGTTTCCTCCAGAATCTTGCGTTCTTCGCGGGTCTCGCCGCTGTCCAGAAAAACGTCTACTTCCGGCAGCAGGTTGAACGCAATCTGGTGGGGGAAAACCCGGATGACCGCCGTTTGCCCGTCCAGCACCTGTTTCACCTGTGTATTCAGTTCTTCGATGGCGGCCGTGTCTTTGCCGGAAACCGATTGATAAGTATCCACGATAATCCGTTTAATCGGATTGATTTTATGCAGCGGGTATAAAATCACCGCCAGTTGAATCGTCGAGCAGTTGGGAGTGGAAATAATGCCCTGGTGCACCCGCGCGTCCTCCAGGTTAATTTCCGGCACCACCATCGGAATGTCGTTGACGTTGCGGAAAGCGCTGCTGGTATCAACGACCAGTGTCCTGTTCCGGACAGCCAGCGGCGTAAAATACCGGCTGGTTTCAGGCCCCGCGGCGAAAAAAGCGATGTCCACATCGCGGAAAGATTGCGGGGAAAGTTCTTGCACCGCCGTTTCCTGGTGTTTCACGAAAAATTTTTTGCCCGAACAGTGTTCGGTAGTAAAGAGCCGGACGGAACTCGCCGGGAAATTGCGTTCATCCAGCAGTTTGATGAATTCCTGCCCGACCATGGTTTGGGCGCCGATGACAGCCGCGTTGAACTGCCGCATCTGTTTATCCTTCCAGACCGAGGATGGGCTCCAGCCCGACCGTTAACCCCCGTCGTTTGATAACAGCTTTGGTTGCCAGGATAACACCGGGCATAAAGCAATCCCGGTCGATGGTGTCGTGGCGGATAGTGAACGTTTGTCCGGCGGCCCCGAATATCACTTCCTGATGGGCTAAAAAGCCGGGCAGACGGACGCTGTGGATGGAAATGCCTTCGGCGGTTAGCCCGCGGCTGACAAGCGGTTCGCCTTTCTCGACGGGCGGGCGGTTGAATGGCTTGCCCCGCGCTTTGGCCATGGCCTTGGCGGTGGAAAGGGCCGTGCCGGAAGGTGCGTCCATTTTCAGGTTGTGGTGCAGTTCGATGATTTCGGCGTAATCGAAGTATTTGGCGGCGATACTGGCGAGGTGCATCATCACAATCGCCCCGATAGCGAAATTGGAAGTCCAGATAATGCCGGTGCCGTTCGTCTCGGCCAGTGTTTTCATTTCTTCGACTTCGGCGGGGGAAAAACCGGTGGTGCCGCTGACGATGTTGACCTTTCTTTTAGCGGCAATCCGGATGGCGGGTATCGCCGCTTTAGCTACGGAAAAATCAATCATTACGTCCGGTTTTAGCGTGGCCAGGAGACTGTCTAAATCTGAGGATAGGGGTACATCTCCCGGGCCTTCGGGTAACGGGAGACGGCTGCCGGTCGCTTGAATATCGCAAGCGCCGACGAGTCTGGTCTCCGGTTCCCGGCAAACAGCGCCAATTACCGTTTTGCCCATTTTACCCATTGCGCCATGAACAACCACGGTAATCGGTTTCATTTTATATCACCATTACTCTTACTGATTCGAGCGGGGGGGGCGCGGGGGATAATCCCGGCGCGGCGGACGGTCGAAATGCCGCGGTCCGTCTGTCGCCGGTCTGGGTGTGGTTTCAGACATGGCCTTGCGGGAAAGAGCAATCTTGCCGTCTTCATTGCGGATAACTTTGGCGGTGATTTCGTCGCCGACTTTTACTTCGTCCTCAATCAGGTTCACCCGGTGGTCCGACAGTTCGCTGATGTGAATCATGCCTTCTTTGCCCGGCAGGATTTCGACAAAAGCGCCGAACGGTAATAACCTGGTGACTTTACCGGTATATACTGTACCGACTTCAATTTCCCTGGTCAGGCCTTCGACAATTTCAATCGCCCGCTTGGCGGAAGCTTCATCGGAAGAGCCGATGATGACCGTGCCGTCGTCTTCTATGTCAATTGTAGCTTTGGTCTGTTCCGTAATCGCGCGGATAGTCTTGCCGCCGCTGCCGATGACCGCGCCGATTTTCTCGACGTCAATCTTCATCTTGTACATGCGCGGGGCGTAACGGCTGACTTCCGGCCGCGAGGCGGGGAGGGTCTTCGCCATTACATCCAGAATTTGCATCTTGGTAACCCGGGCATTTTCAAATATCTCCGGGAAGATGGAGAACGGCAGGCCTTTTAATTTGGTATCCATCTGAATGGCGGTAATGCCGTCTTTGGTGCCGGCGACTTTGAAGTCCATGTCGCCGTAATTATCTTCAATTCCTTCGATGTCGGTAAGCAGTACATATTTGCCTTCGCCGCTGACTAAGCCGATCGAGATACCTGCCACAGGTTTTTTCATCGGGATGCCGGCGTCCATCAGCGCCAGGGTGGCGGCGCATGTGCTGGCCATCGAAGTGCTGCCGTTGGAGCTGAGCACTTCGGACACCAGGCGGATGGTATAGGGAAATTCTTCCGATTTCGGTATCATCGGCATCACTGCGCGTTCGGCCAGTGCGCCGTGCCCGATTTCACGCCGTCCCGGGTTGCCGGTGCGTTTGACTTCGCCGGTAGCGAAAGGCGGCATATTATAGTGATGCATAAAGCGTTTCTTTTCTTCGATTCCCAGCCCGTCCAGCTGCTGTTCCTGTCTTAACGAACCGAGCGTAGTAATACATAACACCTGGGTCAAACCGCGGTTGAACAGCCCGGTGCCGTGGGTGCGCGGCAAAAGCCCGACTTCGCAGGAGATGGGCCGCAATTCGTTAACGCCGCGCCCGCTGACCCGCTTGCCGTGTTCCAGCACGCTGTTCCGCAGTAATTTTCTGATTTCTTTGTCGAATGCTTCCAGTACTTCCGCCCTGGGATATTCCTCGCCGATAGCGTCCACGATTTCCGCCTGTAAGGCATCCATCGCCGCCTGGCGGGAAGGTTTATCCGCGTGGAAAAGCGCGGCATGCAGTTTGTGTTCGGTATGGCGGTGCACCGCGGCCACGATTTCCGGCGCGACTTCATGCACCGGCGTCGGTTCCTTGGGCTGGCCTAAAGCGGCGCGGATTTCTTCCTGTAATTTGTTGATGACCTGGTTGGCGTTATGGGCAAATTCACAGGCTTTCAACATCGTGGCTTCCGACACTTCTTTGGCGCCGGCTTCCACCATTGCAATCGTGTCTTTGGTGCTGACGATGGTCAGGTCGAGGTCGCTGCCTTCCAGCTGCGCCAGTGTCGGGTTCAATATCATTTCGTTGTTAATCATGCCGATGCGTACGGCACCTACCGGGCCCTCATAAGGCACGGAAGACATCATCAATACGGTCGAAGCGCCGATAATGGCCAGCAGGTCGGGGTCGTTTTCCTGGTCGGCGGAAAGGACGGTGATGATGATTTGAATTTCACGGCGCCAAGCCTTGGGCAAAAGCGGGCGGATGGGCCGGTCCGTCAGGCGGGAGGCCAGCGTGGCTTCCGTACTGGGGCGGCCTTCGCGACGGATGAAACCGCCGGGGATTTTACCGGCGGCGTAGAGCCGTTCTTCGTAATCGATGGTTAAGGGTAGAAAATCCGTGCCTTCTCTCGGCGCGGGGGCGACGCATAACGTCACCAGCACCTCGGTGTCGCCGTATTGCACGGTAACTGCGCTGGTGGCCTGCACAGCTAATTTGCCGGTTTGAATAATGAGGGTCCTACCACCGACCTCACATTGAAAAGATTGGGGTGTTATCACAGCTTCCTCCTCCATGGAGAGCGCTTATTATTTGCGCAGTCCGAGCGTCCTGATTAACTTATTGTAGCGGTCGGCGTCTTTCTTGCTCAGATACAATAATAATCGACGTCTCTGTACGACTAAACGGAGCAACCCGCGCTTGGTGGCAAAATCATGCTTGTGCGCGGCGGCATGTACGGTCAATTCCGTAATCCGCTGGGTCAGCAGAGCTACCTGAACCTCGGGTGAGCCGGTATCTCCCTTTTTCTGCTCAAAAGTGGTAATGACTTCCTGTTTTTTGGCTTTGTCCAAATCAAACTCCTGTGTTCTACAATATCGTCTTTTAAGTTCGTCTAAATTATAACATACTACATAATAGTAAACAAAACAGATGCAAACAAGAACGGAAAATCCTAATATCTAAATACGAAACCCTAAGTAAAGCTAAATATCAAAACTCTGCACACCCTGAGCTAAGGCGAAGGGTCTCCCTGCCTACTAACTGCAATAAATTCCAAGTTCCAAATACAAGCAAAACCTCTTTGGTTAGTTCCCTCGCCCCTTGAGGGAGAGGGCCGAAGGTTCTTTTGTTTCGGTAGACTTACATCGAAACAAAAGTATAGGATGAGGGGACATTGTACACTTTGCGCAGTAAATGTGCATCAACCTGGTATTCCTTACCTTCCAGTAGAGAGGGAGATTCTTCGGGTACCAGGTATCCTCAGAATGATGAGATTCTTTTGTTAAAGTGCGATTCGTTTTGTAAAAAGTGCATTTTCTATAGCAGAGGAAACGAATATTTTTGGATTTTTTGGCATGCGGAATCACTCTGCGTTTCTGAAATGACGTGAGGCGAAACGGCGTTTGCGGCCGCTTTTGTTAGAACCCTTCCCATTTTGTCATTATCGGGCTCCGACCCGATAATCCAGAAAGATAACGGGAGAGGATAATGGCTGGATTCCTGTACATTTGCTTCGATGTAATCCTACCGAAGCAAAGTACCTTCGGCTTTCGCGGGAATGACAGGTTGTGGGGGATTGCTGCCCTTGCAACAGTGGGTCCTAAATATTTGCCCTTTACCGGGCGCTCAGGAGCTGGATTCTGACGAGCCTGGGCCTTTGCGTCCACCA
>Ga0182027_10000901_pt1 | contig 50341 bp, 57 predicted proteins | sample 712E1DmetaG_FD_121300 | JGI IMG/M metagenome (GOLD analysis project Ga0182027, IMG submission 121300) | Permafrost microbial communities from Stordalen Mire, Sweden - 712E1D metaG (Illumina Assembly) | ecosystem: Environmental > Terrestrial > Soil > Wetlands > Permafrost | place: Sweden...
TAATTTGATAGGATCCCGTGTAATTACTAGTGAACCAAGCGATGACCCAAAATGGAAAAATCACATAAGGAATTTTTCAGTTGATACTGATGCAGCAACGGCAATACTTGAAAAATCTGATACCGAAGAAGCTTTTATTGCTACAACAGATCAAGAAAAGCAAACATTAGATATTGAAGTAAAACAATCTTTTCCAGAGGTTCTTCATGCATTTTCAGAAGCAGGTGTTCTCCCTGATGCTCTCGCTAATCAATTGAGCCGATTACTTAAACCGGATAATGTTCTCGTTGGCGATTTTGATTTTCACCAGTTCTATTATCTTCAAGACAGTTTTCCCGAGAAATCAGGGGAAACCCCCGTGTTAAGGTTTGGAGCAGGCCAGTTAAAATATATGGAGACAAGGTTAACGGAAGCCTTAAGTGCAGCGGGGGTTACTCTTGACCAAGGTCAAATTCATAGCATATCAGTACGTTGGGGATTAAGTCATGAAATAGGACATGCCGTTGATAGAGCGATGATGTTGGGTATTACGGAAGAGCGATTAAAAGCAGACGCTGGTTTAGAAGACTGGAAAGAAGCAGTTAAGGTGAGTGATGATATGCGGGGAGAAGTTGAGAGCATCATTGCCCCAGATAAAGATATTACAAGCATATTCGCTTCAATGGATAACTCTGAAGAATTACATACGGGTAATTTGGTAGCAGAACGGATTGCAGGTGGTTTTGAATATATAGGGTTAAGAATGGCACTAAAAGATGTTGGTTTAGATGATAATCAACAGGGGTTGATAATAGACTATTTTAATAAAAATAATAATGGTGAATTAGAAGAGAAAAGAAATTTTATTGATTATCTGGGGAAAAATGGTTTAAGCGTGGATAATTTAGGTAGCGCTTTTTATGATATAAAAAATTCCCTAAAAGATAGTGAAAGAGCAGATTTAGCTGAAAAAGTTCCCAGTTTTAGAATAGATAGTTTGGGATATACGAGGCCCTTATCTGAAAATCAAACAAGAGCTTACGTAAATAAATATTCTCATCCAGTATGAGGTACCCTATTATGATAGCATTTCAAGAAATGTCATTATCCCAATATCCCTTAGCTTTTAACTATTGCTATTTTTAAACAAATCTCTGGTGTAATGTCTTCCAATTTGTGTCATTCTTATACTTGCTAAATATCTTCTGGCTGCGGGGAAAGTTCTGAGGCGTTTGGCGGGAACAAAAAAAGTGTTGGGGTATATTTTTCGGCCCTATCTCTTTATCCTCTTAATATTTCCAGATCACCTTCTCTCAAGAACATAGGTGATTCTTGAAAGCATGAGGTTCCGATGTTAGTATTATCATATGCAAAAAGGCAATGGAGGACCCTCTTTTTTCGGACGCCTAACCACATCAAAAGCAGTCTACGTAATAATCATTATTGGAATAATTATTTATTTCAACAGTTTACTTAATGGGTTTGTGTTAGACGATGCGACACAAATTGTGCAAAGTACAAATATTCATTCAATAAAAAATATAGTTTCTTTTTTTCAGGGTAGTACATTTAATTATCCCGTCAATAATGCCCATCAATTAACGGGAGTATATTACAAACCTGTTCTACTGACTTTCTTTTCAATCATTTATACAGTTTTTGGAGCAAACGCTTTTTATTTCCATCTTCTTCAGTTGCTTCTACATATTGCAAATACAGTTATGGTTTTTTTGTTTTTTTCATTCTTTTTCAAAAAACAGTTTTCTATTTTTTTATCCCTGATATTTCTTATTCATCCGATAAATACAGAATCGGTAGTATATATCTCTAGTTTGCAGGATGTACTATTCTTCTTCTTTGGAATGATAGCTCTAGTAACTTTGGCGAAGACAAAGGTACTTCAAACTTACAAACAGTGTATTTTCTACTTGCTAATTTTCTTTCTCATGTTATTTTCATTATTGTCGAAAGAAACAGGAGTCATTTTTATTTTTGTTCTTCCGTTTTTTGCATTCTTGTTCAAAAAAAGAAACGTTAAATTTATTGCAATTACAGTCGGTTTATCATTAGTCGCATACTTTATTCTTAGATTTTTTGTTGGACACGTCTATTTTAATATCACGGGCATTTCCAACATCTCTGAATTACCATTATCACAAAGACTAATAAGTGTTCCAAAAATTCTTTTCTATTATATTCAAACGTTTTTTGTGCCGCTTAATTTGTTTACCGCACAGGGCTGGGTTGTGAAGGACTTTACCATACAAGATTTCTATCTCCCGCTAACTGTTGATGGTATTTTTTGTATTTCTTTGTTAGGGTTGGGAACATTCATATGGAATAAAGAAAAAGCTTTTATTAATACATACCTGTTTTTTTTAATGTGGTTTCTGGTTGGATTATGTTTTCATCTGCAGATAATTCCGTTAGACCAAACGGTAGCTGATAGATGGTTTTATTTTTCTATAGTAGGATTACTTGGTTTAAGTGGATTACTTATCCAACTATTGCTAGCAAAGAGCAGAAGAATATTTATTATTGCTACTCTAATAGGTTTTTTTATTATTGCAATATTTAGTTTAAGAACTTTAATAAGAAATATTGATTGGTATACAAACTATTCTTTAACGTCGCATGACATCTTGTTTGAAGAGAATAGTGAATTTATGCAAAATGCTTTAGGATTGGAATTACTTAAAATGGGTAAATATAACGAGGCGGAAAACCATTTCCAATTATCATACCAGCTGTCTCCCCAAAGCGCTATCCTTTCAAATCTTGCATTAGCTTATGGTCGGGAGGGAAATTTTACCAAGTCAGAAGAGACCTATTACAAGTTAATTAAAGTAGATAAACAATACTTTCTAGCTTATATCAATCTAAGTTATTTTCAGCTGAAGTCAAATAAACCACAAATTGCAGAGGAAACAGCCCGGCAGGGTTTAGCCCTATTCCCCGACGAAACAAAATTATGGATCTTACTGTCATTTGCTCAATATAAGATGGGAAATTATCAGCAAGCTGTGGAGTCAATAAACAAAGCTTATAATCTTTCCCCAACTGATACAAAACAGATTCATGATATGATTGTTAACCATCTTCCTATAGACAGCTATTTATAAATTTAAGAACCTTTTGATCTAGCTTTTGGAATATTGAGCGAATAGTTTTTCTTTCTCACCTAATAAATGATGGAGTTGTTTTTCGACGTTTTTAATCGCCTCCCAAACGTCGGGTTTATTTCTTAAATCTAAAACATTATTTAATTCCGCATATTGTGTAATTAATTGCTGGTGACGGTTTTCTAAGGCTTTTCTGATATATTGAAATTGAATGTGTTTGCTTAAAGTGTGCCATTCAGGAAAATTCGCCAGAAAATTTGGGTCGTATTCTCCCAGCTCAACCGCTTTTTCAAGCGTAAGCTTCGTAGAAGTTGTTGAAGGCTTATTTGATCCTAAACTTTGTTCTCGTTCTTCGTCATCCATATATTTGTATTATATCATCTCGGACGTTTTGCTAAAAGATTTTTAATGTAGGATAATGATTATAGCTTATGCTAAAGAAAAGTCTTCATTATGAACATTTAAAAAAGAAATGGCTGCAAAAACAGAACGAGCTTGAAAAAAAAGTTCTAACAAAACATAAAGAATCTTTTGATTGGCTTTCGCAAAACACAAAGCAATTGGCCGTAGGTTCCTTGGCCGGTCTTTTCCTTTTGGCAAATCCCATCGTTTCGCAATTACCAAGTACTGTTTCAGCTAAGTTTGTTTCGGACGCAACGACTTTAAAAGAAAATACGTTTCTAATTTACGATCTTTACAATGTTCTACCTAAAGAAGTTCGTCCTCTAACTGTCGAAGAAGAATCTCAAGTCGCGCAAATTTTAAACAGAGATTTTAAAATCGATGTGGCCGCGGAAATTGGTGGAAAAAGGTTAAATACCACTTATGGTCTTATTGGACAAGAGCAGCATTTGGCCCGTTTTCCCGGAGATAATATTTATGTTCATTTTAGTGCCTCACAAGACGCTCAGGATTACTGGAGTTATGGAATGGCGCCGGGACTTGGGGCTTGGGGATATTTTGCCGATTCGCAAAGTGCCATGACCAAAGAACAATCGGATAGGGAAAAATATTATATTGCGGCGCAAACTTTTCTGGCTCCAGGTTTTGACCAAAACGCCAGGGAATATTTAGATTTTTTTAAAGATAGAAAAATGTTAGTGGTTAATCCGCAAAACGGCAGAGCAGTGGTAGCAGTTATTGGCGATAGTGGTCCGGCGGCTTGGACAGGAAAACAATTGGGTGGGTCACCGGAAGTGATGAAGTATTTGCAGCGATATGATGGAAAGCAAGTTGGTCCCGTTCTTTACTTTTTTATCGAAGACCCGAATAATACAATTCCTTTAGGCCCAATTAGTTTATAATTAAGTATATGAGCAAAGGTCATTTTTACGAAAAAATAATTGAGACTTCACAAATCAGCCTGGAGTTAGGAGATCTTAATTTAAGTAGCGAAGAAAGAAGAGAATTAATAATTCTAGTTAATAAAAACATTCACGCAAACGTTTTGGACACGGTTTTATCGGAACTTCCCGATGAAGACAAAAAGATATTTCTTAAGAATTTGTCGGAAAACGATCACGCAAAAATTTGGAATCATTTAAGTTCAAAAACAGAAAAAATTGAAGACAAGATTAAGAGATCGATAGAAAAAGCAAAAAAAGAATTTCTAAAAGATATCGCGGAATCTAAAAAACTTCACGGCTAGACCCTATCTTATGACAATAAGATAAAAAAGGATAGCGGCAATTATTCTGTAAATACCAAACGGAATAAAAGTGTGGGTTTGGACGAACGTCAAAAAGAGTTTGACGACAATTAACGCAACGACAAAACTTCCCAAGAAACCTGTGATTATCATCAGCCATTCGGTTGATGTATAAGAAAAATTAGTCTTAATTAAATCTAATCCTGTTGCTGCCAGCATGGTTGGGACGGCTAAGATAAAAGAAAATTCGGCCGCGGTTTTTCTTTTTGTTCCCAAGAATAGTGCGCCAACAATAGTTGCTGCAGATCTTGAAACTCCGGGGACTATCGCAATAGATTGGAAAAGACCAATCGCAAAGGCTTTTGAAAAACTTATTTTTGCAATATCGTCCACGTGGTCTTCTTTTTCTTTATAAATAAGCTCAAGAACAACTAAAGCGATACCTCCAATAAAAAGTGAAGCGAGAGTAACGTATAAATTTCCAAGTAAGTAAGTCTTGATAAATTTAAAAAGCACCAGCCCGATAATTCCGGTTGGAATAAAAGCAACAATTATTCTTTTCCAAACCTCAACACTTCTAAAAAGTGTGTTGGCATATAAAACTACAATCGCCAAAATGGCGCCAAGTTGGATGATTATTTCAAAATCTTTAACAAAACCGGTTTGAGCGACTTTTAGAATATCTGCCGCTAGAATCATATGGCCGGTAGATGAGATTGGTAAGAACTCCGAAATTCCTTCGACAGCAGAAAGAATAAATGCTTGTAAAAAATTCATATAAACATTATACACAAAGTTTGCAAAAGATTTCTGTATTACCTAAAATAAGCACATGAAGGAAGAAATTCCACAAGAATCATGGAATAAAAAAAGAGTACTCTCGGCAGCTTTAGTTTTTATAGCATTATCGGCAATCTGTGTGTACGCGTTAGTACAAGCTAATCCTCAACTAACCCAAAAACCAAGTCTTTCGGCGGTTGAAGGGATTAGTATAAAAAATAGCTCAAGCGTTAAAAGTGATATCCAGGATAGAGTTGATACCCTTCAAAAAGAAGCACAAAACATAAATTTAGTAGAAATGGCTTCTTCGTCGCCACAAGTACAAAAAGTAATTAACGATCTAAAGGCGCTTCAGGATTATCCTAAAAATCAGTTGAAAAACGCTTGTGAGCAAATTTGCAACAACCTTTAATTATGGATGATTTAAATTTAAGGATAGAAAAAGCTTTAGAGAAAATAAATCTTGACGAGAAAAGGAAAAGGATAAGAGAAATCGAAGCCGAAAGTCTTCATCCCGGTTTTTGGAATGATAGAAAAGCTGCCACCGCTAAAATGCAGGATTTAGCAATGCTTACAGAGGAAATCGCAAAGACGGAGAAACTACAGAGCCTACAAAGCTTGGGGGACACAAAAGAATTAGAAAAATTATTAAATGAACTGGAAACTTTGCTTTATCTCTCCGGACCGTTTGATAAGGGTTCTGCTTTAATTTCGCTTCATGCCGGGCAGGGAGGAGTTGAGGCAATGGACTGGACGAATATGCTTTACCGGATGTACACGAGATTTTTTGACAAGAAGAGCTGGCGTTATGAAGTTATCGAGGAAACTCCGGGAGAAGAAGCGGGGATTAAGAGTATTACCCTTTCGGTTAGTGGTTCTTACGCTTATGGATACCTAAAAGGTGAAGCGGGAGTCCATCGGTTAGTCAGACAATCTCCTTTTAATGCCGATAATTTAAGGCAAACTTCTTTTGCCTTAGTCGAGATAATGCCTGAAATAGAAGAAGATAACGAATTACAAATCAACCAAGACGATTTAGAATGGGATTTTTTTAGAAGCGGCGGACACGGTGGCCAAAATGTAAATAAAGTTTCAACCGCTGTCCGGCTTAAACATAAACCAACGGGAATAATAGTTACCGCGCAAAGCCAAAGATACCAAGGCCAAAACAGGGAATACGCGTTGAAACTTCTGCGCGCTAAACTGTGGTTGGTAAGAGAAGAAGAAAGAAAAAAGGAAGAGTCAAAACTCAAGGGAGAATATAAAACACCGGGGTGGGGTAATCAGATTCGTTCCTACGTTTTGCACCCATATAAAATGGTTAAGGATTTAAGAACAGGGGTGGAAACCTCTAATGCAGAAGCAGTTTTAGACGGAAATTTAGACGAATTTATCGATGAAGAGCTAAGAAAGCTTTAAAAATTAAGCAACTTGTGGTTGACGGATAAAAGAAATAGTACTAGAAACAGAACCTACTTGGTGATAATCGACATCGTACTTGCATAACTGGAATTTGCTCCAATCAGGGTGTTCAATTTTTACATAGCCGTCTTCTATATATTTTTGGTCTGGTTTAAAGACTAACTTCCAATCTTCGATTACTGGCCGGTCCCAAAGACTGGGAGATCCGATTAATATATATTCTTCAACTCCAGCCGCACGAAAATAATCAAGCCAATCTGTTTGCGAATCCCTACTTCTGGTTTCAGGGTCATAATTACTGTTACTTGGAATCCATGAAGCGACAATAATTTGTGGTTTAAATTGAGTAATGGCAGCTCTGTAATCCATCTTCTTTACTTCAAAAACTGCATTCTGGTCACTGCTTGTCCATGAATTGTTGTCAACAGCTACAAGACCATATTTATCTGGCTCTATTTTTTCGGCAAGCATCTGATCAAGAAAATAGGGAAGTCTGCCGTTTCCGCTACAAGGGTCTAAAATTACGACCGGAGATCTCTGCGTTTTACCTATTTGATCTATCCTTTGGGATAAATAATCACTTAACGTTCTTAAATGTTCTTGCGTAAAACATTCATATATGGAGTACGGAAGATAGCTGGCGCAAAAGATCCACCAGTCTGTGAATGAAGCGTCGCCTTCTAATGACCGACGTTTAAAATCAAATAAGTCTACGACTTCTCCAAGCGTAGGAAGGTAGCGCGGGTCACGTAAGCGCGTTATCTCTGTTTGGACTCTTGTCTTTTCAGCCTCTTCAAGTATTCCAAGTCCATAGAATTTACTAGTTTCAATTGCCATGGGGGGTATTCTAGCAATCTAATCACGTCAAAGCAAGAAATACGAACCAGAAGTTAAATATGATGAAGAGTTAAGAAAGCTTTAAATTGACATCACTAGGGAATTGATTTATTGTTAAAGCATGCCGGAACCGGGAAGCGTAGAGCAACCGCCCAAATTTGCTCTAGATTATAAATTAAAACCGAATGAAGTAGCCACGGAGGGCAATAATTTCTTTAAAGCTTTTACAGAGTTATTAGATAATGATCCTGATGTTCACAAGGCACGTTTACATAACGACCCGGATTCTGATTTTCCCGACAGGCCATTAACTTTTCATAAAGGCGACGTGTTATATAAAATGCGGGCGGTTTCGTTAAAAGATCAAAACGGAACCGAATACGGGCAGCAACTGTATTTACTTCGTTATGACAACATGAAAAACGAAGAAGTATTAATCGTTACCACCGGCAGAAATCCTTCGATTGATTACAGATCCGTCTATGCCGATAAGCACCTGTTCGGCAAGGAAACAAAGGCGGATAGGGATTACGCCGTAGACAACGGTCTTGCGGCTAATGGTGGAAGAGAGATGCTCGGAAGGGTACGAACAGATTTTGCCAAGGTGCCTACCTCTTAAACTAATTTTTACGCTTCAAGGGTTGCCAAAAATTGTAAAATATTGTTATACTAGATGCAAGGAGGTGATTGTTGTATGGATAAGAATGTCGAACAACTTCAAGAAAATAAGCAAACAGATAATTCTTTGATCCATGATTTTAGTAAAGCTCCAAAATACTATTTTACATCTAAGGTGTTTGGGGTTTTTGCCGTAGTCTTGGTGCTAGGCTTAATTAGCGGATATATTTTAGTCGGGGTTAGGGGAGGGTCAACGTCGTTGAATTCTCTTACAAAAGTAACGAGTTCAAATTCGAATTCAGGCTCTGTTGTTAAGGGGACAATCGAAGGCTCAACCGATACAAAGACGTTTAGCGATACGGCCGAAGGGACATTAAAATCAGGAGGAATTGATGGGGAAGGAGCATATCATTTGGAGAGACCAGGCGGAGATAGTCAAAACGTTTATTTAACATCCTCAATAGTGGATTTATCTAAATTTGTGAATTCAAAAGTGAAAATTTGGGGACAGACTCAAAAAGCTCAAACAGCTGGTTGGCTTATGGATGTAGGAAGAATTCAAGCGCTCTAGCCTTACGGTATGATTCAACTAACTAACGTCTCAAAAAAATTCGGAACAGGTTTGTTTGGTCTTTCCGGAGTTAACTTAAAAATTGACAAAGGTGAATTTGTATTTCTTGTGGGCCCTACAGGATCAGGCAAGACTACGATTTTCAGGTTAATTATAAGGGATTTATTGCCTACGGAAGGTGAAATCTTTGTCGATGATTTAGATATTGTAAATCTGCCAAAGAAGAAAATAACTAGTTTGCGGAAAAATATCGGCGTAGTTTTCCAAGACTTAAAATTATTAGCGGACAGGACAATATTCGAAAACGTCATTTTGCCTCTTGAAGTAACAGGCGTAAAAACAGAAGAGGCAAAAGTAAAAGCCCAGCAAGTTTTAGAACAAGTTGGATTAAAAGAGCATGTGGACAAATTCCCAATTCAGCTCTCCGGCGGAGAAATGCAAAGGGTAGCTATTGCCAGGGCCTTGGTTTTATCACCACAAATCCTTTTAGCGGATGAGCCGACAGGCAATCTTGATGCGGCTACTTCTTGGGAAATAGTAAAACTTTTAGTGGATATCAACGGGAAAGGGACTACAATATTAATGGCTACGCATAACGCAGATGTTGTAAAGAGTTTGTCAAAACGGGTAATAGAACTTGACAAGGGTAAAGTAGTTAAGGAATGGAGAAAAGAAAAGGAAGAAAAAGAACATAAGGAGAAGAAAGAATGAATTTTTTTAGAATTGCAGCTAGAAATATAAGAAGATCGCCATATCAGGCAATTGCCGCTATTCTGATAATGGCCTTAACTTTTTTAGTCGTTTCATTTTTTACTTTTCTTTTGGCAGGATCGTCGCAAATAATTGGTTATTTTGAATCTAAGCCCCAGGTTACCGCATTCTTCAAAAATGAGGCCAAGCAAACCGATATCAATGATTTAGAAAACAAACTTTCCCAAACCGGAAAAATTGCCTCGATTAAGTTTGTTTCTAAGGAGGATGCTTTAAAGATTTATAAAGAACAGAATAAGGATGATCCTTTGCTCTTGGATTTGGTTACAGCAGACGTTTTACCCTCCTCGTTTGAGATATCAACCGTAAAGATTGAGGACATGTCACAAATTTCAGATATGTTAAAAAAATCTTCAATCGTGTCGGACGTAGTTTTCCAAAAAGATGTGGTTTCAGCACTTTCCGCCTGGACTAACGCAATCAGAAAAATCGGCATAGTTTTAATTACTCTATTATTCCTCGTTTCAGTTTTTATAATGATAACTATCATCGGAATTAAAATTTCTCAGAAAAGGGAAGACATCGAAATAATGCGTTTGATAGGCGCCAGTAGTTGGTATATCCGCTGGCCGTTTATTATTGAGGGAGTTTTTTATGGAATTATTGGTGCTTTCGTCGGTTGGTTTATTTCTTCGACTACGCTTCTCTGGGCGACGCCATTCTTATCGTCATTCCTAAAGGGAATTCCGGTTTTGCCAGTTCCTCCATTATTCTTATTGGGTCTTTTGGGAGGAGAGATATTACTAGCGATACTGCTTGGAGTATTGTCGAGTTTCCTGGCTGTTCTAAGATACCTAAAATAGGCTTTATCAAAAATAAAATGTATGAAATATGAAATTAGGAATGAGAAAAATAGCTCTTTTATTTATCCTTTTAGTTTCTTTTGTGCTTCTAGCTAAGAACACAGTTTATTCCCAAACCGTTAGCCCAACATCTACTTCCGTTGATACCTCTCAGGAGCAACGGGATTTACAAAATAAAATAAGCGGGCTTAAGAGCCAGAATCAAAGTTTAGCGTCAGACATTGATTTGATCAACGCTCAGATTAAACTGACGCAATATAAAATAGAGTCCACGCAGGAGCAAATTACAAGCTTAACCTTAGATATTGATACTGCCTCTAAAAAAGTTACAAGTCTTCAAGAACTTTTGGATACTTCAATCACGGTATTAATGAATAGAATTGTGGCAACCTATGAAGTCGGAACGATTCAACCTTTACAAATATTATTAACTTCAGGTAACGCTTCGGATTTTCTTACCAGGCTTAATTATTTGCGTCTCGCTCAAGCTCATGATAAAAAACTTATTTATGATACACAGCAAGCAAAGGTAGACTACGCAAATCAGAAAAATATTTTTGAGGGCAAGAAGAAGCAAGTAGAGCAACTAGAGATACAACTGCAAGCGGAGACTGTCCAGTTAGGTCAGGAAGAAAAAGCAAAACAGGATTTAATAAGCACGAATGAAAGTCAAATTGCTCAATATCAGGCAGAATTGAGCGCTTTAAGTAGTTTTGCAAGATCAAGAGTGGGTTCGGGGGGACAAAGCGTCCCACACCAAGATCTGTCCGATGGTTGGGGTAAATATTATAACCAGCGAGATGCGAATTGGGGCAATAATTATATCGGGCTTTCTAACGAACAAATATGGGACGTAGGTTGTCTTTTAACTTCTTACGCAATGGTTGTAACTCATTATGGAGGCTCGATTACGCCTTCTGACGTAGCGGCGAGTTCAGGTAATTTTTTTGGTAACACCGCTTATTTTCTTAAACCCGGACCGAGCGCAAACGGACATTCAGTTGCCGATGTTTTAATGCCTTCAATGGATGATTTGAAAAACTATGTTAACTCCGGAAAAGCAGTTATTGCCGGACTTTCTTACGATGGAGGACCAATCGCTGACCATTGGGTAGTATTAAGATCGGTGAATGGCGATGGCAATTTCATGATTAATGATCCATTGTACGAAAGTGCTATGAATGTCAATTTAAATGATCATTATTCGGGGCTAAGAATTGTAGAAGCAAGAGTATTTAATTAAATTAAGATAAAAAGAAGAAAAAGAAATGACTGTATATAATTCCCAAAGCCCGGAACAAACACAAAAAATTGCCCAAGAATTCGCCCAAAAACTAAAAGGTGGAGATGTTGTTTTTTTGTTTGGAAATTTAGGTGACGGCAAGACTACTTTTACTCAAGGATTAGCTAAGGGTTTAGGAATAAAGAAAAGGATAATTTCTCCGACTTTTATATTAATGAGAACACATCGACTGAGAAAAAAAGACGCCAAGTTTTTTTACCACTTGGATCTTTACCGGATGGAGTCGGAAAAAGACGTTGATGGGCTGGGACTAGACGAAATTATAGGTAATAAAGAAGCGATCGTAGCGATTGAATGGCCTGAAAAATTGAAGGATAAATTACAATCAATTTCAGGAGACATTTATAACGTTTATCTTATAAATACAAATGTAGCGGACAATGAAAGGGTTATTGAAATATATGAAAAAGAAAGATGAAGTAGTTCGAATTTTAAGCAGAGGTGGAATTGTCATTTTCCCAACAGATACCGCATATGGAATTGGTTGCAGAGTAGATAACCCAAAAGCAGTCAAAAAGTTATTTCAGATCAGAAAAAGACCAGTAGATCAGGCGGTGCCGGTATTAGTCAGCGGAAAACAAATGGCAAAGCAATATCTTAAAGATTTACCAAAAGAGATAGAGGATTTAATGGACAAATATTGGCCTGGAGCATTAACAGTTGTTTATTATTGCCAAAATGATAAAGTTTCCGCTTTGGTAATGGGAGATAATGATACGCTTGGATTACGAATGCCAAGCTATCCGGAATTGCTTTCGGTAATAGAAGCTTTGGGTATCCCGATTTTAGGTCCATCGGCAAATTTTCATGGAAAGAAAACCCCTTTTAAAAAGAAAGATCTTGACCCAAACCTCTTGCAGCTTGTAGACTACTTTTGGGATGATCAACCTTTGGGAAGCGGCTTAACTTCGACGGTTATTGACTGTACTAAAAAACCTTGGCAAATTTTAAGGCAGGGGGCAGTGAATGTAGATTTATGAATAAGAAAATTTTAATTATCGACACAACAGACAGGGGGAAAATAAAGGTTGGAGTCAAGATAAATGGAGAAACTACTTTTGTTTCGTCCAGCGCAACGATTTTAAAATCTCAGGCGACGCTTCCTTTAATTGAAAAGATTTTAGAAGAGAAAGGAATAGACATCAAAGACTTAGACGAAATAGAAGTTAATACCGGACCAGGTTCTTTTACCGGAATCAGGGTAGGAGTATCTATAGGCAACGCGCTTTCTTATTTATTGCAGATTCCAATTAATGGTAAGAGGATTGGACAATTGGCTGAGCCAGTATATAATTAATACATGAGGAAGATTTTCAAACATCTTCTGTTGCCAATAGAGTCCAATAATTATCGAGCAAAGCTTCTACATCCAAAAAGCTTAATTTTTGCGATTCTTTTAGTATTTTCTTTAAGTTTCTTAATACCGACGATTAAGAGTAACTTTCCTTCGGTTTTGGGAACCTATTCGGATATAAGCCAAGAACAGCTTACCTCGTTAACAAATCAAAAACGCCAAGAGTATGGACTGTCTGCGTTAAGTTTAAATCCTCAGCTTTCCCTGGCTGCGCAAAATAAGGCCACAGACATGTTTGTAAAAGATTATTGGGCGCATAATTCTCCGGACGGAGTAACTCCCTGGGTTTTTATTAAAGGTTCTGGGTATAACTATATCTATGCAGGGGAAAATTTAGCCAGAGGATTTAATAGCGCGCCGGACGTAATCAACGCTTGGATGGCAAGCCCTGAGCATAAGCAGAACATGCTTTCTCCAAATTATACCGATGTTGGGTTTGCCGTTATGGCCGGTAAATTAACAGGTGAAGATACGGTTTTAATTGTGCAAATGTTTGGGAGCAGGGGCTTGTCGGCTCCGGTTGGGCAAACACAAAAGACAGTCGAAGTGGCAGTCAAACCTGCGCCAAGGAGTGAAACTACTCAGCCTGCTCAAATAATCCCGGCTTCAATTAACAATCCAAGCAAATTGGTATTAGAGGCGCAAAAGAATCCATTGATAAGACCTTTATTTAATAGTTCCAGTCTTTCTATAAACATTGCTAAGACCTTAGCATTATTATTCATATCCATCTTAATTTTAGATATGATATTTGTTGAGAGAAGAAAAATTATCAGGTTCGTAGGGCATAACTTGGATCACATCATATTTTTTGCCTTAATTTTAGGGTTAATAGTATTATTCTCTAAAGGAGTGGTAATATGAAGAACTTAAAACAACATCTTTTTTACTATCTGTCTTTAGTAGTAGTGGTACTATTTGGGTTTTCGCTTGCATTTTTGGTATATCCCAATTTGAATTTAGGTTTTTTATTTGCGGTCATCACGGTTATTTTTTACGTTCTTTTGGGAATTATACATCATCGCGTTAATCATGAATTATCAACTAAAATTGTGGTAGAATATGTACTTATAGGAGCGCTCGGATTAGGAATAATATTTCTGGTTCTGAAAGGAGCTTTAGGAATGTAACGCTACTAGGCGTTATAAAAAATAATTATGAAGGGAGTTATTTTAGCAGGAGGTTTAGGAACACGACTTTATCCTCTTACCCACGTGACGAATAAGCATTTATTGCCTGTTTTCGATAAGCCGATGATTTTCTACCCAATCCAAACATTAGTCAAATCCGGCATTACGGAGATTTTGATTGTTACAAGCGGGCCTCATGTTGGTCACTTCTTGGGCGTTTTGAAAAACGGAAAAGAACTTGGTATTACCCATTTGGAGTATGCTTATCAGGAAAAACCCGATGGAGGAATTGCAGATGCATTATCTCTTGCCGAAAGCTTTGCAGACAATGAACCGCTCGCTGTTATTTTGGGAGATAATACAACCGATGCGGACATTTCGGATGCAGTCAAAAACTTTAAAGGAGGTGCCTTAGTTTTTCTAAAGAGGGTTGGTGATCCTGCTCGTTTTGGAGTCGCTGTATTTGATGAGAATGATAAATCGAGAGTAATTGGAATTGAAGAGAAACCGGAACATCCTAAGAGCGATATGGCCGTGACCGGTCTTTATATTTATGATACAAACGTGTTTAACTACATAAAAACACTTAAGCCTTCAGGTAGAGGTGAATTGGAAATTACGGACGTTAACAACAGGTATATCAAAGACGGAAAATTGGGATGGGCAGAACTAAATGGATATTGGAGTGATGCAGGCACCTTTGAAAGTCTATTTGAGGCAGGCCGCTTTTGGGCAGAAAAGTAAATGAAGGGAAAAATAATTTCAAAAAAGAAGGTTTATCAAGGAAAGTTTTTTAATGTTGAAGAACAATTAATCGAGAAAGAAAATGGCACCAAAGATACGTATGCGGTAATTAATAGGGACGCTGTTGTTGGAATAATTCCCTTTACAAAGAATGCGGAAATATATCTGGTTTCAGAATACAGATACTTATTTAAGAAAAATGTCTTGGGAGCGATCGGTGGTCATGTTGATAAGAATGAGGATGTTTTAGAAGCGGCTAAAAGGGAGTTAAAGGAAGAAACAGGAATTGTAGCTGGAAAATGGACAAAACTTGCCGGAATAGAAAGTTCAGCGAGTGTGCTTAATTCTTATGCCACACTGTTTTTAGCGGAAGATTTAGAATTTGGAGAGGCGAGTCCTGAAGAAAGTGAAGATATAAAATTAGTTAAAATATCAATAAATGATGCTTTGGAAAAAGTTTTATCAGGAGAAATAGACAATTCTTTTACAGTAATTGGAATTTTAATGCTAGATAAGTTAATCAAAGATAAAAAAATATGAAATTACTCGTAACAGGCGGCGCAGGATTTATAGGTTCAAATTTTATCCTGTATTGGTTAAAAACTCATCCAGAGGATTCAATTATAAATTTGGATAAACTTACTTATGCCGGAAACCTCGAAAACCTAAAAAGCGTTGAGAAAAACCCAAATTATAAATTTGTTCATGGAGATATTTGTAATAAGGAGATAGTAGATAAATCTATAGCTGTCTCGGACATTATTATTCATTTTGCAGCGGAAAGCCATGTAGATAGGTCAATATTGGAGTCCGGCGATTTTGTAAAAACAAATGTTTTGGGAACACAGGTATTACTCGAGTCGGCGTTAAAGAACAATCTAAAAAGATTTCATTACATTTCTACGGATGAGGTATTTGGAAGGCTTGATTTAGAAGAAAAGAACATATTTAATGAACGAACAAATTATAATCCCAGAAACCCTTATTCAGCCACCAAAGCTGGCGCAGAACATCTGGTAAAAGCTTTTTATCATACTTATAATCTTCCAATTACTATTTCGAATTGCTCGAATAATTTTGGTCCGTATCAATTCCCGGAAAAGTTGATTCCGTTAGCGATAACCAATTTGATTGAGGGTGGAAAAGTTCCGGTTTACGGAGACGGCCTATATGTTAGGGATTGGCTGTATGTTGAGGATCATTGCCGGGCCATAGATTTAATTATAAACAAAGGGAAAATTGGAGAAACTTATTGTATCGGCGGATTAACAGAAGACATAAATAATATTTCTATTGTTAGAAAAATCCTTGAGTTATTAGGTAAAGATGAAGGCTCGATAGAATATGTTAAAGACAGGCCGGGGCACGATCGAAGATACGCTGTAGACTGGTCTAAGATAAAAGAAGAATTAGGTTGGAAACCACAATACGACTTTTATACTTGGCTTGAGAAGACAGTAAATTGGTATAAAGAAAATCAAGATTGGTGGAAAAGAGTAAAAAGCGGAGATTATAAAACATACTACGAAAAACAGTATGGTAAAGTATGAAGATTTTAGGAACAGGTTTAACTGGATTGGTTGGATCTAGATTTGTAGAACTACTTGAAAAAGCCTACGATTTTGAATACATTAGTCATAGTGTAAATATTTTAGATAAATCCTCGGTTATCGATTTTATTGCTTCTTCAAGCGCTCAGCTAGTTATTCATCTGGCTGCAAAAACGCACGTTGATGGATGTGAACTAGACAAAGAAAAAGATAAACAAATTCTAAGTTTGGGATCAGAGATAGAAAAAGAAGATGCCTGGATTAAAGAACAAACTGCTTGGGGCATAAATGTTTTCGGCACTCAGAACATTGTCGAAGCCTGCAAAAGAACTAATAAAAAAATAGTGTATATTTCGACCGATTTTGTTTTTAACGGTCAGAAAAAATCTTATGACGAAGAAGATACTCCGGATCCTGTTAATTGGTATGCAAAGACCAAGTATGAAGGCGAAAAAATTGTTCAGCATTCAGGCCTTGATTATCTGATAGTACGTCCTGCCTATCCTTATAGATCTTACTTTGAAAGAACGGATATCGTTAGAGGGATCTTAGATAAGTTACGTCGGGGGGAGAAAATTAAGATGGTAACAGACCATATCATGAAACCGACTTTTATAGATGATTTGGTAAACGCGTTAAATATTTTAATTAGCACAAATCAGAATGGGATATTTCATATCGTTGGGAGTCAAAGCATAACTCCGTACGATCTGGCGGTAAAAATTGCCAAGGAATTTGAGTTGGACGAAACTTTGGTTTCGAAAATTACAAGAAGAGAATATTTTTTAGGCAAAGCGTCACGACCCTTTTGTCTTAATCTAAAAAATGATAAAATAGGTAGACTGGGTATTGAGATGTCTACATTTGATCAGGGATTAAGAGAAGTTAGGAAACAAATGAAGACAATTAAAATATGACAATTACGTTTGTTGGACACGGGTATGTAGGATTAGTAACAGCTGCAATTTTTGCAGATCTAGGTAACACCGTTTGGGTAATAGGGCACACCAAAGAAAAAATCGAGAACCTCAAAAAAGGAATAATTCCAATTTATGAACCAACTCTTTCCGAAATAGTACAAAGGAATGTTGAAGCAAAAAGACTTCTTTTTACACTCGACTACAGTGAAGCGATTCCGGCATCGACAGCGGTATTTATTGCTGTTGGAACTCCCGCTAAAGAAAATGGGGAGGCAGATCTTTCGGTAGTTTTTGAAGTGGCGAAAAAAATTGGACAAAACTTAGACGGATATACGGTTGTCACGACTAAAAGCACAGTGCCGGTAGGAACAAATAAAAAAGTTAACAAAATTATTGAGGAAGTAAAGCCGGAGAAAGCCACTTTCGACATTGCCTCTACCCCTGAATTTTTAAGGGAAGGGCAAGCGATTTCCGATACTATGCATCCGGATAGAATCATAATCGGCACAGAATCGGAGCAGGCACGAAAGATATTAGTTGAACTTCATAAGCCGATTGATGGGAACATAGTGCTGGTAAATATAGAAACGGCAGAAATGATTAAATATGCAGCAAATGCTTTTCTTGCAACAAAGATTTCATTCGCAAATGCAATTGCCCAGTTAAGCGAGATAACCGGCGCAGACGGCTTGGGAGTCTTAGCAGGGATAGGTTTTGACAAAAGAATTGGTAACCAGTTTTTGGCTCCGGGCCCGGGTTATGGAGGTAGTTGTTTCCCGAAGGATGTAAAGGCATTGATTTCAATCGCCGGACAATATAATTATAATTTTGCTCTTCTGAAGGAAGTGGAGGCGGTAAATAAAGCCGCAATAAAAGGAATAGTAGATAAGGCAAAGAAAATGTTAGGGAATGATATTGCCATTAAAAAAATTGGAGTGTTGGGTCTGTCTTTTAAGCCGGATACTGATGATATGCGGGAAGCGCCCGCAATATCAATTATAAATTCTCTTTTAACAACAGGTGTCAAGATAAAAGCTTATGATCCGGTCGCAATGGCCAATGCAAAAAAAATTATAAAAGGAATCGAGTATGGCAACGACTCATATGACGCAATCAATGGAACGGATTTATTGCTGTTACTAACTGAATGGAATGAATTTAGAGAATTAGATTTCAATAAAATTAGAGACCTAATGAGAGGGCATGCTGTTTTGGATGCCAGAAATATTTATGATCATAAGAAACTTAAAGAAATGGGATTTGTCTACGTTGGTGTAGGAAGATAATGAAAAAAATTCTAATTACCGGAGCAACCGGATTTGTAGGAACCCATCTAATCTCACATCTCTTAACGCTTAGGCAATACGAGATCTATGGTACTTACAGGAGTGAACAGTCGCTTGAAAATTTTCCTCTAAAAGACCAAATAAAATTTGTCAAAGCCGAACTTTCAGACAGAGAGCAGGTTAAAAAAATTTTATCTGAAGTTAAGCCGGATGCGGTTTTCCATCTTGCCGCTCAGTCTGCAATCGCGGAGAGTATTAAAAACCCCTTAGAGACTTTGCATAACAATATAGATTCGGAACTTTTTCTATTTGAAGGGTTGCGCGAGTTGGAAATGTTAAACACAAAGATAATGATTGTTCTTTCTGCCGATGTTTATGGATATGTTTTGTCTGAAGATCTCCCTATCGATGAGGACACGCCTTTTCGCCCCGGTAACCCATATGCCGTATCAAAAATTACATGTGACTTTTTAGCTTATCAATACTGGCGTTCATATCAACTGCCGATTGTAAGACTAAGATCTTTTACTCACGTTGGCCCCGGACAAAAAACAGGATTTGTTACTTCGGATTTTGCCAAACAAATTGCCGAAATCGAAAAAGGTAAACAAGAACCGATTATTAAAGTAGGAAACCTTGAGGCAAAAAGGGACTTTACAGACGTGAGAGATATTGTTAAGGCATATGCATTGCTCTTGGAAAAAGGGAAAGCCGGAGAAGTTTACAACATTGGATCCGGGCAATCACATAAAATAAAAGACGTACTCGATTTTTTTCTTTCCAAAGCAAGAGTGGAAATTAAATCGGAAATAGATCCCAATAAACTTAGACCAAGTGACACCCCTGATTTTGTTGCTGATTATTCAAGGATGCAAAAACTAACGGGTTGGAAACCGGAGATTCCATTCGAAACAACTCTTGAGGACGTCCTTAATTACTGGAGAAAACAAGTTTAATTATTTAAAACGTTCAAGGTCTGCGTCGACCATTATTTTCACTAAATCTTCAAAGGATGTTTTTGGTTCCCACCCAAGTTCTTTTTTGGCTCTGGAGTAGTCACCCTTTAGAGGTTTTATTTCAGTCGGCCTGTAAAATCTTTCATCCGAAACTACATAATCCTTATAATCCAATCCAGCTTGTGCAAATGCAATTCTACAAAAATCTTTAATTGTGTGCATAGTATTCGTTCCGATAACATAGTCCATGGGAGTTTGGTGTTGAAGCATGAGCCACATTGCTTCAACATATTCTTTTGCGTATCCCCAATCTCTTTCTAGATCAAGATTGCCCATATGTAGTTTATAATCTGGGGTTATAAGCGGTTCACCGAGTTCATTGATAGGCGGGTTTTTTACTTTATTTTTAATACAAGCTACTCCGGCGGTTATTTTACGGCTTACAAACCAAAGTCCTCTTCTTTCACTTTCGTGGTTAAAAAGAATACCTCCGCAGGCAAACATTCCATATGACTCCCGGTAGCAACGGGTCATCATGTGGGCATAGGTTTTTGCAATACCATAAGGGTTATTAGCGTCAAATCTCGTTTCTTCGTTTGCGGACTCGGCATGAATATTGCCAAAAATCTCCCTGGTTGTTGCTTGATAAACGTGAGCTTGCGGATGGAATTGCCTAACTGCTTCAAGTACTCTAACCGGCCCAATTCCGCTGATTTCTGCAGTGTAGAAGGGCATATTCCAACTGTCTGCCGGTACCGATTGAGCAGCTAAATTATAAACCTCATTCGGTTTATGCTTTCTAACCAGTCTTGCAATGCTTTCAAAATCCAAAAGATCCGCAAATTCAAAAGTCATGCTGCCGTGTCCATAGCGGTGTTTAATATTCTCGTGAACATGGTTAGTGCTTCTTCGTAAGGTTCCTATCACGTAATAGCCTTTGTCAAGCAATAAATCTGCCAAAAATGATCCATCTTGAGAAGAGACTCCGATAATAAGTGCCTTTTTAGCCATAAGCTTAACTACATGATACAATAAAAAATGTATATTTAGCAAGCTTTCCTTATTTAGGAATTTAGGTTAAAATAAAAATATGCAAACAGTTTTAGTAGCGGGCGGAGCGGGATTTATAGGGACTCATTTATGCAAAAGTTTGCTTTCGGAAAATTATCGCGTTTTGTGCGTTGATAATTTAATTACCAGTGACAGGAAAAACACAGAGCCATTATTGAAAAACCCCAATTTTGTTTTTATAGAACAGGATGTAGTGAAACCCTTAGACATTAAAGAAGATATAGATTTTATTTTTCACTTAGCCAGCCCTGCCTCTCCTAATAAAAACAGTCCGCGCAGTTACATAAATTTTCCAATTGAAACCCTTCTTGCTAATTCTGAAGGAACTCATCGTCTTTTGGATTTAGCGAAAGAAAAGAACTCCAAATTCTTATTTACTTCTACGTCGGAAGTTTACGGAGATCCATTAGTTAGCCCGCAAAAAGAAACATATTTCGGGAACGTAAATCCTAATGGAATAAGGTCGGTTTACGATGAGAGTAAAAGATTCGGAGAAGCAATAACCATGGCCTACGTAAGAAAGTTCGGATTAGACGCAAGAATTATCAGGATTTTTAATACCTACGGACCACTAATGCAGAAAGATGACGGTAGAGTTGTTTCAAATTTTATCTGCCTCGCAATTGAAAACAAACCACTTACTATTTTTGGAGACGGACAGCAAACACGAAGTTTTTGCTATGTAGACGATATGGTGAAGGGGATAAAACTAGCGATGTTTACCGAAGGTACGAAGGGAGAAGTGATTAATCTTGGAAATCCCGATGAGAGAACGGTTTTGGACATAGCGGAACTGATTAAAAAAATAACCGGTTCTACTTCACAGATAGTTTTCGAACCCTTCCCAGAAGATGATCCCAAAAGGAGAAGGCCCCATATAGAAAAAGCAAAAATTATTTTAGGCTGGCAGCCGAAAGTGGGTATTGAAGATGGACTAGAAAAAACGATACAATATTTTAAGAGTATATGAAAGTAGTTGTCATTATTCCAACATATAACGAAAAAGGTAATGTTGATAAATTAATTAATATCCTCGAAGAAGAAGTTTTTCCGCAAATCAAAAACCACGACATGAATATTCTTATTGCCGACGACAATTCTCCTGATGGAACCGCCGATACAGTGCGGGAATTAATGAAGAAATGGAGCAATTTAGATATTAACGTTGGAGAGAAGAAAGGATTGGGAGCAGCCTATATTCGGGCAATGAATTATGCCATAGAAAACGGGGCAGACGTAATGTTTGAAATGGACGCCGATTTACAACATGATCCTAAAAAAATCCCTGAATTTCTTAAAAAAATAGATGAGGGTTGCGATATGGTCATCGGAACAAGATATAGTCAGGGAGGCTCAATTCCTGAAAACTGGCCGATTCAACGCAAAATGTTCTCGGTGTTCGGGAATCTTTTAATTAGAACTCTTCTTCTCAAATTCTCGGTACACGACTGGACAGGAGGCTACAGAGCGTTAAAAAAGGAAGTTTTTCTTAAAGAAAAAGAGGAGTTGGAATTCTATCCGAGTTATACTTTTCAGATAGCTTTTTTGAATAAAACTTTAAGGGATGGTTTTAAAGTTGGAGAAGTCCCCTTCCATTTTTCCGATAGAACGTTCGGCAAATCTAAATTCCCGGCAATTGAATATATTGTTAATGCTTTAAAGTATGTAATTGTTGCCAGCATTAAGGAAAAACTTTTTGGTCCGTTCGGAAAGTTTCTAGTGGTTGGAGGAACAGGATTTATTATTCAGGCGGTAATCTTAAGAGTTTTGGTTGGAGCTTTTAAAGTCGATCCATCAATTGCAAATCTTACCGGAGCAGTAGCGGCTATATTTTCAAACTTTAATTTGAATAACTTCTGGACATTTAAAACGGAGCGTGTAAAAAATGTTGGGCAATATATTTGGAAACTGCTCAATTTTTATGCCACCAGCGCAATCGGCGTTATCTTTATTCAAACAGGGATAATCTTTCTGGGCGATAATCTGTTCGGGAAAAAGTTTTATTTCATCTATTTTATTTTCGGGACAGGTATCCTGCTTATCTATAATTTCACAGTTTACAGACTAATTATTTGGCGTAAGAAACCCCATAAATGAAAAGGTTAAAAAATCTCAAAAGATTTATCAACTCTAAAATCCTGCTGTTGTTTATCGTTTTGTTGGCGGCTTTTTTAAGGCTGTACAGAATTCAGGATTATATGACCTTCTTAGGAGATGAAGGAAGGGATGTCTTAGTTGTCTATGGTATCTTACATGGTCATCTAACGCTTTTAGGTCCGACTTCTTCGGTTGGAGGATTTTTCTTGGGTCCTATCTATTATTATTTCATGGCGCCTTTTCTATGGCTTTTCAACTACAATCCTGTTGGTCCGGCCGTAATGGTTGGACTTTTCGGCATTGCAACAGTTGGACTTATCTATATTGTCGGCAAAGAATTTTTTAATACCAAAGTCGGTTTGATAGCGGCTCTAATTTATGCTATTTCTCCTTTGGTTATTGTTTATTCGCGGTCTTCGTGGAATCCAAATCCGCTACCTTTCTTTTCACTTTTAATACTCTACCTTTTATATAAGGCTTTACGGAAAAATAATTTATTGTTGCTTTTCATTTCGGGGATCTTATTTGGCATTGCCATGCAGCTTCATTATTTAGCACTATTCTTAGGCGTGATAATCGTAGCCTATGTTTTATGCGCAGTTTTTTATCGTCAAAAGGGTCTAAGCGCAGTTCGTAAGCTTTTTTATGATTACTCGTCAATCTTTTTAGGATTTATTATTGGCTGGTTGCCGTTTTTGGCTTTTGAAATTAGACACGGATTTTTAGATTTTAAAAACATTTTTAATTTTGTTTTATTTTCCGGCAAAACCGGCGCAGGCGGAAATTATTTTGCCACGGTTTATGATGTTTTTTCCCGTACTTTTGGGCGATTGGTTTTCTATTTCCCAACACCTGACCATCAATATCTCTACAACCACTTACTTTTAATTGTTTGGCAAATGTTCGTAATTATATTTGCTGTTTTTGCCTGCGCGGTTATTTTTGTAAGATTTTATCGATCTTTTAAAGATAGAAGCGATGATTTTGAAAAATATTTATTGATTACAATTTGGTTAATCCTTGGCATTCTTCTTTTTGGATTTTATAAAAAGGCAATTTATGATTACTATTTTGCTTTTATGTTTCCTTTGCCGTTTTTGCTTGTTGCCCAAAGTTTAGAATTTCTCCGAAAATTCAAATTAGGGATTATATTAGCATCGGTACTTTTAATAATTATAGTTGTGCTTAATCTTGACGGAGTTCCGTTTCAATACGAACCGAACAGGCAATTGAATCAGGCGGAAACGATTGCAAGATTTGTTAGCGACAAAACAAATGGCCAGCCATTTAATTTTGCGTTGATTTCCGAAGGAAATTCTGATCAAGCTTACAGGTTTTTCTTTACAATTTGGAATCACCCGCCGGTAACAATTGAAAATCCTTCTCAGGATCCGCAGAGAAAAACGGTTACGAAACAACTATTAGTTATTTGCGAAAGTTTACCCTGTGAACCATTGGGAAATTCATTATGGGAGATTGCGGGATTTGGCCAAGCAGACATCGTTGGTCATTGGAATGTCTCCGTCGTCGAAGTCTACAAACTCATCCACTATAAAGGGAAATGAGTTTCAAATTGCCTCTTGCATATAAATATTTAAAATCTACAATGGCAGTATGTTTACCTATCAGATCTTAGTTATCATTGCTTTGTTAGTGCTTTATAGTTTTCTGGTACTCCTGTTTTGTAGGAGATTTACAAAAGAGCTTAGTTTACCTGCAATGTTAATATTTCCAGTTATTATTTTTTGTACTGGTTTTACATTAAGACTTTCGGGAAATAAGCCAATAGTAGATACGGGTTATTTTCTTACTGACTCGTCGTCGATATTTCTTTATACTCTTTTTACGGGGGCTTTAATACTTGGTCAACTTAAATTTTGGAAGGAATAAGTAAACACATCCGTAAGTTGTTTGTTTGAAAACTTATACTGACATTTGTGTTTTACCTAGCCGCTTTTAATTGTTGTTCAATTTGCTTAAGCCTCTCTTCTTTTTGTTGGAGTTGTTGCTCTTTCTTTTTAAGTTTTTTCGCAACTTCTTGTTGGGGATTTTCCTCTCCCGCAAGACCTGAGGCCAAAAGAAATAAAATTAGCCCCATTATTATAAATCCTGCAAACAATATTCCCGTAGCAGATTCTCTCATAAAAATAAGACCTTCTTTCTCCATAAATTACAATTGCTGGGGGGATTTTACACCTTTATATTTTTTGTATAGCTATTAATATATATTGACTTCAAAAATGGGGAAATTTGGGGATTGACAATAAAAATATAAAAATTATTAGAGGGATTTCCACCGAAAAACCCCTTCCAAATTTGGTGAGGGGTTTTCCATTATCTCTTGAAGGTTTTTGCCACGCCTGTCAAGCAGGCGAGCTCGTTCCGCGAAGCGGAACTCCGCTCCTTCGAAGGATCTTCAAGATTAAGCAGCTCCAATTCTGTACATTCCCGTACCACAGGTTGGGCATTTGCCCTTGAGAGCTGGTTTACCATTTTTCATGGTAACTTTTTGTGCATTTGGATCGTCTCTCTTTGCTCTGCACTTTACACAATACATTGATGCCATATTATAGTTCACCCCCTTTCACTAATAAGCTAACCACGTTATCGAAATAAGATGGTTTCTTAAAATAAAAAGAAGAATAAGCTGAATTGCAATTATAGAGAGGGTTAATATCCCTGTTTTTCTAAGATCATGAATTAAAAAAGAAGTCGGATATAAAGAAATTGAGCTCGTTTTAGGCATAGAAGGTTTAAATTCCGGCACCGAACTTACTACGAGGTTGACTGGCAATGAAATATCTTTGTGGACAAATTGATGTCTAAAATCAGCTAATTTTTTTTGTTTTTGAGTTTTCCTTCTCTTAGCCATGAATGAGCCTAGATTACACTATTGACAGGGAGCCTGTCAAGAGGCTAATATAAATTATTACTCTATGTCTTTCGAGTTAGTTTTCATAGTTCTGGGGGTATTATTTTTTTGGCTATTGCTGATTACGATCTTTTTCTGGAGAGTTTATGATCATTATAATAAGTTAACAAAAGGTGTAAGCGAAAAAAGTTTAAAGGCCGTCCTAGAAAGCTTCTTAAAACAAGCGGATCTTTCCAAAAAAGAAATAGAAGATCTTAAAGAACATACTAAAAAACTAGAGCAAGACGGATCTTTGCATATTCAAAAAGTAGGGTTAATTAGATTTAATCCGTTTAAAGACACGGGAGGAGATCAAAGTTTTATCCTTTCATTATTAGATGGTCACGATACGGGAGTAATTATTTCAGGACTCTTTTCAAGATCGGGTACAAGATGGTATGCTAAGAAGGTTACCGAAGGAAAAGGCGTTGAGCATGATCTTTCGGAAGAAGAAAAGAAATCTCTGCAAGCGGCAAAAGAAAGTTAATAAACATATGGAGAAAAAGAAAGTCATAACAATCGCTACGGGCGTTTTAATATATATAGTCGCTACATTTTTTTCTTATGTTTTATTTTCTAAAGTGGTTTTATCACAAGGCGTAATCACCTCAGTTCCGTCGCCAACGGTTGGAGTAAATGGGAAAGTAAATTTCAGTGCAAGCTTGCCAAAAACGGAAGCCTGTCCGATAAATGGCGTGCTTTATTCCAAACAGCAAGAACAGTGGTGGCAGAAACATAGACCATTAGGCGTAATGATAGAAAATCATGTTGACGCCAGACCGCAATCGGGTATTTCCGGAGCTGACGCAGTTTACGAAGCAGTTGCCGAAGGCGGCATAACCAGATTTTTGACCATTTTCTATTGTCAGGAAGCAGGTCAAGTCGGCCCGGTTAGATCGGCAAGAACATATTTTGTTGATTTTGCTTCCGAATATGGAAACAGCCCATTATATACTCACGTTGGTGGGGCAAACCAACCGGGGCCCGCCGATGCCCTCGGTCAGCTTTCGGATTATGGATGGACCGATTATAACGATTTAAATCAATTCTCGATTGGTTTCCCGACTTTCTGGAGAGATTATAACCGTTTACCAAATGTTGCCACCGAACATACCATGTATTCGTCGGTAGATAAATTATGGACCTACGCCGCGACTACCAGAAAATTATCTAATGTAGATGAAAACGGAAAATCATGGGATACAACTTTTGTTCCGTATCCATTTACCGATGATGCTCCTGTTTCAGCCAGACCCTTAAGCCAATCGATTCATCTTGAATTCTGGGAATCCGCAGGCAGTGATTATTTCGTTGATTGGAAATACGACCCTAAAACAAATCTCTATTTAAGGTCTAACGGAGGTAAGCCGCACATGGATAAAGATACGGGTAAGCAATTAAGCGCAAAAAACGTGGTAGTTCTGGAAATGGTTGAAGATAATGCAAATGACGGATATGTGGCGAATGATCATCTATTATTTGAAGATAAAGGGACCGGGAAAGCGGTAATATTTAAAGATGGGAAGAGGATAAATGGAACTTGGACAAAAGACTCAAGAACATCAAGAACAATTCTTACGGACGCAAGCGGAAATGAGATAAAATTAGACCGAGGACTAATATGGTTTGAGGTTCTTCCAACGGATGGAGTCTTAACCGTAAAGTAAGTCAGTGTATTTTTACCACTTGCCAATTCAATAATTATTGATGTATATTAATCATCGAGGATAAATAGAACAATTTATGTTTTCAGATTTAATAACATCCAAATCCAGAGTAAGGCTTTTAAATGTCTTTTTAGCTAACCCCTATGAAATGTATCATGTTCGGGAACTTGTCAGAAGAACTGAGGATGAAATAAATGCGGTCAGAAGAGAACTTGCCTATCTTGAAAAAAAAGGAATTCTGATCAAAGAACCAAGAGCTAATAGAATTTATTATTCCCTTTCCAAAAATTATCCCTTCTTTTTTGATCTTTTAAGAATGGCAGCCAAAACGTCAGGATTGGGCGAAGAAATGCTCAAGAATAGAGTTAAGTTGGGGAGAATAAAATATGTAATGTTCTCCGGAAAATTTGTCAGAAAAATTAAAGACAAACCGGACGAAGTAGATCTTTTGGTAGTAGGAACAGTAGTTCTCCCCGAGTTGGCGCTTTTAGTCAGAGAAGAAGAAAGAAAGAGAAGCGGGGAAATTAATTACACGGTAATGACGGAAGAGGAATTCGCTTTTAGAAAGAAGAAAAGAGATCCTTTTATCGTGTCTATTCTTTCCGGCTCCCGAATAATGCTTATTGGCGATGAGGAAAGTATGCTCTCATGAGAAAAAATCCGCGCTATCTTTTTTGGTTAATTATTGGTCTAACAATTTTGGCTCTGTTTATTAATTTTCCTAATTTTGGAAAAGTTAATGTTAGAACTTTTAAACTCCCTGTTATAAACAAAACTTTCGGTGGAGGTAATATCATTATTTCTCCCGACACGATATTCAAATTCATGGGATCAAATAAAGTTTTAGAATTTAGAGAAGGATTAGATCTAAAAGGCGGAACAAGCTTGATTCTTCGCGCGGACATGAAAAATATAGCCTCTGATCAAAAAAGCACCGCTTTAAATTCTGCGAAGACAGTAATTGAGAATAGAGTAAATTACTTTGGAGTTTCCGAACCGCTAGTACAAACATCGGTAGCAAATAATAATGACTATAGAATAATCGTTGAAATCCCCGGGGTAACGGACGTTAATCAGATCCGAAGTCTAATCGGAACAACGGCGCAATTAACCTTTTGGGAACAAATCGCCAGTTCCTCGGCCAAGGCAAATTCATCGGATTACATAGCGTTAAGTGAAGGACCAAGAGGATTGATTTACTTAAAAAAAACAAACCTCAGCGGAGCGGATATAAAACAAACCAGCGTCGGATTTAGCCAAAATAACGGTAATCCGCAAGTCCAGTTAGTTTTTAATTCCACCGGAGCTAAAAAATTTGCCGATATCACTTCGCGGCTGGTTGGAAAGACCTTGGCGATAGCCTTAGACAACCGTTTCGTAAGTACGCCAACAGTGAATCAGGCTATTGAAGGCGGCAATGCGGTTATAGAGGGAACTTTTACAGTTGACGAGGCAACTCAACTGAGTACGGAATTAAATGCGGGTGCCTTGCCGGTACCGTTAACTATCTTGTCTAGCAGTGTAATTCAGCCAACTTTAGGGAGCACCTCTTTAGTTCAGAGCCTTTTTGCTGGAATCTTAGGTTTTATTATCATCGTATTTTTCATGAGCATTTTATATGGTAGACTTGGCATAATTGCCAGTGCAGCCCTGACTTTATATACGTTATTCGTCTTGGCAATTTTTAAATTAAGTTCGGTTACTCCTTATGGAATAACTTTAACGCTTTCGGGAATTGCCGGTTTTATTCTTTCAATCGGCATGGCGGTTGATGCCAACATTTTAATTTTTGAGAGAATGAAAGAGGAAAAACGTTTAGGCAGAAGCCAGGAAATGGCAATTGAAATGGGTTTCTCAAGAGCGTGGACATCGATTAGAGACTCGAACGTTTCAACAATAATTACCAGTTTCGTCTTATATGCATTTGGAACGGGAATTGTTAAAGGATTCGCTCTAGTCTTGGCAATCGGTGTTTTAGTTTCTATGTTTAGCGCAATTGTTGTGACAAGAACATTTTTAAGATTGGTTTATAAATAAAATGAAACACGTTAGAAAAAATAAATCTGAAAGTTTGAAATTTAAAATGTGTATATCTTTTATGGAGTGCATTTTCTAACGCGATGAATATAATCGGAAAAAAATACTGGTACTTTTTATTCTCTTTGATAATTATAGTTCCCGGTGTGATTTCATTACTGCTTTGGGGGCTCAATTTGTCAATTGATTTTAGTGGCGGTTCAAGATTGACCCTGGCTTTTAATAATCAGGTGTCTTCAAAACAAGTCTCTACCTTAAGAACGGTTTTTGAGCAGAATAAAATAAAAGTGCAGACGGTTGAAGTATCGAATAAAACAGTATTTGTCAGATCCACGCAGGTTGATGAAAAAAAGGATATAGTAGTTATTAACGAAATTAAAAGTAAAATTGGAAACGTCGAACAGCAATCATATGAAACGGTTGGGCCAACCATCGGAGCAGAGACAACCGCGAACGCGGTTAAAGCCATAATAATTGCCTCGATATTAATTGTTTTGTATATTACTTGGTCTTTTCGGTCTGTTCCGAAACCGACATCAAGTTTTCGTTTTGGTGTCTGTGCGGTTATCGCTTTAATTCATGATGTTTTGGTGCTGATCGGAATATTTTCGTTGCTTGGACACTTCTTTAATATTGAAGTAGACAGTCTTTTTGTAACGGCGGTGCTTACGGTCATCGGGTTTTCGGTTCATGACACAATTGTTGTTTTCGATAGGATTAGAGAAAATCTAAAAAGACTCGGCGGAAATGATTTCAACTTAGTTGTTAATGAATCAATTTTACAAACACTAGATCGCTCTTTGAATACTTCCATGACAGTCATTTTAGTTCTGGTGGCGTTACTTTTCTTCGGCGGAGAAAGCATCAGATGGTTTGTGTTAGCGCTTTTAATCGGAATTGTCAGCGGCACTTATTCATCAATCTTCAACGCTTCACCGCTTTTAGTTTTATGGCAGGAAATTCTACAAAAGAGAAAATCTTCGAGTAAATAGACTTAGAGTATTGACTTCAATTAGCCTCAGGGGTATAATCGCGGAACAAAAGAAAAGGGGGTGAATAAATTATGTTAGCACGATCGACAATCGAAGCAGGTCCTTCAATAGTAAATAGGCAGGTTCTATTTGATGCTGCATCCGGAACATCTGTTGATTTACGAACAATAACAGGTGCCCCTTACGAGAGGACTTTTTATGATGGAGTTCCTTTAAATGTTGTGTTTGGAGAAAATGGATGGACTCGTTGGTCGAACCGAAGAATAGATTCGGCTAAAATAAGTAGAGTAACCATCCAACCCGAATCGAGTTCTGAGTTAGTTTTTCATAGAGCAATTCCCAATCCTGAAGCCCTTAAAGCCGGAGAGACACTGGCGGAACACGAAGACGGCAGTCTTTGCGCAACAGAAGCATCAGCATTAGATAATGTTCCCGAAACAGCAGAGGCTCTTTTAGAAGAAGTTAGAGAAAGATTAAAAGTATTTTTAGCCTAAGTAATCTTCCTGATCTAATAATAGGCTAGTTGGTAAGTTCTTTTTTAACAATAGAACTGACTAAATTTCCGTCTGCTTTGCCTTTTACTTTTGGCATTAATGCTCCCATTACTTTTCCCATATCTGCCATAGATGTGGCACCGGTTTGGGAAATCGCCTCGGTAACAAGTTTGGTAATTTCTTCTTCTCCCATTTGCGCCGGAAGATAAGTACCGAGAATTTCCAATTCCTTTGTTTCTTTATCAACCAATTCCTGGCGGTTGGCCTTTTTAAATTCTTCAATCGAATCCCTTCTTTGTTTTGCCTGCGACTGAATTACGGATAAAACATCTTCCTCGGTTGCTTCGTATCCGGCTCCGCCTTTTTGGATTTCGTAATAATTGATTGCCGAAAGCAATAATCTTAAAACGGAAGTTTTTAATTCCTCCCGAGCCAGTACAGATTTCCTTAAATCATCCTGAAGCTGTTGTTTGGTCATAAATCTATTTTATCAAATCCTTTGCGATTTCTCGAATTCTTTTTTCCAAGTATTCTTTATTGTTTCTAGACAAGTCTTCATCAACTTCTTTAAAAAGTGTTCCCAGGATTTTTCCGATTATCGGGCCGGGTTTAATTCCTAAAATTTTCATTATGTCGTTTCCATCGACAACTAAGTCATTAATAGAAAACGGAGCGGGCCTTAACTGTTCTTCCACTTTTTCTTTAAATAATTTTAATCTCCAGCTCTCGGCAGTTTGCGTTCCTCCGCCTAACCTATCGCCAACTCTTAAATCCATCATGTCCCGTACGTTTTCCACGCCGATTTTTCTTATAAACCTGCGGATCGCGGCATCTGTTTGGTTTTCATTGACCGAGAACATATGCCATCTTATTAGATTAACTATCTTATCCCTGTCTTTATTGGAAAATCTTAATCTCTCACAAATAACCTTAGCTAGTTTTGCTCCGGCAACTTCATGATTGTGGAAGATTACAAGTCCTTCTTCATCTTCCGATCTGACTGTTGGTTTGCCGATGTCATGAAGAAGAGTAGTAAACCTAACAATTGGATCTTTCGAGGGACAAAACTTAAGTGATAAAAGATTGTGAGTAAACACGTCTGTTGTATGATGTCTTCCCGGTCTGGCTTGAGAAATATCTACGCCCTGCAGAAGTTCAGGAATTATAAAATTTAAAAGTCCGGAAGTTTTTAATAGCTCTACTCCGTCTGAAGGATAATCGGATGCCATTATTTTTAAAAGCTCGTCGCGGATTCTTTCGGCGGAAATATTTTGAATAAGCGAAGAATCTTCAACAATTTTCTGCCAGGTTTTTTCTTCGATAATAAACTGAAGCTGGGTGGCAATTCTAATTGCGCGGATAAGTCTTAATGCGTCCTCTTTAAACCTTTTATTAGGATCTCCGACGGCTCTAATAGTTTTTTTATCCAAATCTTTTTTACCGTCATACGGGTCAATAATTTTTTGTTCTTTGCCCTCAAGAGTTAAGGCGATGGCATTAATTGTAAAATCCCGTCTTTCCAAATCTTCATCGATTGTTTTTCCCCATTCTACTTTTTCCGGATGGCGGCTGTCTTTATATGTGCTTTCGGTACGGTAGGTTGTAATTTCGACAACACCGGTAGAAACCGGAACCCCAACGGTTCCAAAATTATTGTCATAAAAACCGGTTGGAAAAACTTTTAAGATTTCTTGGGGAGTTGCATTTGTGGTTAAATCCCAATCCTTAATCGGTCTTCCCAGAAAGGCGTTCCTGACGCATCCGCCGACAAAATATACCTCAAAATTCTTTCTTAATTTTTCGTAAATTTCTAGGATTTCCTGAGGAATATTAAGCATATCTTTTAAGTTAATGATTTGTTATAGTATAGCAAATCTATGACCAAGTGGGAAATCAGCTATAAACCTAAGACCAAAAACAATAGCCCCAAACCCGAAGAACTGGTACAAATTCTTCTAAAAAATAGAGGAGTAAATACAAAGAGAAAGCAGCGGGAATTCCTAGCCCCTGATTTAAAAAAAATAACAATAGCTAGTGTAGGGATAAATAAAGTTAATCTTTTAAAAGCTATAAAAAGAATTCAAAAAGCAATTGAAAACCAAGAGCAAATAGTGGTGTTTGGCGATTACGATGTTGACGGAATTTGCGGAAGCGCAATTTTATGGGAAACTCTAAATGGAATTGGCGCAAAAGTTTTACCTTATATTCCCAATAGAATTGAGGAAGGGTATGGATTATCGGTAAAAGGAATCGAAAACCTGAAGTCTCAACTTCCAACCACGAAGTTAATCATAACGGTTGATAACGGAATCGTCGCAACAAAAGCAGTTGACTTTGCCAAAACTTTAGGAATAGATGTAATTATTACCGATCACCATGTTCCGGCGAAAAAATTGCCAAAAGCATATTCGATAGTGCATACGACTCAGCTTTGCGGAGCAGGAGTTGCCTATATGTTATCGCAGGAAATCTTCAGTACTGCTGAGGTTACTTCCGAGAATTTTCTTGCTGCGCACGCGAAACAGCTTAAGCCAATTAATAAAATCAAACCCGCTAACTCTCGCGACAAAAATTTCGATAGCTCCCCGCAGTTTAATCATCTTGAACTGGTTGCCTTGGCTACAGTTTCGGATCTGGTCCCACTAAAAAACGCTAATAGGATTTTATTAAAATTCGGACTGGAAAAATTAAGACAGACTAAGCGTATCGGCCTTATCGCTCTATTTACGGAGGCGGTACTTAATCAAAAGGATATTGGGGTTTATGAAATAGGACATATTATTGCTCCAAGATTAAATGCCATGGGGAGATTAAATAGCGCCATGGATTCCTTAAGACTAATTTGTACGACTGATCGTAAACGGGCCGAGGAGTTGGCATTAAAATTAGGTTCCACAAATAAAGAGCGCAGAGGGATTACCGAAAATGCAACTTTGCATGCCAGGGAGTTTGTTAAATCACAAAAAAAATTGGGAAATCTGTTGTTTATTTCACATAAGTCTTACCAGCAAGGCGTAATCGGTTTGATTGCCGGAAGGCTGGCGGAAGAGTTTTATTTGCCGACAATCATTGTATCCGAAGGGGAAGTTTACAGTAAGGCTTCGGCAAGGTCGATAGCGGGATTTAATATTATAGAGTTCATAAGAAGCGCTTCCGATATTTTAGTTGACGTTGGAGGTCATCCGATGGCAGCCGGATTTACGGTGGAAACCAAAAAAATCGCCCAACTTAAAAAGCGTCTTGAGTTAGAAGCTTTAAGACTTATCAGTGAAGATTTAAAAAACAGAAGTTTAAAAATTGATTGTGAATTAAATTTCTCCGCAATTTCGCAAGAAGTTTTTGATAAACTTCAAACTTTAGCGCCGTTTGGCGCCGGCAACAGCCAACCTGTCTTCGTTGCAAAAGGAGTTAAAGTGGAGAGTGCCAGATTAGTGGGGAACGACAAGCATCTAAAATTAAAATTGTCGCATAGCGGAAAAATATTTGATGCTATTTTCTTTGGTGCAGGAGATAAGAAAATAAACGTCGGTGACGAAATAGATGTTGTTTACTTATTAGATGAAAATATTTGGAACGGGAATAAAACTCTGCAATTGAAAATAAGAGATATTGGGGAAAACTAAAAATCTTTATTCTCTTTTTTGCGCGCCACTTACTGGTTGAATGGCCCCTCTAACGGCAACTTCTATATACTGATCCAGTGTATGCTCGGCAGCCTTAACAGCGTCAGGATTTTTACCACTACCCGCCATATATGCTATCCTTCCGGCTCTAACGCTTCCAGGATAATATAAACGCATTGAACTTCTAGTTAATTTCAAAGCAAGCGCGGGATCTACTTGAGCGTCAATTAATCTAGCACGATATTGTCTAAAATCATCAATACTTAGTCTCCCATCTCCCTCGGGTCCTTTGTCGTGCTCGGTTTTTACTTCTATCATATTTTCATAAAAAAACTCCCAATCCGTGAAATTAAGAGATATTATTATCTCTTAATTTACTTAAGGAAGTTTTGGATTCTTGCGATTAAATTCTTAATAAATTTCATTTTTTTCTCTAACCCCAACTGTAAATGTTAGCACCCAAGTTTCTCCTTGTCAAGTTAAGCGTTTTAGGCTATATTAGAGTTTGTATGAGCCCTAAAAGAGTACTGACTAAAGATACTGTGGATTTAGTCTCAAAAGAAGTCAAAATTGAGGGTTGGGTAAGACTACGAAGAGATCACGGTAAATTGATTTTTCTGGATATCAGAGACAGAAGCGGAGTTATTCAAGTCGTGGTCAATCCTAGCGTCTCAGAGAAGGCCCACAAGGCCGCTTCCGAGCTTCGGCCCGAGGATGCAATTAGCCTTACCGGCAAGGTCAACCAAAGACCGCAAAACGCCATTAATAAGGATTTATTAAGCGGAGCTGTTGAGATAGAAGCAACCGATATTAAGGTTTTGGCCAAGGCTGAAACCTTGCCGTTTGACATGGGATCAAATGATCTCAACTTAGAATTACCGACATTGCTTGATTTTAGGAGCTTAACCTTAAGACATCCAAAGATAGCTTCTATTTTTAAAGTGCAAGAGGTTGTTGTGGAGGAATTCCGTGAAGCAGCTAAAAAACTGGATTGTACGGAAATTTTTGTGCCGACAATTTCTGCTTCGGCAACCGAGGGAGGGGCGGAAGTTTTTAAAGTCAATTATTATGATTACAATGCTTATCTTACCCAGAGTCCGCAGCTTTACAAACAGATAATGATTGGTGTTTTTGAGCGCGTTTATACAATTTCCCATGCCTATAGAGCCGAACCCTCGGTCACCACAAGGCATTTATCCGAATCAACCCAGCTTGATGTGGAAATCGGGTTTACCGAGAACTTCGATGAGCTTTTAGATGCGGTAGAATTTGTCGGAACCCATGTTATTTCGCAAGTTGCTAAACGCTGCGAAAAGATATTAGCTTCTTTTGGAGTTGAAAATCCTTTAATTCCTACGGCAGTCCCCAGATTAACTTTAAAAGAAGCGCAAGAAACGATATTTAAATTTAGTAACGGCGAAAGAGATCCTAGGGGTGAATTAGATTTGAATTCTACCGATGAAGTGATAATTTGCGAATGGGCCAAGCAAGAGAAACAATCGGATTTTGTAACAGTCACACATTACCCAACCAAGAAGAGGGCTTTTTACTCCTTGCCCGATCCTAAGAATCCCGAGGTTAGCCTTTCTTACGATCTTTTATTCAAAGGAATGGAAATATTAAGCGGAAGTCAGAGGGTGAATGATTATGAACAGTTGTTAAGCATAATGAAAGAAAGAAAATTAAATCCCGAAAGTTTTGCAATGTATCTGCAAGCTTTCAAATATGGCATTCCACCCGAGGGAGGATTTTCTTTTGGATTGGAACGAATCACCATGAAGATTCTGGAATTAGCAAACGTTAGGGAAGCGTCATTATTTCCAAGAGACATGGAGAGGGTCGATGAAAAGCTTTCGAAACTTAAGTAAGCATTCCGCTAAGATTGCCATTGTTTTCTCTTTTTTACTTACTTTATTGGTAATAGTTATTTTTGTTCTAAATGTTTTTCTTAGTAGTGAAATCCAAAAAATTACGCTTCAAATGTTACCTTTTAAATCGGCAAAAGCGGCGGCTTATCCACTCTTAAGAAGCGGAATTTTTCCACAAATTTCTGCTAATGGAGCAATAATTATGGATGCCGATTCAAAAGTAGTTCTCTATGAAAAAAATCCCGATCTTCGTTTTTCGCTTGCTTCCACAACCAAAATGATGACCGGATTAACAGCTTTGGATTATTTTAAACCTGATGATATCTTAACCGTGAAGACCGCTACGGATGAAGGGTCATTGCTTGGGCTTTATCCGGATGAACAGATGAGTTTTAAAAATCTTTTATACGCTATGTTTTTACCCTCGGCAAATGATGCGGCTTTTACAGTTGCGCAAAATTATCCGTTAGGGCAAGATGCTTTTGTCCGGAAGATGAACGAAAAGGCTAAAAGCCTGCAACTACTTAATACATCGTACGTTGATCCGGCCGGACTTTTAGACCAAGGAGATTACACAACTCCTTTTGATCTTGCCAGATTGGCTTCATTTTTTATCCAAAATAGAATCTTACAACAAATTGTTAATACAAAAGAAATAATTATCTCCGATACATCGGGCAAAGAATTTAAGCTTGAGAATCTAAATATTCTTTTGGGGTACGATGGAGTTAATGGCATAAAAACGGGTTATACTGAAGGTGCGGGACAGGTTTTGGTTACTTCTAAAATAGAGAAGGGAAGGACGGTAATAATCGTTGTGATGGGAAGTCAAGATCGGTTTGGTGATACGGAAAAATTGTTGGATTTAGTAACCAATAATCTTAATTTTCTACCCATTGATCGTTAACTGCGGATAAATAGGCATAAAAGTTGTTGTTTCCTTTGAATACCATTATTGGCATGAAGAACTTTTGGTTTTGATCAATATAATAAGCAAGATACGCATCGGTTATAGTTATATTACGCAAACTTCCTTCATAGGCAATAATGTTTCCCTTGCCCTGCACTAAATCATTAAAGAGTTGCTGGGAAGATTTGATTGGATAAGTTGCATAATCATTATTACTCCATTCAGAATGAGAGAAATGCGCTTCTACTACTTGGCCCTGTTGGCTTCCTCCGGCAATTAGAAAACTCATACTTGATCCGAAAGGCGAGGAATAAACGATGGGAATGCCGTCTAAATTTTTTTGGAAAAAGTCGACCCGGATAATCTGCGTGGTGGAAAAGCTCGTGGCAGGAACCAGGTTAAGGCTATTAATAGAGAAAAGTCCGGGTACTGTCTTTGTGCTGTCGATATCGCCTGGGAATAATGACATCTGGTCTAGAAAGTCTTGAGCAACCTGAATGGCATCCGCTGGCGCAGGGAGATTGGCTCCGGTTAGAACAACCGGATTATTAAGGTAAGTGGAGTTAAGATCAAAGTTGAGTGAATAAATATTCATCGTAAGTTGTTTGGCAACATCGAAATTTGTGTCTCCTACCGGCAAAAACCACTGGTAGAGCTTATCGCTTAACCGAAGCGGATTGGAATTGAATCCGTCGTTGGCAACGATGCCTTTAGCATTATTTAACGAGAGAAGATTAGGCTGAGACGTGCTGACTTTATAGATCTTAACTAAAGATGGAAAAGTAGGCAGGGAACCTGAAATAGTGTCTATAGAAAATGTAAATTTTGTATTAATAGTACTAGTCGTAAAGCTGATTTTCGGCAGTTTCCCATATGCCATAGTCGGTTTTGCGGGTTGCGGGGGAATAACAATGTTCTTAATTAAGGCAGCAATCTTAGCTATTATTAAAAAAGCAAAAGCGATGGCAATTATTATTAATAAAACCTTAAGTATAGTTCTAGTTTCATTTGTTGCTTTGTTAAGGGTGAGCATATATTGAGTATAGGAAAATTTTAAGCTACAATGCAAGCATATGGGACAAAAAACGAGCCAAGTCAAAGCAAGGTTTGCGCCCAGTCCGACAGGTATTCCGCACATCGGCAATACTAAAGCTGCCTTATATAATTTTTTATTTGCAAGATCTAACGAGGGAAAATTCATATTAAGAATTGAAGACACCGATCAAAAAAGAATCGTTAAAGAAGCGGAAGAAGCCATTTTTGAAATTCTAAGCTGGTTAGGGTTGACTTATGATGATAAGCCGATTTATCAGTCCAAACGTTTAGATATATATAAAAAATACGTTCAGGAGCTTTTAGATAAACAAATTGCTCACGAAAAGGATGGAGCAATCTGGATAAAAGTTCCGGAAGATAAATCTTTTGAATGGACAGATAAAATTGGAAATAAAAAAATAAAATTTAGCGGCAAAGATGTTGATGAATTTGTAATTCTAAAATCTGACGGTTTTCCGACTTATCATTTGGCAAACGTTGTCGATGACCATCTGGTCGGGATAACAGATGTAATTAGGGGTGAAGAATGGATCTCCTCAACTCCAAAACATCTTTATCTTTATGAAAGTTTTGGTTGGACGCCGCCAAATTTTGCGCATATCCCGGTAATTTTAGGTTTCGATAAAACTAAGCTTTCAAAAAGGCACGGAGCGAAATCTATTTTAGATTATAAAAGGGAAGGTTTTCTTAAAGAAGCACTCTTGAACTTCATGGCGCTTTTAGGATGGAATTCCGGAGGAGACAAGGAGCAAATGACTTTAGATTTTATGATTAAAAATTTTAAATTAGAAGATGTTAATACGGCGAGTCCGATCTTCGACGTCAAAAAACTTGAATGGTTAAACGGCGTTTGGATAAGAAGCTTAGACGTGCCTGATTTAAGAAAAAGATTGTTAGAGTTTTATTCAAAAGATCAGGAAATGGAGACGGTTCTTAACGGACCAAAAGCAGAAATAATAATTAAGGCGGTGGCGTCAAGAATGAGAACATTGATGGAGTTTAGGGAGTTAGTGAACATGGATAGGCAAAGAGGTATGTCAAAAGAAGAGAGGGAGAAAGCCGAAAGGCTTCAAGAATTTCTTTCGAAAGAATTGGAAGACGGGGATTGGGATAATGAAAAATTTTTAGCTGCCCTTAAAAATTTTTCGAAAACCGAAAACGTGCCTTTTAAAACAATTTACTTTCTCTTGAGCGGAAAAGAACAGGGGATCGGGCTTTTGGAATTGAATCAGCTCTATGGCAAGCAATTTTTCCTCAAAAATTTAAAAAACTAATGAATTTTTTAGCTCAAATAATCTCAGCGGTTTTTGCACCATTCGTTATTATTGTTCCTTCTGCTTTTGTTTTGGCTTTTCTTGGAACGCACGATTTTTACATATCGTTAATGTGGTTTCTAATTACGTTATTTTTTATTCTTGGTCTTTCGTTAGTTATGCATAAGCTTATCAAAATAGGAAAATTCTCCAACTTTGATGTTTCGATTCGAAAGCAAAGGCCATTGATGTTTGCAATTGAGTTTATTTTCGCATTTACCTATTTTTTATTCCTTTTTCTTTTTCATGCACCCAGAGAGCTCTTTTTGGGAATTATTAATATTCTTGCGCTTCTAATAACGTTGTCGATAGTGAATAGATTTATTAAAGCCAGCGGACACATCGCTATGTTTTCGGCAATAGTGGTATTTGTTGTTTTTAGAAGCGGAATAGCTTATGGGTTAGTTGGGGTGATGTTAGTTTTAATTTTAGCTTGGTCAAGACTTATCTTAAAAAGACATACGCCCAGAGAAATCTTGGCAGGTTTGGTAATTGGAATTTCGATAGCGAGTCTTCTTAACTATTTAAGCTTGAGTTTTTTTACTTTTCATTAAATTAAGAAGAATCGCGAGTAGTGACAGAAAGCTAATTAGCAAAGGGAACCATACTTGAGAAAACCAGGGTTGTGGAATGAGAAATAAGACGTCCATTGTTGTAAATTTCTCCGGCCAACGTACAAGTAGATAGAGAAATACGTAATAAAAAATATCCCAAACAGCAAATGTCCACAAGAAAATAGCCACCCGCTCCTTCATTTTCTTTACCGCTATAAATGGAATCGAAAGGAGCATAATCATTGTTGCAACTTCGCGCAGTATCTCTACAATTAATAAACTTGTCGGAAGACTTTTTTGCAGTACTAATTGGTTATATGTACCGATAGATTGTCGCTGAATTTCCGTAAGTGATTGCATGTATCCGGGTAGCAGTCCCGTTGCTCCGCGCAAATAAACGACACAAGCATTTTCCAAATAGCCGAAAGCAATCCCAAACACCGTAATAAACAATAGCATCTTCAAAGGAATATCAAGTTTATGTTTTCTCCAATAAATAAAAAGTAAGAAAGGAACAAGTATAAGAAAGTTTACCCACCAAGGAGAAGCAAAAAGTTGAAAGTTATCCATGTTTTGATTATACCAAACTTAAATTCGCAGGAAAGAACTGAAACTAAATGCAAACCGGCAGGCCGCAGTTTGGTAAATCTCCATCCAAGAACCATTTTCCTTGGTATTTAACAATTTTTATAGTTTGTCCGGAACTAATTTTACAGATTCCATAAGTGTCGGTCTTTTTCAAAAGCTTTACACATCCTCTGAAAGCATAATAATTATCAAAAGTGTTGTGAGCCCTCCTTAAATATAAAACCTCTCCCGCAAAGAAGATCATTCCTAGGATTGCAATTAAACAGAGGGTAATTATGATATTCCGCTTCCTCATTAAAATTAATTATATCATGGGGGATAATCTTGACTGTTTGTATTATACGAAGTTGGAATTTTATTTATTTAAAATAATAATTGCCCTTTTTATGGCAACAAAACCATATCCCCACAAGATTGGAAGCCATAGCGGCATTAAGCCAAATAAGGTCTGTCTATTAAATGTTTCCACCCCTGTTTTTACAAAAATGTATTCAAAGAAGGTAATTACAAAAAGGCCGAAAAATAAAGCTAAAAAATCTTTTGAGTCATGTTTTATAACTAGTGTAATCAATATAATCACCAGATATAAAAAAGAAAGAATGTAGTCATTTGTTATAAAAGGAATTAAACCAATCATTAATAAGGCGGGAATCGATAATAGAAGAAGACTTTTAATTTTAGCTACCATGCGATTAGTTTCTCAAAACAATTGTGGGTTGTCAATTTTGAATGTAATCTACTGAGTATACCGGTCTAGATCCATTATGTTATCATGAAAACAAAGAAATGGTCACATAGAGAAGTAAGCGAACTTGATTACATATTATATTTTCCCCGCAGAAGTTCTTTTTGAAGCAAAGCTTCTTTAAAAGAAATACTATGATCGAGATATTGTATTAGTTCATCTTTTTTTAACTTATCTAGCGCAACGGTTGCAGTTTCCCTTGTTACTCCAACCAATGTGGCAATGTTTTGATGGGTAAATTTATGATGAATAATAATTTTCCCGCTGCGTGTTTTTTCACCGAGATGTTTCCCGAGATACAAAAGTTCCGAGAGGACCCTCTTATATGCGCTACTGTATGCGAAATATTCCATCCGGGTTTGAGTTTCTTCGTAATCGTCTAAAAGCTCGCTCATTAAATCAAAAATTATTTGGGGTTTATCTCTGATAAATGTTACTACATCATCTCTTGGGGCACGGCCGACCTCAATGTCTGTCATAGCTTCGTAATTGTAAACGTTTTTTGTGCCGTTTATTGCCCAAACCATTGGAAAATATGCAATCGGTTTTAATATTAGTAGCGTTAATTCTGTGCCTTCAGAAGTTATGGAATACTTTCGTATATATCCCTTCAGTAAACAATAAATACCTTGCGGATCATCATCAGATCTAATAAGGATTTCCCCCTTTTTGTAATGACGAGGCGTAAATTGTTTGTAAAAACCCTCAAACTCTCTACGCTTAACTAAATCCATTGTATTCTACATGTTAATTTTATCACAGACGAGCAACTTTTTATATGTGAATATTTCGAAATTGTTGTGCTGCCGGACTTATGCCCAAGGGTATTACGTGACTTATTCCTTCGCTAACCGCTCAGGATTTCGTTTTAACAACTCAAGCCAAGCATGCCGGTCTGGATCCATTATATCATTATAGCGGTGTATTCCAAGAGCACTATCTTCTCCGAAGTGGCGCCTCGTTTTTGAGGCTAAATGAGACAAAAGACGTTTAGAAAAATAAAGCGTTTTATTTTATACCGAAGACTCCTAAGATTCCATGCCAAATCTTCTGAAAGAAGCCGGGTTGAGGCGTAGGGTTAGGCTGTGGAGGAACATAGTGTGGGGCTGCAGGTTGCTGGACATTTGTATTTCCCCCTGGGTTTACAACTCCTCCGTTGGAAGGCACGTTGGGAGGTGTTACAACGCTGGGTGAATTTGTGTTGGCGTTTGTAAGTAATGCTACATTGGATCCTCCGCCTCCTCTTACCGCCCATTCCATTGACCACGGACCGGGCATGCAGTCGTTAACAGCCCTTACCACAAAATAATATTTTTGACCCGAAGCCAAGCTTCCAACCGTAAAATGATCCGTATTGCCAACATCGGGAACACCGTAAATATAGTTTCCGGAAGAAAGGCCAAAGGCGACAGTATATTTATTCGCATTACTGACTTTTAGCCAGTTCAGCCGTACTTGATTCGGACCCGTTGCTTTAGGCAAAAGAGGATGGTTTGGTTGATACAAGACTACTTGAGCGGGTTTTTCTCTACCGCAAACCGAAGAATTTGTTGAGCTTCCCGTAGAACTAGAACTTGAACTTGAGCTCGAACTACTACCATAGCCGAATACCAATTTAGCGTTGCCGGGAATTAACGCTATTGCCAAAGCAGCAAATCCAACAAAGGAAATTTTAACTAAGATTTTTTTCATCTTGTGTTTTCTTAGCTTATATGTAAAAATACTAGCTGTTAATAGGATAGTAGGAAAAAAATGGTTTGTCAAGTCTATACATTTAGGCGTATGTTAAAATAAAAACGCTAAATATATGAAATTAGTTGTAATTATTCCCTGCTTAAACGAAGAAAAGACCCTGCCGCAAGTTTTAAATTCGATCCCAAAAAAGATAAAAGGGATCAGAAAAATCGAGAAAGTGGTCATCGACGACGGCTCCACGGACGATACGCTCAAGGTTGCCAAAAAACTGAAAGTTAGACATTTTGTTATTCACGCCCGAAATCAAGGCTTGGCTAAGTCCTTCGCAGACGGTCTGGATATGGCTCTGTCTTTAGGGGCAGATATAATTGTGAACACCGACGGAGATAATCAATATCCTCAGCAAGACATTCCAAGGCTTATCGAACCGATTTTAAGGAATAAAGCGGATATTGTAATCGCCGACAGGCAAACGATCAAAGTTAAACATTTTTCCCTAGGAAAGAAGCTTTTGCAAAAATTTGGAACTTTTGCTGTAAATTTCTTAGCCGGAAGCCATGTGGGTGACGCGGTAAGCGGCTTTCGGGCTTATTCAAAAGAGGCAGCAATGCATATCAATATATTCACAGACTATACCTATACTATTGAAACTCTAATTCAGGCGAGTAAAAAGAAAATGAGGATAGAATCCATAAAAATAAAAACCAATCCAAAAACCAGAAAATCAAGGTTAATAACGGGTTTATTCAGCTATCTAAAGATTTCCGGGACAACCACTCTAAGGTTATTCGCAATCTACGAACCTCTGAAAGTTTTTACTTATGTATCTTTTATTGTTTTTGTGCCCGGATCTATATTGGTAGTAAGAGCATCTTATTTTTACACTGTTGGAGTCGGGGGAGAACATTTGCCGTCTATAATTGTAGGGTCATTTTTAGTCTTGGTTTCTTTTCAGATTTTTTTAATAGGATTAATAGCGGATTTGGTCTCTATAAACAGGAAAAAGCTCGAAAATATTCTCTACCGACAAAAAAAATTGGAGTTTAATAAAAAGACATAATCTCTGTTATAATCCCCTTATGAAAATTACTCTCATTGGAACGCTTCCTCCTATCAAAGGCATAAGTGAGTATTGTATCGAATTAGCGAATAGCTTATCAAAAGAAATGAAGATAGATTTTATCAACTTTAAATCTATATACCCAAATTTTGCCTATCCAGGAGGAACGAAAGAATATGACAAAGAATTCAGAATTCAACCAAACAAGAATTTAGAGATAAGAAACATCTTGGCTTGGTACAATCCGTTCTCGTGGATAAAAGCGGGACTAACTTTAAAAGGACAGGTTGTCCACATCAATTGGTGGACTTATTATTTATTCCCAGTTTTCTTTACGATTCTTCTATTATGTAAGATTCGAGGTAAAAAAGTAATTTTTACTGTCCACAATGTAGTAAGTCATGAATCAGGAAAAATAGACATAACTTGTTCAGCAATTATTTATAAGCTCGCCGATCATTTAATTGTTCATTCAGACCAGAATAAAAAAACTCTAATTAGAAAGTTTGGGATTAATAAGAATAAAATCTCTGAAATTCCATATGGTCCCTTAACTTTTTATAACAAGAAAAAAATTACTAAGTCAGAAGCAAGAAGATACTTTAAATTGCAAAAAAATCAGAAAGTTATACTATATTTTGGAACAATAAGGAAATATAAAGGACTGGATATCTTATTGAAAGCATTTAGATTAGTTCTTGATGAAAAACCAAACACTATTCTAATAGTAGCTGGGGAAAATTGGATAAATTGGGACCCTTACAGAAAATTAATTAATAAGCTAAAATTAAACAAGAACATTATTTTAAATTTAAACTATGTTCCGACCTCAAAGATAAAATATTATTTTACAGCTGCAGACTTAGTTGTTTTACCCTATACATCTTTTGACTCTCAGTCTGGAGTTGGAAATTTGGCTCTGGCATTTAATAAGGCGATAATCGTTTCAAATGTTGGGGGAATACCGAAGCTGGTAAACGATAAAAAAAGGGTGTTTAACGGAAGCATTAATGATCTTGTAACCAAGATTATCAATTTTATAAAAGAATCAAATTTGAAGAAAAAACGAGAGGAAAAGAATTTCAACCAATCTTGGAAAGAAATTGCATTAAAGACAATAAAGCTATATAAAGATTTATAAAACATATGCGAGTATCCCTAGGCGAACCAACAAGATATGGTTATTCGTTACCTTTAATCAGATACAATTTATGCAAAAAATATCTGAAAAAGCTAGGGAAGAAAGGTTTAATCCTCGATTATGGTTGCGGGAATGGAGCGAATACCATTTTTTTTAAAAACGCAGCAAAGAAAATAATCGGAATAGATGTTGAACAAAATAGAGTATCGGAAGCAATTAGAGAGGCTAAGCAAAGGGAAATAGCAAACATAATATATAAAAAATATAATGGAAGAAAAATACCTTTTAAAGACCAATCTTTTGACGCAATAATATCTTTTGAAGTTCTCGAACACACAAAAAACGATAAGCATTCTTTAAAAGATATCTGGCGGACTCTTAAGCCTAATGGAATTTTGTGCTTATCTGTACCTAATAAATGGTATTTAATGGAAACCCATGGTTTTAATTTACCTTTGAAAAAAATTATACCATGGAATAGAATTCCATTTTTAAACTTAATGCCCAATGTTTTTTATCTAAAATACGGTAATGCAAGAATATATACAAAGAAAGGGGTTTGCGGCTTGTTGAAAGACAATAATTTCCATATAATTAGCACCTGTTATATTAAACCTCCCTTGGATAAAATAAAAAATAAGCGCATTTGGGGAATTATTAATACTATTATTCAAAAATTGCCGGAATTCATGGGAGTAAGTATTTTTGTTACAGCAAGAAGGGATAATGAAAATGAATATATTAAGTAAATATTTAGAGAGCCAAAGATTAAAGATTGTAAGTGAATATATAATGGGAGACGTTTTGGACCTAGGTTGTGGAAACGCTAAGCTTTATTCCATATATGCAAAAAAAATAAATAAATATGTAGGCGTAGACTTCAATAAAGAAGTGATTAAAGTTAATAAGAAGCAGTACCCAAAAGCTAATTTTTATTATACAAATCTAAATAGAGACTCACTAAGACTAAGTAAAAAATTTGACGTTATATTAATGGTTGCTTTAGTAGAACATATATTTGATCAAAATAATTTATTTAGACAGGCTTTAAGACATTTAAAAAGGGGAGGAAAAATTATTATTACCACTCCAACTCTATTTGGAAACGACATTATCCATGCAAACGGAAGCAAGTTAGGTTTGTTTTCTAAAGAAGCCTCTGACGAACACATTTTTATTTATAATAAGAACAGATTTAAAATGCTTGCTAGAATGTTTCATTTAAAAATAACATGCTACAAAAAGTTTGAACTTGGATTAAATCAATTAGTTATTCTAAAAAATAATGCCATCCGTTTTTCATAATTGTGATTAATTAGAATGGCTTAGCTAATATCTTAAATTGTTTAGGATCACTCAATAAATTAGCTATAATAATTACAAATTGTTGTAACTTATAATGGGTCGAGAGAAAAACAGAAAGTATAATTCTCAAAGTTGCTTAGATGAAAAGAATACTTTACATATCCAGCATTGATATATTTCCTCCAAACACAAGCGGAGCTAAAGTGATCTATAACTACTTACAAGAACTATCCAAAAACAATTTTGTTATTTTACTAACTGTGCAAAGCAATGATATTAAAAGTAAAAAAAATATTAAAAATGCCATTGTACTGGATAAGCTTAGTAGAAAAAGTGGAATTAAGTTCCTTAGTCCCTATACCTTAATTATGTTTATAAAAATAGTTCTAAAATATAAACCCCAAGTGTTAATTATTGAATTTCCATGGTTTGGATTATACGGAGTAATAATAAAGAGAATATTTGGAATACCTTACTCGATTAAAGAACAAAATGTTGAATTTATTCGATTTAAAAGATTTGGCAAATGGTGGTGGAGATTACTTAGGATTTATGAAAAATTTGTTTACGTAAATGCTCAAACTATTTACGCCATTTCACAACTAGATGAAATCCTATTAGAAAAAGAGTTTGGATTAAGCAGAAAAAAATTTATTTATTCTCCGTATATTCCAGATAAAACTTTATTCAAAAAGAATTTAACAAAAATAAAACAGATTCGAAATCTTCTTGGACTAAATAAGAATGACCAATTCATACTCTTTTTTGGACCAATGGATTACAAACCCAATAAGGAAGCTGTTGAAATAATCGTAAACAAAATAGCTCCAGCAATTTTGAAAATAAAATCTACGACAAAGTTTATAATTGTCGGTAGAAATCCCCCGTATAACTTAAATGCAGAAAATATTATGTTTACAGGTTTCGTAAAAAAAATCGAAGATTATATTAATGCTTGTGATTTGGTGATTGTTCCTGTAATTACGGGGGGGGGAATACGAACAAAAATATTGGAGAGTTTGGCATGTGATAAGATTGTTATAAGCACTAAGATGGCAGCGGAAGGAATAAAGCAAGAAAAGAATTTGATTGTTGTCGATAGCTGGAAACAAATGGTCAAAGAAATAGAGAAAAAATTAGATTAACCCAATGAAATATTTATCAAAATTACTTAAAGCATTTTTTTTGTTAACCCTATTCTTGCTCTTTCTTCTAACTCGCTATTACCACTCTTTTTTTCTTAGAAGTGGTGGTGGATATGGTAGTGGAGATGGATTCGGAGTCATAACTGACGCTTATTTAGTAAAAGGCTTCAATCTAAATACTTATTTCACTGCTTATTTTTATAGCCTCGTTCATCATTTAATCCCCGTCTCTTGGCTTACTATTTCTTATATTGTTTCGCCATTTTTTTCTTTAGGCATAATTCTGGGAATTTTTCTGCTGATAAAAAAAGAGTTCGGCTTTTTACAAGCTTTTTTTACATCACTGTGGTTAATCTTAAATCCTTACTTAGCGTATCAATCCACAGAACCCTCGAAAGAAATATTTGTTCTTTTTTTCTTCATCTATTCATTCTATTTCTTACACCTTTTTATAAAAAACAACGAGAAGATATATTTAATTATCCCGGCAGTAATTTTTGGAATAGGTTCGTTTTTTTACCATTCTATTTATATTTACTTACCATTTTTAATTTTTTTGCTTTTAATAAAGAACGGAAGCTATGCAAAAATTTATTTCAAGAAGTTTTTTAAAACAAATTTAATAAATATAGTGATTTTCCTAATCATAGTATTAATCATCTCATCCCCTTTTTATATAGCGAAGGAAATCATTGGCTCAAGCGAACTTAAGCAAAAACCAGCTATACTTTTAACCCAAAAAGATACCTACGGGGGAATTTTCATAAGCCAGTTTAATGCGATGATAGGAGCATTAGAAAATCCAAAATATTTGGGATTTGATGGTTTGAATCAAGGCATCGAAAACTACATAGATGGGAAAAATCAAATATTGATTTTATTTGGAATAGTATTTGTTATTTCATTTATTGAGTTTTCAAGAAGAAGGAGAACAACTATGGGATTGGAGTTTTCTCTATTAACAGTGTATTCATACATGGTCGTTGGTTCTCAATGGAGCGCTTCCTCTCAATCAAGCAGGTATCCTCAATACATGATGTATTTCTTACTTACCGTTTCTAGTTTAATTTTCATCTACGTCTTTAGACTTCTTTCTCCTAAAAAAAATTTACTAATAATTTTTGTTGTGCTATTTCTTTTATTTACTTTTTTCGCATCTAATCCGTTAAAAATAGTTGATATTTCAAGAAATTGGTATGCAGGACATACAAAAATAGGATATCTTTTAAAAAACTTGGGGATACAAATAGATAATAATCATAAAATAATGTATTTAGGTTGGCCCAGCTTATCTCTTTCATTGCTAGAAAATTACAAATTAAAAACAATGGATAATTTGATTACTTTTGGCTGGGATTCCGTAAACCTTACTGGTTTATCTTCAAAAAAATACATCGAGAATAACAACATTAAATACTATATTTACACTCACTCACTACAGGATTATAGTAAATCAAGCGATATTGTTCTTCAGAACTTGAAAAAGAATTTTCTATTAAGGCAAATTGATCTTAATAATGGGAATTATATCCCTGTATATAAAATATTAGAAAAATGAAAATACTTTTGATCAATGACTACAATCACATTCTTGGTGGGGCAGAAAAAATCGTCTATCAAATTAAAGAAATTCTTGAAATTAAAGGACACTCTGTAGATACCTGGACTAGTAAGTCACAAAAAAAAAGAGACGGAATAAAATCTATTTTTAATCTTTTTTATTTTCTTAGGATGAGAAAATATCTGGGGGGGAAAAAATATGATATTATCCATATTCATCATATAAACTCTGTTCTTACTCATAGCATTCTTTTGGCCCTAAAAGGGCAGAATACTATTCTTCATGTCCATGATTATTCATACCTTTGTCCCAAGATGGGAGTAACAAAGGATTACAAATTTTGTCCTGATTACCTAAAAAGTTTTTCTCTTCATAAAAAATGTCTTTCTTATGGCAAATCATTTTTTATAAAAGACTTAGCGAAAATTATAAAATTGACTATAAATAGATGCTTGATTAAAAAATATATTTCTTATTTTATTTTCCCTTCAAACGATTTATCAGAAAAGATGTCTCGGTCTCTTCATCTTAAAAACGACTGCACTTTTGTTCTTCCAAATTTTTTAATCTTTAAAAATGAAAGTTTTAAAAAAAAATCAGAGAATAGTCAATTTAATTTTTTATTTGTCGGCAGATTATCAAAGGAAAAAGGTGTAGAAATACTAATTGAAGCATTTACCAAATTGAGGAAAAAAAATAAAGAAATAAAATTAA
>Ga0182027_10000902_pt1 | contig 50338 bp, 52 predicted proteins | sample 712E1DmetaG_FD_121300 | JGI IMG/M metagenome (GOLD analysis project Ga0182027, IMG submission 121300) | Permafrost microbial communities from Stordalen Mire, Sweden - 712E1D metaG (Illumina Assembly) | ecosystem: Environmental > Terrestrial > Soil > Wetlands > Permafrost | place: Sweden...
ATGTCGTACCAGCCGGGGTTCCATTTATCGTCGTGATAATACTTGTCCAAATTGACGGCGATGACGAGATCAGCACCCATGGCTCGGACGGTCTCGACCGGCACGGGCGCGGACAAGGCGCCGTCGGTCAGCATCCGGCCGTTTATCTCGACGGGCTTGAAGACCAGGGGGATGGAAATGCTCGCCCTGATGGCCGAGGCCATTTGGCCCTGGCCCAAGGTCACGATTTCACCCGTCTTCAAATCCGTGGCCACGGCCTGGAACGGTATCCGGCAGTCCTCAAAATTTTTCCCGTCGATGTAGCCCTCGATGAAGGCCTTCACTTTTCCGCCGCCGATCAGGCCCCTATCCAAGCTCGGGTCGGCAAAGACGGAAAAAACCCGGCGCCAATCGGTGCCGAGTGCCATCTTGTCGATTTCACTAATGGCCACTCCAGCCGCGTAAAAACCACCAAGCATGGCACCCATGCTGGAGCCGGCGATAAAATCAATCGGAATGCCGTGTTCTTCCAAAACCTTGATGACGCCGATGTGCGCCAATCCCCTAGCGCCGCCGCTGCCTAACGCCAAGCCGATTTTAGGTCGCCCAGAACTCGACATTCAGTTAGTTGGATTTCAAGCCTGAAGCCACTCGACAATCTTGTCGACGAGGCCATCAAGCGGTGCGGTCTGGGCTTCGGCGGAATTGCGTTCCTTCCACTCGACGGCGTTTGCCCCCAATGTTCGCTCGGAGATGACGAGACGGAGGGGGCAACCGATGAGGTCGGCGTCGGCGAACTTAGCACCGGCCTGGATATCACGGTCGTCAATCAACACCTCAATCCCGATTTCAGCCAAGCCGGTCTCGAGGTCTGAAACTGCCTTATCGATGGCAGCCTGAGCCGCCTCATCGCGCGACTTGAGCGGCACCAGATGGACCAGGTACGGGGCGACGGACTTCGGCCAGACAATACCCTTGTCGTCATGAAAGGTCTCGACGATGGCACCAACGAGGCGCGAGGTGCCGATGCCGTAACAGCCCATGAGGACGCGCTGGCGCTTGCTCTCGGAGTCGGTGAAGTCGAACTCGAAGGCGTCGGTGTACTTGGTGCCGAGATTGAAGATGTTGCCGACCTCGACGCCCTTGGTCTTCACGAGCGTCGCTCCGCACTGGGGACAGGCGTCCCCTTCCTTGGCGGTGGCAATCTCGCTGTTCTGGCCGAACGAGCAGTTGTTGCAGGCGATGAGCACGTCCTCGCCGGAATCGGTGAGCGCCTGGAACTCGTGCGAGATCTTGTCGGTAAAGACGCCGCCTGAAGCCTGGACGACCTTGACGTTCAGGCCGCAGCGCGCGAAGGCCCGGACGTAGGCGTCGAGGGCGCGGGCGTAGAAGGCCTCCAAATCGGCCTCGTTCGCGTGGAAGCTGTACATGTCCTTCATGCGGAACTCGCGACCGCGCAGGACGCCGGACTTGGCACGCAGCTCGTCGCGGAACTTGGTGTTGATCTGATAGACCGCGAAAGGCAGTTCCTTGTAGGACCTCATCAGCTTCTTGGCGAGCGGCGTCACGACCTCCTCATGCGTGCAGCCGAGCGCGTAGTCCTTCTTGGTCTGCGACTTCAGCTTGAAGAGCACGTCGACCGAGTCCCAGCGCTGGGTCTTGTCCCAGTATTCCTTGGGCTGGAGCGACGGCATGAAGATCTCGTTCGCGCCCAGGGCGTTCATCTCCTCACGCACGATCTGCTCAACCTTGCGCAAGACGGCGAGGCCCAGCGGTAGCCAGGTGTAGACGCCGGCCATTTCCTGGTCGACGAAACCGGCCTGTTCGAGCAAGCGGGCGTTGGCGGAATCAGAGTCAGCCGGAGCGTTCTTGGAGGTTTTGCCGAAGAGTTTGGAATAGCGCATATTGAGTGTATTTTAGGCGAAAAAAGACGCGGCGTCAAAGACGCATAGAGTCTGACTCCAAGCTTGACGAAAACTGACCTTTTGCGTAGATTTGGGCCAGGAGGTTCGTCATGAAAAAGTTCTTTTCTTCGCATGCTGGCCGGGTCGCGTTGGAAATCGCGGCGCGAGTGGCCATGTGGGTCGTAATCCTGCTACCCATGCTCATCTGGGCCGCTGCGCTCAGCTTCCCGCAGATGGCTAACTGGTCGGCGTGGAACCGTCTCGCCCTGTGGGACTACCTCGCAAACACAAGCGGGTTCGATTCGTTCTTCACGTTCGCCGGCTTCAATTCTCTCTACGCGCTAGTCCTGCTTCTGTGCGTTCTGGTCATAAGCGCAATCGTCTCGATTGCTCAGCTGTTACATCGGTTCATTTCTGTACCGCTGGCTCAGTCGGCCTAAAAAGGCCTGAAATCAGAAAACACCCGGCTAGGCCGGGTGTTTTTATTTCTCCTTACCGTTCCTGCCTCTTGCGGGCGATGGACGAGAGGAACTTCATGCGGATGCGGATGTTCTTGGGCGTGATCTCCACCAGCTCTTCGTCGCCGATGTACTCGATGGCGTCCTCGAGACCCATGGTCCGGGGCACGTCGAGCACCTCCGAGACGCCGTCGCCCTTGGAGCGCATGTTCGAGAGCTTCTTCTCCTTGCAGGCGTTGATTTCGATGTTCTCGGGCTTGGCGTTCTGGCCGAAGACCTGGCCCTCGTAGACCTCGACGCCATTGCCGAAGAAGAGCTGGCCGCGCTCCTGGGCCGCGAGCAGGCCGTAGTTGTTGGTGACGCCAGGCTCGAAGACGATGAGCGAGCCGTGCGGGATATCGGAGAACTCGCCCCGGTACGGTTCGTAGCCCAGCAGGAGGCTGTTCATGATGCCTAATCCGCGCGTGTCCGTCATAAGCTCGTTGCGGTAGCCGATGAGGCCGCGCGTCGGGATGTGAAAGTCGAGGAAGGCGGTCTTGCCCTCGACACGCATGTCCTTCATGTCGCCGCGGCGCATCGAAAGCTTCTGGATGACGGCGCCGGAATAGGCCTCGGGACACTCGATGGAGACGGACTCGATCGGTTCGAGCTTCTCGCCGTTCGGACCTTCCTTAAAGATGACTTGCGGGCGGGAGGCCTCAAGCTCGAAGCCCTCGCGGCGCATCTTCTCAATCAGGATGGCCAGGTGGAGCTCGCCGCGACCGGAGACGGTCCAGCGGCTCTCGACGTCGGTGGGCTCGACGCGCAGGGCGACGTCGGTCTCAATCTCGCGATCGAGGCGAGCCTTGATCTGGCGGGAGGTGGTGAACGTGCCCTCGCGGCCGGAGAAAGGGCTGGTATTTACGCCGAAGGTCATCTTGACGGTCGGCTCCTCGATCTCGATGATCGGCAAGGGGCGCGGGTCGTTCAGGTCGGTGATGGTCTCGCCGATGGAGACGTCGCTGATGCCGGAAATCGCGCCGATGTCGCCGGCCGTAAGCTCGTCCACGTCGATGCGGCCGAGGCCCATGTACGACATGACATTGATGATCTTGATCTTCTTCTGGGCGCCGGCGCGGTTGATGTGCATGGCTTCCGCGCCCTTTTTGAGGGTGCCGGAATACAGGCGGCCGATGGCGATCTTGCCCTTGAAGTTGTCGTAAGCCAGGTTGACCGTCAGGAACTGGAGCGGCGCGGTCAGGTCGATGACCGGCGCCGGAATCGTCTCGACGATCTTCTCGAAGAGGTAGGAGACGTCCTTCATGGCGGCGAGGTCCTCGGTCGGGCCGGCCTTGCCCTGGACGCCGGAGGCGTAAACAATCGGGAAGTCCATCTGGGAGTCATTGGCACCGAGCTCGACGAAGAGGTCATAGGTCTTGTTGACGGCCCACTCCGGGCGGGCGCCAGCCTTGTCGATCTTGTTCACGACGACGATGGCCTTGTGGCCGGCCTGGATGGCCTTGCGCAGGACGAACTTGGTCTGCGGCATGGGGCCTTCCTTGGCGTCCACGACCAAAAGCACGCCGTCCACCATGCGCATGATGCGCTCCACTTCCCCGCCGAAGTCGGCGTGTCCTGGGGTGTCGACGATGTTGATCTTGAGGTCCTGGTAATTGACGGCGGCGTTCTTGGAGAAGATGGTGATGCCCCGCTCGCGCTCCAGGTCGTTCGAATCCATGATGAGATCCTGGTTGGCGTCGGCCCGGAGCTTAAAGCTGGCGGATTGCTTAAGCAAAGCGTCCACGAGCGTAGTCTTGCCGTGGTCGACGTGGGCGATGATGGCGATGTTGCGGAGCTTCGGGACCATAAATATGCGGGAAAGCGTCGGTAAACTAAAATCCGACAATGCCGGATTCAAGCGACACTTTAAGATAGGCCAAAATCAGGCTCTTGTCAAGTCGAGTGACTTCACTCCTCCCGGATCTTGGCCGCGGCCATCTTCATGACCGTGTCGTCGGCCGCCTGGTCGGGGGGTAGGCCGTGGATCTTGATGCGGTGCTCACGGACCTGCTCGAGGATCTCCATGGCGCTGGTGCCATGGAACTCGGCCGGGCAATCGACCCCGAAATCGCTGCACTTTAGAATCTTGTCGCACATATACTTCCATGATAACACAGTTGAAAAAGACGACAAAACCAGGGCCCAGAACTTGAAATCCCGGCTGAAAACCGCTACAGTCGTCAGGTCCTGCGCCCTTAGCTCAATGGATAGAGCAACGGTCTTCGGAACCGATGATGGGGGTTCAATTCCCTCAGGGCGCACCACTCACTCGCCTGACTGACTAGGCTACCAGTCGGATGGGCCGAGCCCATCCGCCTTAAAGCCTGTCAGTCGCTCGTGCTTCGCGGATACGCCAAGCGTATCCTTGACTGCATTCAGTGAGTTTTGCACCGTCGTGCAAAACTATCCTAAGTCCAAAAGAAAAACCGGCTCCCGAAAGGGGCCGGTTTGGTTTCTGACTACTTCGCGACAGGAGCGAGACGCTCGGCGACCAGGGCTTCGGCCTCGGCGAGCAGGCCCGAGAAGGCCTGATCGATGGCCATGGACCAGAAGTCCGGGTTGGCCGGATCGAGTCCGAAGGGCGCCAGCAGGCCGAAGACGTCCCTAGTCGAGCCAGCCCGGAGCAGGTCCAGGTAGAGCGGCTCGAAGCGTTCGCCTAGGCGCTCGCGTTGGCTCATGAGCGCGTTGGTCAGCAGGTGACCGAAGGCGTAGCTGTAGACGTAGAACGGCCGATGGAAGTGACCGACGTAGGTCCAGAGGTTCCCGATGTTCTCGTAGGAGAAGACGTCGCCGTCCGCGCCGTAGAGCTCCCGGGTGACTCGGAGCCAGATGTCATTCAATTCCTGAGGCGAGAGCCTCCGACCAGCGCCATGAACGGCCCGCTCGAAGTTCGAGAAGCTGATCTGGCGCGTGACGCTGTTCAGGCCGTCGTCGATGGCGCTCATGACGAGCTGGAGCAGGCCTTCCTTGTCCCCGCGAGCGAGCAACTCCGCCTTCAGGGCGTCGAAAGTCACGCGCTCCCCGAAGATCGAGGCAGTCTCGCAGTAGGCCATCGGGGCATGAGCTTGCAGCACGCCTTGAGCCACCCCGGCGAGCCGTCCGTGGACGCCATGGCCCAATTCGTGAGCCAAGGTGCCGACGTCACGGAGCGAGCCGAGGTAGTTGAGCAGGGTGTAACTGACAGCCTCGCCGCCAGGCATCACGACCGAGTAGTTGAACGCGCCGCCGGTCTTGCCTTTGGTGGCGGGAGCGTCGACGCAGCCGGTCGTGAGCATCTCTTTCACGAGAGCGCCCAAAGTCGGGCTGAAGCTCTGGTACGAGCGGAGGACCATCTGGACCGCTTGGTCGAAGGGCACGCCCGCCGCCTCATGAAGAGGCAGTTTGGCGTTGCGATCGCCCCAGCCGAGCGGCGTCTCTAGGCCCAACAAGCGGGCCTTCAGGCGGTAGAAGCGGGCCGTGAGCGCCGGCGAGGCCGCATTGACGGCGGTGTGCAGGGCTTCGACGACCGAATCGGGAATCCGGTTCGAGAAGTTGCGGCTCTCCATCGGATGGCTGTAGCCGCGTTCGCGGTCTTCCACCTGCTTCTTGCCGACGGTCATATTGAGCGCCTGCGCCGAAAGCTTGGCGAAGCTTCCGCCGAGGCCCTCGTTGAGGACCTTGAGGGCGCGAGCGCGCACGGTTGCATCTGTGCTTTCCGTCAGCACGCTCACGATTTCCTCGCGCGTCAGTTCCTGGGGTTCCGCATCCTCGGTCTCCGCAAAGCGGAACCGGAGGTCGGAATCGGCCTCGTCGAAGAAATCCGCCCAGGCGCCAGCCCCATAGGGCGCGCGCTTGGTCAAGGCTTCCTCGACCGGCAGGGCCAAGAGGTGCTTGGCTTCGGCCCGCGCGTGCTGGATGAGCGGCAGATGTTGCTTCACGTACGGGTGCTCCGCATGAAGCGCGAGTTGCTCGTCCGAGAGATGCGCGAGTTCGTGCCCGAAGAACTCCAGGTGCTCTCCGGCGACGCGGCTCATCATGCGATCAGCGTTGTCGCCAGCGGTCTTCACGGCCTCATCAGTCAGGTTCTGTGCCCGGGACAGTCCCAGGAAGAACCCGAACCTGCTGGCGAGCTCGTCAAGATTGGCATATTCCCGAAGAGCAGTCGGCAGTTGCGCGGCGACTTGGCCGCGGTAGACGAAGCTGAACCCCTGGGCCAGGGTCTCATACGTCCGGAGGTCCTGGGCGAGCTGGGGGTCAGCGATGCCCGAATAGAACCTGGCGAGGTTCCAACGGTAATTCTGGACGGAGGGGTCTTTTTCCATGTCTGTTCCTTTCCTTTCGCGAAGTTTACAATGAACGGCGGACATCGGCAATTGAACGCCAAATGAGGCGAATTGTCAATGCTTGGCGAGGGTCTTGATTATTTTCCGGAGATGCGCTAGCATTCTCCAAGTACCTACCGTGCGTTGGTAGCTCAGTTGGTAGAGCAGGGGCCTCTTAAGCCCAAGGTCCTGGGTTCGAATCCCAGCCGACGCACCATGTGAAACACGCCTTAAAAGGGCGTGTTTTGCTTTGTCTTAATCAAAAATCATCCTCTATGAAATCTAGCCCCTTGACGAATAGACCAACTTCGGCTAACGTTTTTCCTTGTGCTCACAACCAGCACAGGAGGTTCCACATGGCCACGAAAGAGACCGAGAGTGCTCCCCCGCGAATCGTCACCAGCCCAAGAACCTTGGCCCTGAGCGATCTCAAACCGTACGAACGAATCGACATCCTCTTCCGAAGCGGCACCCTCGTCGGCAATGTCATCTACCTAGGCATGAGGCTGACCGAGGGCGGTCAACGACCATGCTATGAGCATCAAGGTCACGAAGAGTGCATCAACTGGCCAGAAATCATCGGCTTCCGTTCCGTCTGAAACTCCGTCCGATTCCGTTCCCCGTCCGAATTCCGGACGGTCTTTTTTCTTTAAAGAGAGGTGATTTTCCGATAGCCTCCTCTTGATTACCCCTCCGCCCAGAGCTAACAGCTCCGGTCACCTCCCCTTTCAGGGGAGGGCTATCGGTAGCCGTCTCTTTTTAGGGGGAGGTGGCTCGCACTGTCGGTGCGAGACGGAGGAGTTCAACCGAAAACACGGGCCGAAACCCGTGTTTTTTTTGTGAGTCTACTGCCACGCCCGAGTACAGCGGCTCTCGAGCCGCCAATGAAGGGCCGATGTTGACGAGCGGCGGAGGCCGCATCACCTGCAGCAAGCCCGCCCTGGTGCCCCGGCCCTTGGCCGGGGACGGGCTTATTTCGACTGGTTATCCTCGACGGGCGAGTATTCCTTGGCGGTCGCCTCGGTGATGAAACCGTCGCGGACCAGGCGCTTGAGTTCCTGCGAGTAGGACTGCATGCCCATCCGGAGCCCGGTCTGGATGACGTTCTCGATCTGCTCGACCTTGTTCTCGCGGATGAGGTTGGCGACGGCCGGCGTGTTGACCAGTATCTCGCGGGCGGCGATGAGGCCGCCGTCGGCGCGCGGCAGGAGCTGCTGGGAGACGACGCCGCGCAAGGTCATGGCCAGCTGGAGGCGGATTTGCGTCTGCTGGTACGGCGGGAAGACGTCGATGATGCGGCTGACCGTCTGGGGCGCGTTGTAGGTATGCAGGGTGGCGAAGACCAAGTGGCCGGTCTCGGCCAGGGTGAGCGTCGTCGCGATCGTGTCGAGGTCGCGCATCTCGCCGACCATGACCACGTCGGGGTCCTGGCGCAGGACGTGCTTCAGCCCCTCGGCGAAGGACAGCATGTCGGACTCGAGCTGGCGCTGGCGGATGATGGCCTGCTTCGGGGCGAAGATGAACTCAATCGGGTCCTCAAGGGTGATCAAGTTGACGCGACGGACGTTGTTGACGTACTCGAGCATCGAGGCCAGGGTGGTGGACTTGCCACTGCCGGTCGGGCCGGTCATGAGGACCAGGCCATGCGGCAGTTCCGTGAAGGCGCGGACGACCGCCGGCAGGTCCAGCTGTTCCATCGTCGGGATCTCGTTCGGAATCAGGCGGCCGACGACCGACATGTGGTTCTTCTCCCAGGACAAGTTGAGACGGAAACGCCCACCGCTCACGGAATAGGCGGCGTCAAGCTCCTTCTGGGCCCGAAAACGCTCGAACTGTTCCGGCGTGACCAGCTGGCGGACCACCCGCTCGAGGTCGACGTCAGTCATGACTGGCTCATTTTCCACGTCGTAGAGCTCGCCGGCGACGCGCAAGACGGGCTTGTGGTTCACCAAGAGGTGGATGTCCGAAGCTTTCTTGTCGATGGCATACTCGAACAGGGTCGCGGCGTTCGGCATAGGTCCAGGGTCAACGGCTTTTAATTCGTCTCACTGCCAGCCTTTCTTCTCGAGGGCGATCCGGGCGGCCTCGATCTGGGCATCCTGCTTGGCGCCGCCCTTGCCGGTGCCGATGAGCTCGCTTCCGAGGAAGACGCCGACCTCGAACTCCTTGGCGTGGTCCGGGCCGACTTCCGAGAGCACCTTGTACGAGGGCGTGACGCCGAGCGTGTCCTGGGAGATCTCCTGGAGGCGGCTCTTGGGGTCGATGTAGAGGCGGTGCTCGAGGATGTAGGCGAACTTGACGCTGACGAAGCGGTCGATGAACTTCTTGGCCTCGTCCATGCCCTTATCGAGGTAGATCGAGCCGATGAGCGCCTCGATGGCGTTGGCCAGGATGAACTGCCGGGCCTTGGAGCCGGCGTCCTTGGACTCGCCGCGCGAGAGATAGAGGTATTGTTCCATGCCGATTTCGCTGGCGATTTCGGAGAGCGTCTTGGCGTTGACCAACGAGGCGCGCCAGTTGGTGAGCTCACCTTCGGGGTTCGGATAATTGCGGTAAAGGTTTTCCGTGACGACCAACTCGATGACGGCATCGCCCAGGAACTCCAGGCGCTCGTTGTGTCCCAGCTCGAAATCAGGGTGCTCGTTGAGATAGGAACGGTGCACGAAAGCCTGCGTCAACAGCGCTTTGTCGTTGAAGCTGGTGCCGATCTTCTCTTCGAACTTCGAGAAGTCCCGTGCGCTCATTTGCCCTCCGTAGCTTCAGCGGAGGAGGGTGCGTCCTCTTCCTTTTTCTTAGGTTCCTGCTTGTCGACTTCCTTGATTTCGCCCTGGGCAATCATGTCCTTGAAGATGGCGCCGAGCACGCCGTTGACGAACTTGCCGGAGGATTCGCCGCCGTAGGTCTTGGCCAGCTCGATGGCCTCGTTGATGGCGACCTTGGACGGCACCGATTCCGACCACTTGAGCTCGAAAACGCCGATCCGGAGGATGTTCCGGTCGACGATGGTGATCTGCTGGATCGGCCAGGCCGGGGCGTACTTCGTGATGATCGCGTCGATCTCCTTCTGCTTCTTCAGGACGCCGTGCGTCAGTTCCATCGCAAAACCCTTGTCGTCGAGACCGGGGGCGAACTCCTCGAGATCGCGCAGGACGATATCGTCGACTTTGGCGGCGGCATCGCCGTGAAAATCGCGCTCGTAGAGCGACTGCATGGCGACGGCGCGGGCGAGGTGGCGATTTGACATAGCGGAAGGTGCTTAAAGGGCTGATCAACGCGACGGCAACGGCTTACGCCTTCTTCTTGGCCTTGGTCTTGGTGACCTGGCGGCCGTTGTAGGTGCCGCAGAACTTGCAGGCGATGTGGGGCATGAGCGGCTTCTTGCACTTGGGGCAAGTCGTCAGCTTGGTCGGCTTCAGGGCGAAGTGAGCGGCGCGGCGGCGCTTATGCGAGCTGGTACGGCGGTGTCCAGGAAGACCCATAGATGTTGGATATCATTAGAATTAACTCCAGTATAGCCAAATAAGGGGTTTCTGGCAAGAATAAACCGCCGATGAGACGGTTTTGGGGCGATTATCTCGGCTTGCAGTCGACGCCGGAGACCTGAAGTTCCGGAATCCCAAGGCCCGATTTTAGATTCGCACCATTGGCCGGAATCGCACGCTTCTGAAAGTCAATAAAGAGGCCTTGATAATCCCATGCCTGCTTATATGTGATGGTGCGCGCCATCAAGCCACCACCCCAGTAGCTTATGTCCCAGTATGTATTGTAAACGTCGGTTGTCCTGGGCGGTATTTCCGGCGCAGTACTCATGTCTACAGAAGAAATTGACTGGCCGAGCTTGGATCTTAGTTCTGCCAGGTCTGAAGGCGAGAGGCGTCCCAAATAAAATATTCCGTCAACATGGTCAGCGTGGTTAGCGTAGCCGAGAGTTTCTTCGAAGATTGTGCCGTTATTGCACATGAATTCTGTATCTGCCTCATATCCGGGGTATCCACCCGATGAGTTCATTACCAATATTGGACCGCCGAAAATCATCTGTCTTGCGCCAGAAACCGTCCATCTTATTTGAGGGCTGAGGTAATATCCGACTGATGCCAGAAAAGCCAAGACGACGGCGATGACGATTTTGCTCTTGCGCGTGAGTTTCATGGCTCTTGGGGTTAGGCACCAGCCAGTCTCAATTGCATAAATTCTACCACACTCTCTGAAAGAAAACCGCCCCGGCTGGGGGGCGGCGGCAGTCTCTTGACTCAGACTTAAAGCCTTGTTATATTGTGTTTATCACGACGAAAGGGGATCCGAACGGCTAACTGCCTAAGGAGCCCTTTTCTTTTTTCGTTACGTTTTGCGCTTCTGGACCTTGCGTTTCACGTCGGGGTTATCGAGACAGTCGAAGTATTCAGACCCGACTTTCTTGTAAAGCGAGGAAGCGCGAGGTCGGCACGGCGCCAGGATTTTTTCTAGGCGCCCCTCCTCAATGAGGAAGTCAACCAGTATTTTGTAGTCGCCGTCGCCGGAAACGAGGACCACTTTTCCGAAGGGCTCTTTTTTATAAAGCCGCTTCATGACGTTGAAGACGATGTCGGTGTCGACGTTGCCCTTCTTGTGGCCCATCATGGCGGAGGTGTGTTGCTTGAAGACCAAGATGAACCCAGCTGACTGGATTTCCTCGTACAGGGACTGATACTGCTCGTTGACGAAGCCCAGAAAATAGAAGGCCTTGTCGACGCGATACTTGTCGCGCAGGTAGACCCTGAATTTGGCCAGGTCGACGCGCCACGGCTCCAGCCCCTCTTCTAAGCAGGCCGTGCCCATGTACAGGTTTTGGGCATCAACAAAGGCGAAGTTCGGCAGCGTGGGGGTGGGATTGTTTGGCACGGGCGCTTTGCGGTCGGTCATATTCATCCCGACCATAGTAGCAGATATCAACTATCAACTGTCAAAAGAACTGCAGGAGCGGCGGCATTACCACTAATGGGGCCCGGCTCCTTCAAGGTGCCTGACCCCATACCAACATTCTGCGGTTGGGCGAGCGGTGTTGGTCGGACGGCCCGGTGGCCGACGACGGAAGCTGCCCGACCACTCCTCCGTCCAAGCCTAACAGTCTTGGCCACCTCCTCTTTCAGAGGAGGATAAGCGGTAGACGTCTCTTTTCAGGGACGCGAGGGTTCGCCGGTTGGCGAAGCTTCCGTGGGCGGCTGCCGGGACGGGCGGCGACACTGGATTCCAGCCCGTGCTGTAATGATGCGGATAAAGAAAACCGCCCCGGCTGTGCCACGTGGGACGAAGTCCTTTACGTGGATTTGGGGCGGCGTGGGCGGTCTCTGTCAGGCCGACAGGGTCGGGACGAGCCAGTATTTCCGGCCCTCGAGAAGGGTTCGGCCGGGCTCGAGCTGATACTGGTTGTCGCGGAGCAGACCGACGTTGTGTCGCTCCTTCTGATCGACGATCAGGTAAAGGACGCCAGGGGCACCGGAGGCCCCGGGCGCCCAGTGAAGCTGGAGCGCATCATCTTCCTGATTCCGACGGCATTCCATCGTGGAGAACGTCGGACGGAACAGGAATTGGGAGCGGACCAACCGGCTCAAGGCGTCAAGCGCGTCCGTCGTCAGGACCAGGGCTGTGATCGGCTGATCCTTCGGGTTTGGGTTCAAGGTTCGTACCTCCTGCTGGGGTTTGTTTCCAAAGATCACGGGCGATGAGGCCCAACATGACCCAATATAAGCACGTGGAAAGCGTTCCCGTCAAGGTCCCGAGCCCGGCAAACAGCACCCGAAACAGGATCGGGATGGTGGCCGCGTACCCCGCGAGCACGGCGGCCTCGTAAAACTTCATCGGCCGCTTGAGAGCCCGGAGCAACAGCCAAAGCAACAGGGCATGGAAAGCCACCAGGCCCGCCACGGAAACAGCCGCACCCACCGCCGCGAAAATCAGGCCCAAGATCGCGAACACCAGGATCAGCCACGGAGTGGCGTGATGAATCCCGCCGAGCGCCTGGTCCCGGGTGAAACTGGCTTTCGCGTCCTTGGGCCAGGCCGTCGTCTGGACGGTGGCGTCCGGGGCCGAGCGTTGGAGGACGCCCGCCTGGCCGACGATGAGGCCCCAATCCCCCGTCGCGAAGGCGACCGTCGAGGTGGCGGTGTTGACCGCGAAGATGCCGCCCTGCTCGAAGCGCGCGACGACCGGGCTCTCGAGATTGTCGCTGAACTGGCCGTCCTGGACCTTGAAGGCGGCGTCGACCGGGAATTTCCCGAGGACGAAGGCGTCGAGGCCGCGCGCGGCGAGGTTGGCGCCGACGAAGAACGCGACCAGGAGCGGGACGAGCCAGAAGGCCGAAATCACGACGGCCAGGTGGCTGGCAGTCTCGCCCAAACGCTTGGTCCGGGCCTCGCGGTAGAAACTAAGGTCGGTCAGGCAGCGCCAGACGGTCCGGCCGAAATTGGCGAGCCAGAGCAAGAGGCCTTTCATGTTCGGAGTTCAGTAGTCAGATGAGAGTGGCCGACGACACGGAGTCGCCGTCCTCCTTGAAGCGCATGATGCGGACGCCCTGGGTCTGGCGGTTCAGCTGGGGGATGGTGGAGATGTTGAAGCGGATGACCTGGCCCTTGACCGAGATGGTGATGACGTCACGCTCGTCCTTGTCGCTCACGACCATGGCGGTGACGAGCGGGCCGGTCTTGGCGGTCACTTCGGCCGTCTTGATGCCGGAGCCGCCGCGTCCCTGGGTCTTGTAGTTCTTGAGGTTGGTCCGCTTGCCGTAGCCGTGCTCGGTGATGACCATGAGGTCGAAGAGGCCCTTGTTGACGTCGCGAGTGTCGACGACGTCCATGCCGACGACAACGTCCTTGCCCTTGAGCTTCATGCCGCGCACGCCGGCGGCGGTGCGACCCATCGGGCGCACGCCCTTCTCGTTGAAGCGGACCGACTGGCCGCCTGCGGTGGCGATCATGATGTCGTCGGTGCCACTCGACGGCTTGACCCACTCGAGGCCGTCGTCGTTCTTGAGCTTGATGGCGATGAGGCCGCTGCGGCGGACGTCGGCGAACTCCCCCATCTCCACCTTCTTGATGACGCCATTCCGGGTCACCATGACCAGGTACTTGGTCTCGAGGTCTGAAACGGAGAGCACGGCCGAGACCTTCTCGTTCGGGGCGAGCTGGAGGAAGTTCACGACAGCCTGGCCCTTGGAGGTGCGGCTGGCGGCCGGCACATCGTAGGCCTTGAGCTGGAAGACGCGGCCGCGGGTCGTGAAGAACAGCAAGTTGGCGTGCGTCATGGTGGTGAAGAGGTTCTCGACGATGTCCTCCTCCTTGGCGGTCGTCATGCCCATCACGCCCTTGCCGCCGCGCTCCTGGGTGCGGAAGGTGTCCGGCGGGAGGCGCTTGATGTAGCCGTCGGCCGTCATCATGACAATGGTCGGCTCGTTGGGCACGAAGTCCTCGGCCGAGAATTCCTTGACGCCGTGGGCGACGATCTGGGTGCGGCGCTCCGAGGCGAACTTTTCCTTGATGCCCGAAACCTCGTCCTTGATGATGCCGAGGATCTTCTTGGGCGACGAGAGGATGGCCTCGAGCGTCTTGATGAGCTCGAGCTTTTCCTTGAGCTCGTCGATGATCTTCTGCTGTTCCAGGTTGGCGAGCTGCTGGAGGCGCATGTCCAAAATGGCCTGGGCCTGGATGTCGTCCAGCTTGAACTTCTTCATCAAGTTCACCTTGGCCTCTTCCTTGTCCTTGGAAGCCTTGATGGTCTTGATGACGGCGTCGAGGTTGTCGAGCGCGATCTTCAATCCGCGGAGGATGTGGGCGCGTTCCTCGGCGCGGGCCAGGTCGAAGGCGGTGCGGCGGCGGACGACTTCCTGGCGGTGCTTCAGGTAGGCCTCGAGGATGGCCTTGAGGTTCATGATGCGGGGCTGAATCCCGCCGTCGAGCGCCAGCATGTTGACGTGGAAAGTCTCCTGGAACTGGGTGACGGAGAAGAGCTTGTTCAGGATCTTCTTGGGGTAAGCGTCCTTCTTGAGCTCGATGACCACGCGCACGCCGTCCTTGTTGGACTCGTCGCGCAGATCGCGGATGCCTTCGAGCTTCTTGTCATGGACCAGCTCGGCGATCTTCTCGAGCACGGTGGCCTTGTTGACCTGATACGGGACCTCGGTCACGACAATGTTGAACTGGCCGCTCTTCAGCTCGACGATCTCGGCGCGGGCGCGCATGACGATGCCGCCGCGGCCGGTGGCGTAGGTCTGGCGGATAGCCTTGGTGTCGTAGATGATGCCGCCCGTCGGGAAGTCCGGGCCCTTCACGAACTCGGTCAGGTCGTCGACGGAGCAGTCGGGGTTGGCGATGAGGTGCGTGATGGCGTCACAGACCTCGCCGAGGTTGTGCGGCGGGATGTTGGTCGCCATGCCGACGGCGATGCCGAGGGTGCCATTGATGAGCAGGTTCGGTAGTTTGGCCGGCAGGACGGACGGTTCCTTGTGGGCGCCGTCGTAGTTCGGCACGAAGTTCACGGTGTCGCGGTCGATGTCGTAGAGCATTTCCTCCGCGATGAGCGCGAGCTTGGCTTCGGTATAGCGGTAGGCAGCGGCGGAGTCGCCGTCCATCGAGCCGAAGTTGCCTTGGCCCTTGACCAGCGGATAGCGCAACGAGAAATCCTGGGCCATGCGGACCATCGAGTCGTAGACGGCCGAGTCGCCGTGCGGGTGGTACTTGCCGAGCACGTCACCGACCACGGTCGCCGACTTCTTGAACTTGGCCCCGGCGCGCAGGCCCGACTGCCACATCGAATACAAAATGCGGCGATGCACCGGCTTCAGGCCGTCGCGCACGTCCGGCAGGGCGCGGGCGACGATGACCGACATCGCGTAGTCGAGGTACGACTCCTGGACCTCGTCGGTGATGGCGCGGGTCTCGATGTTGCCGATGGGATTCTGATTTTTTTCTTCCGGGGCCATGGCAGTGGGGTTAGTGGGTGGTGGAGGTGGCGCTCTTCGTGGTGGAGGCCGATTCGATCTTGGCCTTCAGCAGTTCGAGACTCCGGGCTTGCGTGGTCCTGGCGTTCAGGACGGCGCTGATGTCGGCCTTCACCTGGTTGAGCTGGGTGAGACTCTTCTGGAGGGCGTTCGTCTGTTTCAGGAAATTGTCCTTGGTGCTCTGCCAGGCGGTCGATTGCTTGAACAGGTCCTGGAAGGCCGGCTGGTAGCGGAAGGAGGCGGCGTAGAGACCCAGAATCACCAGGACCGAGAGGCCGACGCCGGCGAAGAACATCAGCTCCTTGTGCCGATGATCCTGACGCCACGGAACCCGCTCATGCGGCAGGACGGCGTGGCCGGTGTGATGGCGTTTCGATTTGAGTTCGTCGGCCATAAACTCTAAATCAGCTGCGGGCGAGGACGTAAAGTTTGGTGTCGTCCTGCGGCAGGTCCTTCTTGAAGAGCTTGAGCTTGTCAACGTTCTCGGCCTTCAATCCGGAGGCCTTGATGAACTTCTCGACGCCCTCGGCCTTGAGGGAGAGGCCGGCGTCCTTATAGTGCATCGGGATGACGACTCGGGGCTCAATGCGCGAAACGAGATCAGCCGCCTTGTCAGGAGCCAGCACGTCGCCGCCGCCGACCGGGACGAACAGGATGTCCACCTCGCCGAGCTCGCCGATCTGCTCGTCGGTGAGGGGTTCCCGGGTGCCGCCGAGGTGCACGATGTTCATGTCCTCGATGACGAAGTGGTAGAACACGTTCTTGTGGTAGTCGGGGCTCTCCTTGGCCTCGTGGGAGTTGGGGATGCCGTAAATGGGCACGCCGCGCACCTCAAACTCGCCGGGGATGTCGATCAGGAAGGTCTTGTCACCCTTGGCGGCGGCCACGTTGTTGTGGTGGTCGTGCGTCCGGCGGCTGACGGTCAGGATGTCGGCCTCCAAGTTGCGCGGGAGCTTGCCGAGGTCGGCGGAAAAGGGGTCCGTGACGATGGTCACGTCCTCGTTGCCGTTCTTGGTACCAATCTTGAAGCAGGAAACGCCCAGGTTCTGGATAAGCATGGTAGTCAAAATATGCGTCTTTGAACGGGCTTACTTTATCATCAAAAAGCCGCTCGGGCAAGGCCCGAACGGCTGTTAGTCAAGGCTCTTGGGCGAGGCTCGAAAGTCCCCTACTTGGCCTGGGTTTTCTCGCGAGTCACGAGGTCTTTGACAGCCTTATCTTCCAGCTTCACGCGACCCTGGAGCATGGCCTGAACTAAGACCACACGGTCCCCTGCCTTTAGGTACTGTTCCGGCCCGCCCGGCGGACGACCATCGTCCTCCCACTTAAGAAACGCGTTGGTGCACTCCTTCATCGGGACGGCGACGAGCACGATGCTGTCAACTGGACGAGTGACATATTCCTCGCCGCGACCGGCATGGAGTTCGCCCCGAGCGCGACTTATCTGCTTTTGCTTGTGCTTCAAGACCTCCGGCAGCATGTTCGTGGTGAACTGGATGCCCAAGCGCTTCTTTTCCTTGACGTACTCCTCGCGAGGCTTCTCCGGCGGGCCTTCAACAGCCACGCCCCGGCGGTGCTTCGGGAAGACTACTTTGAAGTCGTACTTGAGCTCGGCATCCTCGAAAGCGTCCGACGCCTCGATCTTCACGCCCAATTCCGGCTGGTCATATTGGATGCGGGAGAGGAGCGTCTGGACCATGCGCTCGGCGATGACACCGTTCTTGGGTTCCTTGGCGATGTCCTCAAGAGACCAGCTCGAAGTCGGCAGGAACAAATTTTCACGCTCGGCAATTTGGCGATTATCAAGATCCTCGGTCTCAAGCTTCGCGCCACTGATGGCCGAGAGCTTGCGGACCCGGCGCCAGAGGTCAGCCGGCAATGAATCGTCCGGGCGGTAGGTCAGACCCCAGATGCGATCGGCGGCGATGTCGCCAATCGTGACCTCGACGCGCACCCCGTGGTTATGGCTCGTCGCGAACATCTTCCCGGTCGCGGCGTCATAGCTCAAGTCCCGGACATGCTCCGCTTCCGGGTTGACCACGTCCTCGTGCTCGTCGATGCGCCGGAGTTCCTCGTGCAGTTTCTTCATCACCTTCTGCTGGGACAGCCAGTACTGCAAGGCGCGACAACGTTGCTGGACGTAGTCGTGAATGATCTCCGCGTCGTCGTCGTTGAGAGACTCTTGATGGATGATGCGCTTGATCGTGGCCGGCACCTCGGCTTCCTCAAGAAGTTTCGCGCGCCAATAGCTCCGCCACTTGCCGTTCTCCACCCCATTCTGGATGTCTTTGAGCGCCTCGGATCCGTCCAGCGGAGCCGGAAAGCCGCCCAACAGCTTATGGGCCTTTTTTTCGCCATCCTTAGCCTCCTGAATCTCGCGGTCCTCGACGTGTTCGGGCTGGTGAACCGCCTCGGCGTGACCAGGGTTTTCGAATTTCATAGTGGCTCTATTTTACCAAATTTCGGCGAAAATTTCCAGAGCTAAGGAGCCAAATAAAACACCCGCCGGATTGGCGGGTTGATCAGTCTATCTCGCAGAGACGCGCTTGACGGCGATGAGCCCGAGCAGTACCCGCGGTTGGGTCAGGAGCAACTGCCCGATGGTGAGCTCGCCCCGGCGGTAAAGCTCGAGCAGGTTCTCGCCAGTCTCGACGCGCAAGCTCTCGTCGAGGCCGATGGGGAGGTAGGGATTGAACAGGAGCACTTCCTCGGTCTGGCCGGCTTGGGCCAAGGCGACCTTCGGGTCCTGCCCGACGATCGTCTCGAAAGCCGCGACGACTCTCGACAACGCCGCTTCCGACAGACGAGCCTCTTCCGACCTCGCCGGTTGGCCGTGAACCTCCAGCGTGTAGTTCAGGAACAGCCTCGACGGGAAATTGGTCGCCTGCTGGTGGCGCGCGACGGCCAGCCGAGTCCGGCAGAACGACGAGAACGAGACCGGCTCATCGAGCAGGTCCGCGAGAACCGTCGGCAACTGGTCGATCAGGTCGCGGTAGGTCTGGCGCTGGGAACCAGGCGGGACGGCTTTTCGGAAATCCGGGTCAGTAGCGAGGGCGAGCCAAATGGCGTCGGACGGGCAAGGGACTTTGGGATTGGACATCGGATGCCTCCAACAAATGGAAAGGACAACTACGCTGTTTTTGACAGGTTTAACCAGTTTTGTCAAGCCTGTAGGGGTTAAAAAAAACGGGGTCGTGATGACCCCGGACCACGTAAAGGACTTCGTCCCACGTGGCAAGCGCTCACTTCTTTCTGATGTTGTGGACCTGGTAGTAGTCCGTCAGGAACTGGCCGCAGGACGAGCCGATGTCGGAGCCCGGTGGCAGGTAGTACTCGGTCTCGATGCCGGCGGCGCCGAGCATCTGTTGGAAGACCTCGAGGCGCGCCGAACGCCGGAACGCCATTCCCGGCTTGTCGTTGTACGCCAGGAACTTCACGGCGATGCCCCGGCCCCGCAGGTGCTGGACCAGCGCCTGCAGGTCCAGGTTCGTGTCGTTCGTGCCGTCGATCAGTGCGTAGTGGATCTCGGCCTTGTTGCCGGTCACCGCCATGAACTGCTCGACGAGCCGCAAGCTGTCGAAGATCGGGGAGGCCGCCGGCATCAGATCTTGCCGGACTAATTCCGCGGTGCTGTGAAGCGACCAGTGGAACTTGACGGCGAGCTTCCGAGTTGCGACCTCGGCGATGAACTGGCACATCCGGTCGAGGCTCGGGATGAGCGAGGCCACGGCGAAACGGACGACGCCGAACTTCTCCGAGTAGGCAGTGCGGATGCTCTCGCAAGCCCCCAGGAGACCCTGGAGATTGTTGAGCGGCTCGCCGCACCCCATGAACGAGACGAGCAGGCAGCGGTTGGGGCCGCCCGCGAGCGCCAGGTCGTTCACGACGTACTCGACGCCGGCCAAGAGTTCCGCCGGAGTTAGGTTCCGCACGACGAGGTCGAGCCCCGTCAGATGACAGAACCTGCAACCGAGTCGGCAGGCCGTCTGGGTCGGCGCGCAGATGATGTCCTTGCCGTCGCCCTTGTCGATGTAACTGAACTCGACGATCTGTCCTTGCGACAGGAAGACGTACTTCACCGTCCGGTCGAGCTGGCTCTGGACCCTTTTCAAAAGCTGTAGCTGTGTCATCTCAACACTCCTTTTCTCCGAGTTGAAGGAACTGGATGGAATGAGATTATCACGGCTTCCCAAAGGCCACAACTGGCGTTTTTATCCCCAAGGTTAGCCCAAAATAAAAAACCCACCAAATGGTGGGTCGAGACGAGAACCGGTCGTCAGGTGCCGTCAGGGTCTTCGATCTCGCTGATCTCGAAGAGGGCCATGGGCTGGTTCAGGAGCAGTTGCCCGATGGTGAGGCCACTGCCGCGATACATCGCCATCGAAAGCTGGTTGAGTCCGCCGAGTTCCGGATCCTCCAGCAACTCATCTTCGGTTTCGCCGTCCGCCTCCAAGAGAACCCGCGGGTCCTCGGCGGCCACGAGGGCGATATACTGTCCCGCGACAAACGCGAGACCAGCATCCAGGCCTGCGCCCACAAACTCCGCCGTCAAGCCGTCCGGAAGTTCGGAATCAAGAGCCACGGCCAGCCTCGACAGGAACTTGGTCTCGACCATGTGACACAAGAATGTCTTCCTGGTCAGCAAGAGCGCGCGGAACGTGACCGGCTGGTGAATCAGGTCGGCGAGGACCGACGGCACCTGCTCGATCAGCTCGCGGAAGATTTCCTGCGGACGCCCGGCTGGGACTTCGCTTTGGAAGTCGGGGTCGTCGCGGAGAGCGGACCAGAGGGACTCGGGCGTGCACGGAGCGTCATGGACTGTCATCGAACACCTCCAAAGTTGAAAGGACTGGATGCTTTTTGCCACGTTCGAGCCAGATTGTCAAGATTCGGGCCTTAAATGAGCTTAAATCCAGGATGGTCGTCTGACCCCAGCCTCCAACCCTTGCCTTTTGTGAGAGCTTGGCGTAAAGTCCATGAGCTTCATGCCGTTAACCGGCATGGCTAATTATTAAAGAGTTTAACTCTTAAGCTAATTCTTATGTCCGATACCGCTACCAAGCCCGTCGCCGACCTCAAGACCCTGCTCGCCGACTATAAGGAATACCTCCAGATCCCGAAGTCCGGCGACGTCGTCAAGGGCCGGGTCATCGCCGTCTCCCGCAACGAGATTCGCGTCGAGATCTACGGCTTCACCACCGGCGTCGTCCGGGGCCGCGAGCTCTTCGAGGAATCCAAGGAATACGCCGACCTCCAGCCTGGCACCGAAGTCGAGGCCACCGTCATCGATCTCGACAACGAGATGGGCGAGGTTGAGCTCTCCTTCCGCTACGCCGGCCAGCAGCGCGCCTGGGACACCCTGCGTGCTCTCATGGACTCCGGCGAGGTCGTCGAGGCCAAGATCGTCGAGGCCAACAAGGGCGGCTTGCTTGCCACCGTCAGCCACATCCCCGGCTTCCTGCCCGTCTCCCAGCTCTCCCCCGACAACTACCCCCGCGTGACCGGCGGCGACAAGGTCAAGATCCTCGAGAAGCTCAAGAGCTTCGTCGGCGGCTCGATGAAGGTCAAGGTCATCGACGTCAACGAGCGTGAGGAGAAGCTCATCGTTTCCGAGAAGGCCGTCTGGGAGGACGCCCAGAAGGGCGTGCTCGAGAAGTACAAGGTGGGCAACGTCGTCGAGGGGACCGTCACGGCCATCGCCGACTTCGGCGTCTTCGTGAAGTTCGACAACCTCGAGGGCCTCGTCCACATCAGCGAAATCGCCTGGCAGCGCATCGATCACCCCAAGGACCTGATCAAGGTCGGTGACGTCGTCAAGGCCGAGATCATCGGTCTCGAGGGCTCCAAGATATTCCTCTCCATGAAGAAGCTGATCCAAGACCCGTGGAAGACCGTCGGCGAGAAGTACCATGTCGGCGACATCGTCGACGGCAAGATTCTCAAGGTCAACCCCTTCGGTTTCTTCGTCGAGCTCGACCCGGACATCCATGGCCTGGCCCACATCAGCGAGCTTTCCAAGAAGCCGCTCAAGGACGTGACCGGCCTCGGTGCCATCGGCGAAATCAAGAAATTCAAGGTCGTCTCCATCGAACCGGAGGCGCACCGCCTCGGCCTCTCCATCAAGGCCCTCGAGGACAAGACTCCCGAGGAGACCAAGCCTGTCGAGGAAACCAAGGCCCCCGAGGAGCCGGCCAAGGTCGAGGTCAAGGAAGAGCCCAAGGCCTAATCACTTTCGCCCAAACCTAACGGCATTGCGATGCTGAAGAATCCCATCGTGAAGAACCTGGTGATTTTCTTCCTGGTGCTCATCGGCATCGGGGTCCTGCTTTCGGTCATCAGCACGAGCGGCGTCAAGCCCACGGCCTCGGACCTCTCGACCGTCGCCGCCCGCCTCCAGTCCGGCGCGGTTACGAGCGTCAGCGTCGAGGGCGACAACGTCATCGCCACGCTCAAGGCCGGCGGCCAGCTCCAGGCGCTCAAGGAATCCAACGACTCCCTGATCTCCCAACTCCGCAACTACGGCGTCGACGCCACGGCACTCAAGGGCGTGACTCTCACGGTCAAGGAACCCGGCGGCTTCAGCTACTGGCTCGGCGCCCTCCTGCCGATCATCCTCCCCGTCCTGCTCATCGGCGTCCTCATCTACCTGATGATGCGCCAGGTCCAGGGCCAGAACGCGCGCGCCATGTCCTTCGGCCAGTCCTCGGCTCGCGAGGTCAAGAACGAAGGCAAGAACCGCATCACCTTCAAGGACGTGGCCGGGGCCGACGAGGCCAAGGACGAGCTCACCGAGGTCGTCGAGTTCCTGAAGACGCCCCAGAAGTTCTCGGCGCTCGGGGCCAAGATCCCCAAGGGCGTCCTGCTCATGGGCCCGCCAGGCACCGGCAAGACCCTGCTCGCCCGCGCCGTCGCCGGCGAAGCCGAGGTCCCCTTCCTCCACATCTCCGGCTCCGAGTTCGTCGAGATGTTCGTCGGCGTCGGCGCGAGCCGCGTCCGCGACCTCTTCGCCAAGGCCAAGAAGCAGGCGCCCTGCATCATCTTTATCGACGAGATCGACGCCGTCGGCCGCCAGCGCGGCAGTGGCCTCGGCGGCTCCCATGACGAGCGCGAGCAGACCTTGAACCAGATCCTGACCGAGATGGACGGCTTCGAGCCGAATCTCGGCGTCATCGTGCTCGCCGCCACCAACCGCCCCGACGTGCTCGACCCGGCCCTCCTGCGACCGGGCCGCTTCGACCGCCGCGTGGTCATTGACCTCCCCGACCTCAAGGGTCGCGAGGCCATCCTGAAAATCCACGCCAAGAAGAAGCCCATCGCCGAAGGCGTCAGCCTGAAGAAGCTGGCCGAGCGCACCCCGGGCTTCTCCGGCGCCGACCTGGCCAACCTCATGAACGAAGCCGCCATCCTGGCCGCCCGGCGCGACAAGAAGGAGGTCGGCGAATCCGAGCTCCTGGAGTCGATCGAGAAGGTCATGCTTGGCCCGGAACGCAAGAGCTACCTGCTCTCGGACGCCGAGAAGAAGGCCACCGCCTACCATGAGGGCGGCCACGCGCTCGTGGCGCACTTCTCCAAGCACGCTGACCCGGTCCACAAGATCTCCATCATCAGCCGCGGCATGGCCGCCGGCTACACCATCAAGCTGCCGGACGAGGACAAGCGGATGCACGGCCGCGCCGAATTCGTCGACGACATCGCGGTCGGCCTCGGCGGCTGGGTCGCGGAGAAGCTGGTCTTCGGCGACATCACGACCGGCGCCTCCAGCGACCTGCGTCACGCCACCGCCCTCGCCAAGGACATGATCACCCGCTGGGGCATGAGCGAGACGCTCCCCCCGCGCACCTACGGCGAGCACCAGGAGATGATTTTCCTGGGCCGCGAGATCAGCTCCCAGCGCGACTACTCCGAGAAGGTCGCCGAGGAAATCGACGCGGAAGTCGCCAAGCTCATCGAGGGCGGGCGGCGCCAGGCTCTCGAGATCCTGACCGAGCACCGTGACAAGCTCGACAAGCTGGTCGTGGAGCTGCTCAAGACCGAGACCATGGAGCGCGAGCAGTTCGAGAAGCTCATGAACGAGGCGTAAAAAGAGCAAGAAAAGACCGGCCGCAAAGCCGGTCTTTTGGTTCTGGTCACGCAATCTGAGCGTCTTGACAAGCGGCCGACCTGAACCTATCCTCGGAGCATGCAGATCATCATCGGTTCGGTGAATCCAGTCAAAGTCGCCGCCCTGAAACGAGCCCTCGCGGCCCATCCGGATTACCGCGACGCGGAAGTGGTCGCCATGGAAGTCGAGTCCGGGGTCGGCAAACAGCCGCGCGGCTTCGAGGAAATCCTCTTCGGCGCCAAGAACCGCGCCGTGGGCGCCTTCGCCGGCGTGAAAGGTTGCGTCCTCGGCTTCGGCATCGAGTCGGGCATGTACCAGCTGAACCAACCCAAGCTCGCCCCGGTCCTCGGCGAAGAATTCTGGATGAACGTCACGGTCTGTGCCGCCTTCAACGGCGAGCGGGCCTGCTACGGTTTTTCCCCGTCCTTCATGGTGCCGGCCGAAGTGGCACGCCTAGTCGTGGAGGAAGGACTGGACCTGAACGAGGCCGCCAAAAAAGCCGGGCTGACTACGCACGAGCGGGTCGGCTACGCGCAGGGGCTCGTCGGGGTCCTGACCGACGGCGTCCTCACTCGCGAGGATTACACCGTTCCGGCCGTCATCTTGGCTCTCGCCGCCCTCAAGCACCGATAGTTCGGAACGTCCCAAGCTGCCTCATCAAGACAGTTCTTTTTGTGCTATAATCGAGATAGAAACGAGTCTTAAAGGAGGAACTTATGGCAACCAGCCCGACCGGCAGCTTTTACCGCCACCTGATCCGCAACGCCTGGAAAGTGGTGCGGGCCAACCCACTACTTTGGATTTTCGGGTTTTTCGTCTCGTTCCTGGGCAACGGCGGCATTTACGAGCTGCTCGTCCAGGGCACCGGTCGGCTCGGGCTCCAGCAGGACTTCGGCGGTCTCGTCGCGCTGGCTTACCTCGTCCCGAATGAGGCGGACGTCTGGCGGATCCTGACCGGCCAGGGTGGCATCGGCCTCGCCGCCATGGTCGTCATCCTCTTTCTCGTCGCCATCCTCGCCTGCGTCGTCATCTGGGCCGTCGTCTCCTCCCAGGGCGCGCTCATCACGGGCGTCCGCGACGCCGCCAAGGGCGGGCGCCGTCACACCTTCGCCAGCCTTTTCGGCCTCGGTCGCGAGGTCTTCCTGCCTCTCTTGACCCTCGACGTCCTCTCGCGCATGGTCATCACCGCTTTCTTCTACCTCCTGCTTTCGTGCCTGCTGGTGCTCATCGCTCAACCTTCCGCTCTCCTGGCCATCGGCTATCTCCTGGCCTTCCTGATCCTGATTCCGGCGACGATCATCATCGGTTTCGTGACGGTCTACGCCGCCTGCCACCTCGTCCTCTTCCGCTCGCGCTTCGTCGAGGCCGTCGAGAACGCCATCGCCCTCTTCCTCCAGAACTGGCTCCTTAACCTCGAGGCTGCGGCGCTCATCTTCACGATCAACATCGTCGTTTCGCTCGTCGTTGGCTTCGCCCTCTACATCCTAGGCGTCCTGGCGCTCGTCGTCTTCGGCTTCACCTCGGCCGCGACCGGCGGCATGGCCTGGCTCGTCCTGCTCATCGGCGGCACCATCGGCGTCGTGGCTCTGGCCCTGACCGGCGCGGGGCTCGCCGCCTTCCAGTATGCCGTCTGGGTGGAACTCTTCCTCAAACTTAACAAGCCGGGGCACGGCGCCATCGCCAAGCTCGCCCGCTGGTGGCACGGCGTCTTCGGGCGCTAGACACTGATGCCCGCCCCCCACGGTTCCATCAGCGACCTGCTCCGCAAGCCCGGCTCCCCGGCGGTCTCTTCGACGGACACCCAGGACAAGTTCGCCGCGAAAATGCGCGACTTGGAGCTCGCCGCCAAGGAACGGGAGGCGGCCAAGCTCGCCGCCACGCTGGGCTTGTCTTACATCAACCTCAAGGGCTTCCCCATCGTCGCCGAGGCCCTGATCCTGATGCCCGAGGACCAGGCCAAGGAGCTGGGCGTCGTCCCCTTCCTCCAGTCCGGCGACGAGATTCGCGTCGGTGCCGTCGACCCCGAGAACCCCACGGTCAAGGAAGCCGCCTTCCAGATCGGCGAGCGGGCCGAGGCCAACGTCGGGCTCTACGTCATCTCGGAGCACAGCCTGGAGATGGCGCTCAAGCTCTATGACACCCTGCCCAAGGTCCGCAAGATCACCAAGGGCGTGGAGATCACCGAGGCCGACCTCGCGCGCTACGCCGACAGTCTCAAGACTTTTCATGACCTCGACCAGCTGATCCAGAAGGTCCCCGTCACCGAGACGGTCACACTCATCATGGCGGCCGCGCTCAAGGCCGACGCCTCCGACATCCACATCGAGGCCGAGGAGAAGGACGTGGTGGTGCGCCTGCGCGTCGACGGCGTGCTGAACGACGCCGCTCGACTGCCCGCCGCCATCTGGCCGCGCATCATCGGTCGCATCAAGCTCTTCTCCAGCCTGAAGATCAACATCACCACCGCGCCGCAGGACGGGCGCTTCGTGATCTTCGTCGGCGGCGAGAAAATCGACGTCCGCGTCAGCACCATCCCCACGGCCTACGGCGAGTCGGTCGTCATGCGTCTCCTCAAGCCCTCGTCCATCGGCTTAGGCTTCGAACAGCTCGGCATCCGCGGCAAGGCCTGGGAACAGCTCAAGGAGCAGATCCAGCGGCCCAACGGCATGATCGTCACCACCGGCCCGACCGGCTCGGGCAAGACGACCACGCTCTACGCCATCTTGAAGAAGCTGAACGACGCCGAGACCAAGATCATCACCCTGGAAGACCCAGTCGAATACAAGCTCGAGGGCATCAACCAGTCGCCTATCGACCTCTCCAAGGACTACACCTTCGCCAAGGGCCTGCGCGCCATCCTGCGCCAGGACCCCGACATCATCATGGTCGGCGAAATCCGCGACCTCGAGACGGCCGAGACGGCCATCCAGGCGGCCTTGACCGGACACCTGATGATCTCGACCATCCACACCAACGACGCCGCCGGCGCCATCCCTCGATTCCTCTCGATGGGCGTGAAGCCCTTCCTGCTCGCGCCTGCCTTGAACGCCGTCATCGGCCAGCGCCTGGTCCGCCGCATCTGCTCGGGCTGCCAGGTCGTCGAGGCGCCGCTCACGCCAGAACAGTCGGAGAAGGTCCGCGCCATCATGAGCAAGTTGAGTCCCGACTCCGGCTACACCTTCGATTTCGGAGCCGCCAAGTTCTACAAGGGCCAAGGCTGCCCGAAGTGCGGCGGCATCGGCTACAAGGGCCGCCTCGGCATCTACGAGATCTTCGTCATGAACAAGGACATCGAGAAGATGATTCTCTCCGGCAACGTCTCCCAGTACGACATGCTCGACGTCGCCCTCAAGTCCGGCATGGTCACCATGGCCCAGGACGGCATCCTCAAGGCGGCCGACAAGCTCACCACCGTCGAGGAAGTCCTCTCCGTGGCGCAATAAGAAAACATCACCCATCCGCTTACCCTCCCCTGAAAGGAGAGGTGCCCAGCGGGCGGAGGGGTAGTCAGGTCGACTACTCACCCCCAGTCCCTCTCTTACCAGAGAGGGTAGCCCCAAGCGGAATTGACGATTAAAAACGCCGGCCCCGCGAGGTCGGCGTTTTCAGGCTTCGGCGACAGCTTCACCTTCGGCCTCTTCCGGCGGGGCGCCGCCGTCATCGTCATCGTCCTCGACCTCTTCAAACTCATCCTCGCCCTCGCCACCGCCGTGACCCTCGCCTTCCAGATAGTAGCCGCTAGGTCGGTTATAGCCGCCGATCTTGTAATACGACCCATCCATCTGGGCAATTGTCAGGTCGTTGTTGCTGTCGCCCTGGACGACGTGTGTAAGGCCGATTTTGTTGGCGTACTCCTTGACGTATTGGTCGAGTTCGTCCTCCAGTTGTTGCCGATGATCGACGCTGTAGTTGGTGTTGGCCTCGATGTTGTCAATGACGAGAGCCGTCTGGTCGTGGTTGCTGACGCCGGGCCAGCACCAAGCGGCGGCAATCGGGATGCCCTTCTTCTCGTCGTAGATGGCGATGATCTGAACGCCGAGGTCGGTCAGATAGTCGGCAATGGTGCTCTCGGCACCCATGTGCTCGGAGTCGATGCGGATGCAGCAGTCGTTGTAGTTTCCGAGGTAGAGGTCCTGATCGGGGTTGCGGCCCCAGATGCCGATGCGTACCGGGATCGTTTCCGGCTTGGCCTCTTCCTTCTTTTCGGCAAAAGCGTTCTCCAAGGTCGACCGGTCGGTCCGGTAGTGGTCCAGCCCCTCCGCGGCCTGCTCGCCGATCTCCTGGGTCAGCGCCTCGGCCCAATCGGCGTTGAGCGCCTTGGCCAAAAACGGTTGAAGTTCCTTCTGAAAAGCCGCGAAACGCTCGTCCAGCTTCTCCAAGTTCTTCTTCAGCTCCCGCTTCGCGCGTTCGATCTTGGCTGAAGCGGTCGCGTCTTGTTTCAAAGCGGCCTCAAGACTTCTGATGTCGTCGTAGGTCTTGAGGACGGCGGCCTTGGCCCGCTCGAAGAAATCGATGCCATTGGCGATCTTGTCCCAAGCCGGGACGGTCTTCACGGCGGCGATCTGACCCTCCAAGGCACTGATGGCGCGCGCCAGGCCGGCGGCCTTCGCGGAGTCCTGGGTGGCTTCGGCCCGTTCCTTGGCGGCGACCAATCCTTCCAGCTTGCGCTTGAGCGCCTCGAGGTCCTGGGCCGGCGCCTGCGCCTGGCGGAGCTCCTCCCGATGCGTCCCCAGCGCCGCGTAGACGGCGGCCTTGTAGTTTTCCAGCGTCGCTCCGATGCGTTCGATCGGGGTGGCGACTTCCTCGGAAAAGGCCTGGTCCGGCTCCTGGCCGAGGTTGAACCGCCGCTCTTCCCGCCAGTTCAGCCAAGCGTCGGTGTCGATGCCGTTATTCTTCATGGACTGCAATATCTCCCCGTTGCGCCGGTAGGACTGGAGCTTTTCCTGCATGGCGCCGCGGAATTCCGGCGAACCCTCCTTGAGGCCGGGGTGCTCCGCCAAGACCTCGTCCTTGCACCGGTACAGGGTCTCGATGTTTCGCTTCGAGAGGCTGTCGAGGGACGCGAACTTGAAGAGAAGCTTGCGGCTGAATTGCTCGTTGGCGAGCGCCGCCTGGCCCAGGAACGGATGCTTTTTCAGGAGGCCGACGATGTCTCGCTGATCCTTGAGCAGGTCAAAGGACGAGATGGCCGCGTCAACCGAGGAGACGCACCGCGCGGCGAGCGCCGGTAGGCGGCCTCGCAGCACCTCGAGCTTGGCGGCGACATCCGGGTCCAGAGCGACGACTTCCTCTCCCGTGAGGCCCGGCAGAAGTTTGGCCGCGATGACCCGCGCCTGCTCCGAACCTCCTTCCGAGACCAAGGCCTTCTTTAGGCAACCCGAGGCCAGCTCACGGACATCCGGGCGCTCGATGAACTCCTTCGATACCTTAAACATCTCCAGATCCTTAGCCAACTCAAACACCATGCCCCTTGTCCCCCGGTCCAAGCTTTGGAGAATCACTCCCTCGGCTAGCTGTTTCTTCTCGTCCTCGATCTCCTTGGTGTCGATCTTGAGCCGGAATTTCTCCTTGAGCTTGAGCATTTCGTCCATGCGATAGGCCGAACCCCAACCGTTGGTGTTGGCGTCCCAGGCGGAGTAGAGGACCATGGCACCCTCCTTCGTCTCCTCCGGCATCAAGCCGAACTGGTCGGTCAACTCCCCGGCGACGTGGGTGTAGTCGCTGATCTTCCATTCTTTCAGGTAGGGCGACGTGTCGGCGGCACCGGCGCACTTGGCGAAATAATAGAAGGCCCGGGCGGCCAACCGGTGTGCCTCGTCGTCCGTCAGGTCGAACGGCTTCTGAAACTCTTCCTTGATTTTCTTGGCGGTAAAGAAGGGCGGGAGGCGGCGATCCCCTTCCTTGGGCATCGGCCCCTCCTCGGCATATGCCTCCAGCATTTCCAGGGTCGGCTCCCGGAAGACAGCTGGATCGGTGCCGAAAAACTTCCGAAGTTTCTCCCGGTTACCGACCTGCCCGTAGACTAGCGAGTAGCCCTCGACCTGGTCGAGTTTCCCGACGGCGGCCGTGAATTCCTCCGTGATGGCCCAGTCGACCAGCGGCTGGTTATGCAGGGACTCGGCGACCTGCGCCGCCTCGAAGAGCTGTGGTGTCCCCTTGAGGTCACGGTTGCCGTAGCCGGCTTTGAGGTAATCGTCCTGGCGCTCGAAATCCAGCGCATTGTACGAGGACTTGCAGTAGTCGGCCCAAAACTGCTGGGCCGCGGGCTGGAGTCGAGCCGCGAGTTTCTCCTTCAGTTCCGCACCCGTGAAGAACTCGGGGCAACCGCTGAAGTCGAGCTGGGCGACCAGCGTCTTGATGGCGTGGGCCGGCGCGGCGCCGTCCAAGGCGTCCAGGACCGTCCGCTGTTTCCATTGGTCCATCTCTTCCGTCCGCAGGACCGATTCCGGCAGGGCCAGTGACGGTTGAGACAGGTGACCAGCCAGGCTCCCGAATTCCTTCTTTTCGGCTAGGCTCTTGGCAACCCCAATCTTGGCCTCGACGACCGACGGTGACTCGAGGAACTCCGCCGGCAATGCCATGCGTCTGATCACGTCATCGGCCTTGTTGAAATTCCGATGCTCCAAGCAGTCGAGGTAGCCGCGCTCGGCCGCCTGACGCAGTTCCGCCTCGGTAAAACCGGCCGCCGCCAGTTGTCCCCGGTCGATGCCCAGATGACTGATCGTGGATTCCGCGCCTTTGAGGTACTCCTCAAGATAATCCGAGAGGTGCGCCTTGACCGCCGGCGCCCGCACGAGTTCCGGCGAAGCGCCTAACTCCTCATTGATGCTGAAAATCTCCTCCAGGTTCCGCCGGTGGCCCTCGACCGATTCCCATTCCTCCCGGTCACCCTTCTCACCCGCGTGCAGTTTCGCCAGGTTCGCCTTGAACCCCGCGTCTTCGGCGTCCAGCGCCGCCATTTCCCGGGTGAACCAGGCGTCGATCTGGGCCTGGACTTCCGGAGCGCGCAGCTCGGCGGTCGGGAAGTAGGGCTTGTCGCGGTATTGCAAGAGGCCGTCCAGGGCCGAGTAGCCCACCTTGAAACGGTGGGTCTTGTCGAGGTCGGTTCGGTGGGCGTACTTGCTTTCGTTCCACTGCTCCCCCATGGTCCTACCGTCGGCGTCGGCCAGCTCCCGCTCGATCTTCCGGACGATCATCGCCTTGATCTTCGGCGACTCCACGAAACTCCGGTCGAGGCCGAATGACTTGAGATAGGCGTCCAGATTGGAAGCTTCCAGTTCCTTCAAACCCTCCCGGTCAATACGCTCGACGAAACCGTCCTCGCGCAGACCCTTGATCTCGTCCTCACCGAAACTGAAACCGAACTGCGCCGGCAGTTCTTGGCCCAACTGTTTCAAGAGCGATTCGCGCTGATATTCCGGATCCTTGAGGCCTCGGACGCAGAAGCGGTGTAGCCGCTCCCCTGCCACCTCGTCGCTGACGCCGAGCTCGGCCTGGAGCTTTCGGACCTGATCGATCACGTGTTTGGCCTCCCAACCGATTTTCATGACGCCGATCTTTTGGGAGAAGACTTCCTCGCGTGCCTTCCGTTGTTCTTCCTCACTGACGCCCTCGAGATTCAAAAAGCGCGCCGTGTCGTAGTCTCCGGCCATCAAGGCCTTCTGGTACGACTTCAAGCGCTCCCGATTCACTTCGGCTCCCTCAAACGGCTTGGTTGGTTCCAGCTGTCTTTCTGGGGCCATGGATTCTGACTATTAAGCATATTATAGCCATATTTGGGCCAAAAAGTCAAGGCCGGACAAATAAAAAACGCCGGCCTTACGGGGCCGGCATTGTGGTTCCGAGCTAGCTCTTGAGTTGAGCCGAGAGCGGAGGCGGCAGGAGCTGGACGCCGTTCACGGAAACGGCCTGGACTAATGACGTGATCATTCGCAACGGCAAGCCTGTCTGGTCGCGCCTCTTGGCATGAATCACTTCCAAGTTGCGACAGACCAAGACGTTGCCCAAACTTATGCTGGATTCTCCGAGCAGGCTGCCGTTGACGTAAACCTCCTCGTTGACATCCCAGAACGGGGGCCGTTCGCTCACGTCAATCGCCAAGCGGCTTTTCGGGTTGACGAGACGGAAGCTGTAGCGACTGCCGCTTTGAGTCTGAACGGTCAGGACGTCACCGGCCGCCAAGGCCTCGATGGGCAGGGTCTGGGACTTGGAAGCGAGATGGGCGATGGCTTCAATGGTGGCTCCCGGGCACTCTTGTTCGTCTGACATGAGGCACCAATCCTTTCAAAGGAACTTGTTACTCTCGTCTTAGCCTAAAAAGCGGCCCTTGTCAAGGCTCGATGCGGATGTCGCGGCGGTCGCTGAAAATAAAAAATCCCTCGTACGAAGGTCTCAAAGTAAAGACCGGCCTCGCCTCAAGATTGAGTGGGGCCGGTGGGCTGATTCGGAACTGGGCTCCTAGTCAGCGGTGGGGAGAGGCGGAAAGACCTGGCGACCGTCGACCGTGACGCGGGTGACTCCGTCCACGACCTTGATGACGATGTCGGCGTTCTGGCCGTCGGGCGGCGGCGCGGGTGCCGGCAGTACCCGGTTGCCGTCAACTTCGATTTCGGTGATGTCACTTAGGCGGGCGCCCACGAAGTCGTCGGTGGCGCCGTCCCAGAAGCGTCGGTCCTTGAAGTGCGCAGTGCCGCCGATCTCAAGGGGCTGGCTGAACTCCATCTCGATCTGGAGGTCGGGCTCCCAGAGCGGTCGCCGACTCCGGTCAATCACCATCCATCTCTCCTTAGGATTGATGATTCGGAAGTTGAGGGTCCGGGTCCGGTTCCTGATGGTCAGGAGGCAGCCGGGCTGCAGTTCCTTGGGATCCAGGGCCTGGGCGGCGCGGGCGCGTTGAATCAGCTCTTCGATGAAAGACTCGTTCTGGGGCATGACACTCGTCCTTTCTCTTCTCTCCGGGGGTTGTCAAAGAACCGGGGAAGCTGTCCGACATTATAGCCATCCCCCGTGAAGTTGTCAAGCCCGTTCTATCCTGATGTCGCGGCGGTCGCCGCCGAGGTTATGCAACGTGACTTTGATGGTGTTGGGCGGCAGGAGTTCGGGCACGCGGTCGGCCCATTCGATGACCACGACGATGCCGGGGGCGCCGATAAATTCGTCGAGTCCCACGCCGCGGAGTCCGGCGGCGTCGGTACGCCAGGCGTCAGCGTGGACGAACATCCGGAGCGTCCCGCCCTCCAGTGGGTGCGTATGCATGAGCACGAAGGTTGGGCTGGTCATCCGCTCGACGACGCCGAGCGCCTTGCCGAGCGCCGTGGTGAAAGTCGTCTTGCCACTGCCAAGGTCGCCCACTAGAGCGATGACTTCCCCGCCGACGAGCGACTTGGCCAATTCAACAGCCGCAGCAGCGGTCCCTTCGGCGTCCATCGTCATAATTTCGCGTCGTCCGTGTTCCATATCAGGAACGGCCCAATTCCCAATTCGGATCCGGCATGAAATTGAAGATATCGTCGCGCTGACCGGCGCGGAAGCGGAAGTAGCCGGCCATTGCGATCATCGCGGCGTTGTCGGTGGTGTAGGCGAGTTCCGGCAGGACGCACATGGCGTCGGTCTGCGACTCGACGGCGGACTTCAAGGTCTCGCGCAGGGTCTTGTTGGCGGCGACGCCCCCGGCCAGGAAGACGGTCCGGGCGTCATGCTCGCGCACGGTCCGGATGGTCTTGACTACGAGTGTCTCGATCACGGCGGCCTGGAACGAGGCGCAGAGGTCGTTGATCTCGGCGTCGGTCCAGGATTCCTTGCGCTTGACCACCTGTAACACAGCGGTTTTAAGGCCAGAAAAGCTGAAATCAAAGTTGGGGGTGTTCAGCATCGGGCGAGGCAATGTGAAAGCATCGGGACGACCCAAGGCGGCGCGCTTGGAGACGACGGGGCCGCCGGGATAACCCAGCTCCAACATCTTGGAGACTTTGTCGAAGGCCTCGCCCGCCGCGTCATCCAAAGTCGCGCCGAGCAGGCGGTACTGGCCGAAGTCCTTCATCAAAATCAACTCCGTGTGACCACCAGAGACAACCAAGACAACGGCGGGGAAGGAGAAAGGTTGGGCCGTGTCGGCCGGACCGGTGGCCGCCACGGAAGCTGCCCGAGTCGGACGCGAGGGTTCGCCGGTTGGCGAAGCTTCCGTGGCGGCTGCCGGGCCTGGCCGACCGGCCGGGGCGTGGTCAACCCTCTTTCCAATCCAGTTGGCGGCGAGATGACCCTCGATGTGGTTCACGCCTATGAGCGGCTTGCCCCAAGCGTAGGCCAGGGTGCGCGCCGCGTCCGTGCCGACCCGCAAGCTCGTGACGAGGCCGGGCCCGCGCGTGACTGCGATGGCGTCGACGTCTTCCGCCTTGACCCCGAGCTCCCGAAGGATGAGCGGCAGGGCCTCGACGTGCATCCGTGCCGCGACTTCCGGTACGACGCCGCCGTATTCCTGGTGCTTGGCAATCTGGGTCGAGGTCAGTTCCTTAGTGACCGAAGCCAAGCCGTCCGCGACTGTCAGCAGCGCGATGGAGGTCTCGTCGCAGGAGGTTTCGATGGCGAGGATTCGGGCGTCCATTTAGATTTTCATTTTGGCGAGGGCCTTGAGGGCGACACGGGTCGCCGGGCCATCGTCGAAGGCCTTGGCCACCGGCGAAACGGTGCGCTGGGCGTAAACGGTGTCGATGGACGCCGCCGGGGTGTTGCCGTGCGTCGTGCACCAGGTGAAGATGGTCGCCTCCTCCATCGAGTAGAAGAGGGCGCCGCGGCGGATGACTTCCTCGTGCCGGCTCTTGATGCGCTCCGCCAGCCAGCCGTCCGGCTCGTTCGAGCGGGCCTGGCCCTCGTTGAAGTCCGAGGTCGTGACGCCGATGCCGACGTGATGCGTGACGCCTTCCACTTCGGCGGCCGACTTGAGGAGCCCAACCAGCCGGTAATCGGCCACGGCCGGCCACTCAATCGGCGCCCAGTTCTCGCTGGAACCCTCGTAGCGGACCGCGCCCGTCGCGATGATGGCATCACCGAGCTCGATGCCGTGCTGGATGGCTCCGCAGGAACCGACGCGCACAAAAACCTTGGCACCGCTCCGGACCGCTTCCGGCAGGACGATGGCCGTGCTGCCGCCGCCCATGCCCGTCGTGACGACCGATACGGCCACGCCCTCAAAAGTTCCGGTGAAGGACTTGAGGCCGCGATGATCACCGACTTTCTTGGCGTCCTTGAGGAAATCCTTGGCGATCATCTCGGCGCGTTCGGGCGCTCCGACGAGCAGGCACCGAGCGGCGATATCTCCGGGTGAGGTCTGAAGGTGGTATTCCATAGCGAAATTGCCCTTAAGTTGGGGAGATTTAAGCTTACCACTGAGAAGCCCGACCGACAATCTAGCCTTGACTTAAGTCCGAAATTATAGGCAAGATGTCGTCAGAACCTTTTGACTAGGAGGCCCCATGAACGACCCGCGTCTGACCCCCGTCCCCGAGCCCGAAAAGAACCCCGATGCCGACCGCCCCGCCACCTACGGCAAAGGCGGCCCGCCATCCCACGACTCCATCGAAGGTCCCTGCGCCTGCGGCGGCCAACACTGGCCCGGCGACTGTCCCACCGTCTAGCTTCCGCTGCCCACCCGGGCAGTTTTTTTTGTTGGCGGCGACAAAAAAACCCGGCTGGGTAGCCGGGCAATGATTCTGAACACCCCGCCAAAAGCTTTGCATTTTGGCGGGCCCGCCCTAATGGACTGAGGGTCCTTTAGGCGGGTCACCACCGACGATGCGTCTTGAGGACGTGCGGGGCTTCCCGCTGGCCCTTGGCCTGTTCCATCCGCGCGATGACCTGGCGGACTTGGCTCTCGTCGAACCCGAGATCGACGGCCAACTCCACGCCCTCTTCCGGTTCCCACTTGGTCCCGAAAAGGATCGCGATGTCGGCGGTGACGCAGTCGACGCCGAAGTTGGTCCGAGGCGACCGTAGGAGCGCGCTTTCGGGCAACGCCTGACGGGCGGCGACCTGATAGACCTCCGTCTGGAAGAGATCACGGATCGGCTGGAGGTCAGCGACATCGTCGCCGCCCCGCACGTAGGTCGTCAGCTGGTGCTCGGTCAGGTTCAGGGAACCGACCGCGAGAGCCCCGAACGCCATCGCGGCGTCCATGAGGATCTTCATCCGCTCGCGCGCGGCCATGTCGGCGTTACGACGCGCGTACGGCACCGGCGACAGATTTTCGCACGACGCCGGAGTCACCGTGACAGCGTCCTCAATGGAGCGAAAATGCTGGTTCTGGGCCGTAATTCCGAGTGCCCTCGTGACTTGAGCGGCAACGCGCATCGACTCGACAGCCTCACCGAACGGGTTGTAAGGCGCCATCTTGAAGACGATGACGTTCGCCGAGCCTAGGGCTTGGACGGCCAAGGCGCAGGCGACGGCGGAGTCGACGTGACCATCGAGGGCCATCACGGCTTTGGTGCAGCCGCGAGCCCTGAAATAGTCCCGCATCGCCTCGGACTTGGCCCTGATGAGGCGGTCGACGCCCTCGTCCGAGATTCGCAGGACGGCCGGCACGGGCAGGGCGATTGAACCGAGAAAAGAACGCTGTGTGGTTGTCATGGAACACCTCCAGCCGACAGTTCACCAAATTCCGCCCGAGCGGTCAAATCCCGTCAGTTCTTCTTTTTCTACCCAAGTTCTTGACAATAAATTCGAGGTGTGGCACCTTGGCCAGTCGGCCGATCTTGGCCGCAGGAGGCACACGATGGAGAGAATCGCAGTCGTCGTCGATTACAAGCACTACGTCCTAGGCGAAGACGGCACCGTCACCGGGCACACCTTGTGTCTGGCCATCGCCGAGGCGACCGGGTGTCCGGTCCTGGGCATCTCCGACGGGCAGAACTGCTGCACGGGCGGCGAAAACCCCGGCAACTTGGATTTGTCCCAGAACCTGTCCGTCTCCTTCAGCTGGGACGGCCCCTACTATCCCCTGCCGGAAGCGGCCGCCGAGTTCCTGCGCGATCCCGACAGTGAAAACGTCCATCTGCCGCTCGCGTTCGAGCTGAACCTCTGACACCCCGCGTCCGGACGGTCGAGCGCCAGCCGCTCCCCCGCCCCGGACGCTGTTTTTTTTAGCCTGGCCCATTTTGACAATCTTCAACTAAAACGCTACCCTGACTGCGGCTTCCCAGCCAAAGGAGAACGTCATGAACCTGATCGCTTGGTGCCTGATTGCTCATTTAATCGGCGACTTCCTGCTCCAGACCGGCCACGAGGCCATGACCAAGGCCCGGGGTCGCTTCCTCAACCGGGGGCTCCTGACCCACTGCCTCAAGTACGTGGCCTGCTTCATCCCGGTGTTCCTGGCCTACGGCGTCAGTTTGGCCTGGCTCGCGCCGATCTTCGTCACCCACCTGGTGCTCGACCGCCGGTGGCTCGTCGTCGGCTGGCGGCGCTACGTCATGCGCGACAGCGTCGAGTCCATCAAGGACACCTTCTGGCTCACCATCGTGGTCGACCAGACCTTCCACCTGATCATTCTCGCCGTCATCTGCGCTCTCGTCAGCCTCTGACACGAAACCGCGCCCCAATCGGGACGCGGATTTTATTTGTGGCTCTTTCTTGATGTCGCTCCTAGCAGGACGTGCCGGCTTGGATGCCGTTCGGGTTGGCGCAGTTGGGGCCGGCCTTGAGCATGCCCGTGTCGCCCTCAAGCGTGAAGGTGATGCTGTACTGCGACGCGCTCGGGGAGTTGTAGACGTATTGGTTGCCGCTCGGGGGCGTGGGGGCTGGCGCAATGATGCCCAGGTAGACCGCCCCACAACCGGACGTGCTCCCCTGCCAGATCGAGTTCGGCGGGTTGCTGGCGTCTTTGCAGAGGACCGAAGACGTCGCGCTGCCCAAAATGGCGCTGCCGTAAGTGGCGCCGGTCGGGTACTGGTTGGTTTCCGTGAAACCGAGCTCGAGGGCCGTCTGGATCTGGCGGATGTCGGCCACGCGCTTGACGTCGCGCGAGCGCTGACGGGCGCTGTTCAGCGCCACGACGGCCAAGGTCGAAAGTAGGCCGATGATGGCGATCACGACCAGGAGCTCAATTAAGGTGAAACCGCGCGTCTTTTTCAGGAATTTTGCCATATTTGGCGCTGCTGATTCATTGTAACAGAAGAGGCGACCAAAGGGCCACACTTGGCATTATTTCTGGGTTTCACACGGCTAGGCCTCTAGCAGTGACTCTCTTGACATTTTTCTCTAGTCATGGCATAACGACATCGTCGCATTTTGCGGCAAGGAGGATACGATGTACATGACGACCGTGTTCTTGGCTCTTTTCCTGGCTAACGGCACCTCGGCGACCGAGGCCAAACCCGACGACGGCGTCGCGACGCTCCAGCTCCGCGTGTTCAATCTCGAGACCCGGGTGCAAGCCCTGACGACCGAAGTCGCCGTCACCAAGGCGGAGGCCAAGGCTGCCCGCGCCCGCGCCGATGAAGCCTACGAGGAAGCGCAGAAAGCTGACCGCTACCACAACGGCATCGGGCTCGGCGTGCTGGTGCCCAAGGGTTCCGGCTCGACCCAGTTCGGCATGAACGCCAACCTGCACTGGCTCACGGCACAATGGGTGCCGGCCGCCGGCATCGGCTTCGGCCTCGCCCCGACCATCGAGCTCTATCAGCGTGTGCGCCTACGGATCTTCGACCTCGGCGTGTTCTACAACTACAAGAACCCGCTGACCGTGCCGGACATCAGCCGCAAGCTCGACCTCACGCTCGCGACCGGCCTCGACATCCGGGTCTGGAAGGGCATCGCCCTGCACGCCCAAGTCGGCTGGTTCCTGCCGAACCCCGTCAGTCTCTACGACGCCGGCAAGGCCAAGTACGACTCGGCGCAGAAGGCGGACGGCAATGACGTCGGGAAGACGATCGGTTCGATAAACACCAGCAACCCGGTCGGCGCCGTCGGCCAAGTGCAGTCCGCGACCAATCAGGCGCAATCTACGGTCGACAACGCCAAGAGTGCCTGGGACTACGCGCTCAACGGCCTCAAGAGAGCCCTCAATGACCCGATGATCACTGTGGCCATCGACTGGCAGTTCTGACCGCTTCCGCCCCGCAAGCCCCGACACTCGTCGGGGTTCTTTTTTTGACGAGCGAGCCCGTCACTTCCTCATCTTGCTCTCCAATTCCAAAATCTGGTTCTTCAGCTCGGCCATCTTCATCTCGCGCTTGATCATGAGACGGTTGGTCTGTTCCAGTTTTTCGTTCTTGCTTTCAAGATCATCGCTAGTCAAGGCCAAGGCGCGGTTAGTCTGCCTCTGCGCCTCGAGCTCCGTCTTCAATCGCTTCAGCATCTCGTCAAAGGAGTTGGCCAGGCTGCCGATCTCATCGCGGCGTTCCAGAAGCTCGCCGCCGACTTCGGCCCCCAGGTCGCCTCCGGCGATGGTTTGAGCCTTCTTTGAGAGCTGATCCATCGGCTTGATGACCCGGTTGGCGGTCTTCAGGCTGACCAGTATGACGGCCGCGGTGATTGCCAGGAAAAGGAACAGGTAAGCCAATCCCGTCAGTCGGTCAACGGCCGCGGCTCGGGCCTCCAAGCCCTCGGCGACCTTCAGCTCGTTGGTCATCAGCACGCTGGCGTTCTCGAACACGAATGGCTTCATCGGGGCGATGTTCTGGGTGTAGACGACCCAAGCCTCGCTGACTTTGCCCTGCTGGACCAGATTGACGCCGGTGTCGCACTCGCTGACGATGTTGAGCACGAAATTCTTGAAGCCCCGATACGAAACTAGGCTGCCCGGATCGGTGATGGCCAGGTCAAGCTTGGCTATGTCTTTATTGATCTCGTCGCGCGACGAATTGTAAACCGTCAGCTTGCCTGTGGTCCCCGACCCGCCGCTGATCACCCCGAAATACGAGTCCAGGTATTCAGGCACCAGGCTGGCGAAGCGGTTCTCCAGGATCAGCCGATCGGTGACCTGAACGTACTGCTTGGTGACGATGCCGTGGAGGACCAAGACGAGAACCGCCAGCACCAACGAGCCCAGCGCGACGAAGCTGAAGGACGCGACCAGGTTGGCGCGTATGGAACTGGTGAATTTCTTGGGCTTGTCCTCAAGATTCATGAGTGTGTCTGCTTCCCGCCACTAGGGCTTCGCCCCGTAGACGTCGGCCTGCGTGTACAGCCCGTCCTTAATGACCGTCGAATCCAGGTTCTGCTTGGTTACCGCGACGACATCCAGCAGGCGCGAAGGCACTTTTACCTTGCCGTTGTCGGTCGTGAGGTCGGTCTGGACCGGCTGGCCTCCGGCGGCGGCCACGGCCATGCGTATGGCCTCGGTCGCCAGCTGTTTCAAGGGCTTGTAGACCGTGATGGTCTGGTTGCCGGTCAGCAGATCACGGCAGGCGCGCAGTTCCGCATCCTGGCCCGACACCGGCACCTTGCCGGCAAGCCCGTGTTCCTTAAGGGCCTGAATGACGCCGCCAGCCATGCCATCGTTGGCCACGACAGCCGCGTCGAGCTTGCCGCCCTTGTCCAGGAAGCCCTTCATGACCTGATAGGCGGTCGTGGCGTTCCAGTCGGGGATTTGCTGGTCGAGGACGATCTGGACGGCACCGCTGTCAATCTTGGGCTGGAGGACCTTGAAGGACCCGTTCCGGACCAAGGCGGCGTTGTTGTCCGTCGGTGAGCCTCCGATGTAAACGAAGCGTCCCTTGCCGCCGGTGGCATCCAGCACGCCCTGGGCCTCGTCCATGCCCACTTTGACGCTGTCGAAGGTGACGTAATAGTCGAGGTCCGAGTTCTTGATGAGCCGGTCGTAGGCGATGACCTTGACGCCGCCCTGGTGAGCCTCGTCGACGATGGCCGCCGCCTTCTCCCCGTCTTGAGACACGACGATGAGGACTTGGGCGCCCTGGAGCATCAGGTTCTTGGCTTGAGCCGTCTGCAAGGCGGCATCGCCGTCAGCCGTCATGCTGATGACAGTCGCGCCCAATTTGGCGGCTTCAGCGGTCATGATGTCGCGCTCCGTCAACCAGCGGCTCTCACGGAAGTCGGCGATCGACAGCCCGATAATCATGGGTTGGGCGGCGGCGGGCGCGTTGGACTGCGGAACGGCCACGGGAATTGACATCCGTGAATAACCGAGCCACGACAGGCCGATGACGACGCAGGCGAGCGCAACGACGGCGACAATCAGGCCGACCGGTCGGTGCTTTTCGCTTTCGGGCGATGCGACAATCGGCATGACGGCCGGACGCTCCTTATTCTCGGCTGCTTTGACCTGTTCTTCGGCCATGCGTTTTGCTAGTTTATGCGTCTGCAATTGGTTCAATTATACCAAAATAATACGATTATTTCAACTTTTTGAGAAAACGGGCGCGGCGGGCGAGGACTTCGGCCAAGCGGTGCGCCTAGAGTGTCCGTGCCCGTACCAGGCACAAAAGGGTCGGCACGACGGAAATCTCCGGGACGAAAATCAGAGACCTGGTCCCAAACGCTCCACCCGGAGAACCTTTTCTTTGCAAATATCAGTGAAAAAAGCTAGAATTTGAGAGGAACCGCGCTAAGTGACTCATCCTTCAACATGAAAAACACGCTCCGCGTCGCCCTCGGCTTCGTCGCCGGTGCTGCCATCACCGCCCTGGCGTTTTACTTCTTCATCCTCCTCCCCAAGGCGCAGCCTCCGGCGCAACGAGCGCCCTTCCAGACGAACATCATGAAGGCGACGGCGGATAACACGGACTTCCGCCACGTCCTATTCACCGGGGCCAGGTCCCAGCTCGTCGTGATGAGTATCCCGCCGGGCGGCGAGGTGGGCGATGAAATCCATCCGTACGTCGAGCAGATCCTGTATTTCCAGTCCGGGACCGGCGAGGCGGTGCTGGACGGCAAGACGTCCCCCATCGGCCCAGGCGACGTAGTCGTGGTGACTCCCGGGACGCAGCACAACTTCATCAACACCGGGACTGTGCCCCTGCAGATCACGACGACCTACGCCCCGCCCAACCACATCGACGGACGCATTCAGCACACCATCGCCGACGCGAAAGCGGACACGGCGGACGAGTCCTTCGGCCAAGCGGCGCGCTGAGAGGAGAGCCTTGATTTTTTGAGCTAGGTGCGGTACAAGAAAGGCACTCGGAACTTAGTCACTCACTCTCCATCATGCTGTATTACGCCTTAATCTTCGTCGCTTTCGTCGTCTTCGGGGGCATCCGGATCGTCCAGCAGTACCAGAAGGGCATCGTCTTCCGCTTCGGCCGAATCGTGAGGACCCGGGAGCCGGGGCTCAACTGGATCGTCCCCGTCTTCGAGTCCCTGATCCACGTGGACATGCGCGTCATCACCCTGCCGGTGCCGCCGCAGAAGATCATCACCAAGGACAACGTCTCGGTCGACATCTCGGCCGTCGCCTACTACAAGGTCGTCGACGCGGTGAAGAGCATCGTGGCCGTCCAGTACGTGCGCGACGCCATCGACCAGATCGCCCAGACCTCGCTCCGCAACGTCGTCGGCAAGTTCCAGCTCGACGAGATCCTCTCGGAGCGCGAAACCATCAACGCCGAGATCACCAAGATCCTCGACGCCTACACCGAGCAGTGGGGCGTGGTCGTCAGCACCGTCGAGATCAAGGACATCCAGCTGCCGGACGACATGCAGCGCGCCATCGCCAAGCAGGCCGAGGCCGAGCGCGAGAAGCGCGCCAAGATCATCTCCGCGGAGGGCGAGTTCCTCTCGGCCCAGAAGCTCGCCGACACCGCCGACATCATGATGGCCCACCCCATCGCGCTCCAGCTCCGCAACCTCCAGACGCTCGCCGAGATCGCCACCGAGAAGAACTCGACCATCATCTTCCCGGCCCAGCTCATGGGCACCGTGAACGACATCCAGAACTTCCTGGCCTCCGAGAAGGCCAAGTAACCGCAAGCAAAAAGAGCCGCCTTCCGGCGGTTCTTTTGATTGCGAGTTCCTGTTGTCAGAGCCCCAAGCCCGGGACGCACCGGAAATTGTAGCCGCTGGTGTCAAAGGTGTTGGGGAGTGTCTTGACCATATTCACCACGCGGATCCGGCAGCCGGCCATCTCGCAGGCTTTCGCATTGCCGCCCCAAGCGTCCGATTCGAATCCGGAAAGTCGGCCACAAGACCAGAACGAGTAATACCAGGCCGTGAAGGCCAGGGCAAAAACGGCGGCGCCGGCGATGAGGATTCTTCGGTGGAGGGTTTTCACAAGCCGCATGCCTGAAGCAGGTCATCATTATATCTAAAGTGCTGGGCGTGGTTCCGGTTCTACGGCTTTTGGGGGAACATCTTCCGGCGAAGGATTTCGGCCAGGAGCGCGCGTTCGGCGGCCACCCCGGCTTCGTATCCGCCGACCCGTTCGTTGATCTCGGCCGTCACTCTTTCCAGGCGAGCCTGCCATTCTTCTTCGTCGGCCGCCGAATCGAGGAAGGGTTCCGCTTTCCCGGCGACATCTCGGGCGTATTCCGAGGAATCGCCGTCGAAATCATCGACGAGGCTCTTGCCGAAGAGATCGGCGGGGAGTGGCGTTTCTCGAACCGGCTCGTATATTGGCGCTCCCTCTTTGGGCATAGTGGCGGATAATTTAGGGGTACCTATAACGATAGTAACACGTATCTCGCACTGACTAGTAGCCAGTTCAATCCAGCTTCGCCTGGGCGATGAACTCCGGGAACAGCTCCACCTTGCGGGCGTCGTCGGAATTGAAGAGGAAGGGCTGGATGTCCTGCGCCAGTTCCCGGAAGTCTAGGTCCTTGGTGATTTCAATCAGCTTGGCCCGGAGCGATTCCGCGTCACCGACACCCAGCTTCAACTGGAGATATTGATAATTCGGCTTGGCGAACGAGAGCAGGAACACGATGTCGAAGAAGTCACGGCCCTTGGCCCGCTTGCGGTTGGCGACGGCCCACATCTTCTGGGCGAGCAGGATGTCGGTCGGCGTGACGAAGATCTCCGTGAACACGTCGAATCTGTTGAGGATCTTCTGGTCGGGCCGATATTCGAAGCCGTGCGCGAGGCTGTCAATCTGGATGAGGACCTTCTCTTCGGCCAGCGCCGAGACCCCATTGGCGAAAAGAATGTTCGGCAGGCGGATATTGCAACGATAGGCTTCCTTGCCAGCCAGACCCATCTCGACGGCCAAGCCCTGGGCTTCCAGTCCGGTGCGGACTTTTTGCGCCAGTCCGCCGAACTCGCTCTCGTCCAAGCCGAAGTTGTCGAAATCCAAATCTTCCGAGAACCGGGCGTTGCCATGCACGATCCGCAGGGCCGTCCCGCCGAGAAATGAGAGCTTGGGCGCGAATTCGGAGGCGAAAATCAATTCCAGAATCTTGTACTGCAGGTATTCGCGCAACAGGCTCCGCTTGAACGGCCGCAGCGGCTCCGGATATTGCTGTTCAATCTGTTCTAGCGTGAGCATATTATCTCTGAATCAATTTGATCAGCTTCTCCAGACGCTTGGCCAACTGCTTGTTGCCATAGGCGTACCGACGCAACGTCAACAAATCTGCCATGGCCAGAAACCCCTTGCTGTTGAAACGCCACTCCTGGAAATCGGCCTCGCGCACGATCTCCGGATGCAGGTATAGGTAGTCGAGGACGGCCTTTTCCGGGTCCGCAACCTTATACCCCTGACCACCCTGGCTGGCAAGCCGGTAACCGAAGTAAAGTTGTGGCTTGATCCGGTGATAGATGAAGTTCGCAGTCGGCGACTTGAAGCTCGTGGTCTTCTTGGTGGCGGCCGACGTGATGGAATACACGCCTTCGGGTATCAGGCCGTAATACGAGAGCGCCGTTTCGAACGAGACATACGAAGGGGAATAAAGGTGGTTGGCCATCAGGAAAAGAGTCTCTTCGTTCAGGGCCAAGTCAGCAAAGACGTAAAAACCCCGACGGAGCTTCTTGATGTAGCCCTTGGCTTGCCACTCGTTGAGCCGAGGGCGATGAAATTCTGGCTCAAACTTACGAATATCGCTCAAGGAGAAAACCGCGAAATCCTTGAGTTTGGCCTTAAAATCTTGAAACCTCATATTTTCCCAAAGAGTACGTTTATTAGTATTCTTCGGAAATATAATAACACGAAGCGGCCCAACTGGCAAGTCTAACTCCACCTCTCCGCCGTCCAATTTTACGCTGGCTGACGCCTTGTCGGGCGGGTATACTTCATGACATGGAGAGATTTTTTCTGCTGATCGTCCCGATCGCCGCCCAGCTCGTCCTGCTTTACGCCGCCTCGGTGTACCTGAACCGCCGGCTGTACAAACGCCTGGGGCTCGTCGGCTACCTGTTTTTCATGTGGCCGGGCGTCATCGTGCACGAATTGTCGCATCTGGCCGCCTGCCTGATCACCTTCACGCGGATCCGCGAGGTGCGGGTCTTCGAGCCGCGGGTCGAGCCGTCGGGCGACCTGCTCCTGGGCTACGTTCGGCACGACGAGCCGCGCAACCCGTTCGCCGCGATGCTGATCGGGGCGGCGCCGTTCTTCGGCGGATCCGCCGCGCTTTATCTCGTCTTCCGCGTTTTCATCGGCCGGTTCGACGCGGCCAGCCTGGCCGTCGCGCTGCCGTCGCAAGGCGCGGCGTCCGTCGTGGCGGCGCTGGCCGGCGCCGTCGTCTCATACGCCGGCTTCCTGTACGCGTTGGCCTCAAGGCTCGATTGGCATTCTTGGGCGACTTACGTTTTCCTGTATCTGGCCGCGGCCGTCTCGTCGCACGCCGCCCCGTCGCGGACTGACCTGAAGCAGACTTTCATCGGCCTGGCCGAAATCATCGCGCTGGCGGGCATCGCGGTCTTCATCCTCTACCTGGCCGGAATCGCCGTGCCGGAAGCCGGGGCGGCCTGGCTGGCGCGGCCGGCGCTGGCTGTCAGCGGACTCTTGGGCTGCGGCCTCGCGGGCACCGGGCTGTTCGTCATCGTCGTCTTCCTGCTCGAAACAATCCCCTTCCTGGCTCGCCGCGCCTGGCAATGGTAGTGGCGGGTTCCTCGGGAACTCAAGAAACTGCTTTACGGCGGTTCAACTGCCCCGGTAGCACCAGGCACGGTTACAAAAAGAAAAACCCCGGACCGAAGTCTCGGGGCTCGTGACCGACGCGAACCGCTAGTGCGCGTGAGTCGGCAGTCGCTCGATTGCCTCCTTGGTCAGGCACTCGACGGCCCTGTCCAAGGAGATAGTGACGGTTCCTGCGTCAGGATCGACGGCCAAGATGGCGAAGAGCGGGGTTTCCTCCTTGCCACTGACCATGACTGGCGGTTTGGTCTGCTTGGGCAGGACTTCGGCCAGCTTGGACAGCTTGAATCCTGGCGTGGAAAACATGCTGACGGAGAGCACGAACGGGGCGAACGGGTTGCTCGTGAAGCAGAGCATCTTCTCTCCCTCGTCCGATGCTTCAATCCACAGTGCCATGTGGGTTGAGGACTTGTCGCCACCGACGGACTTCAGATAGACCTTGTTCCCGTCTTGGCTCAGGACCATCGGCTCACCGGCCGCGGCCTCAAGCGTCTTCCGCGGGTTCCCGGGCAGGATGACCCGGTCGCAACCGCAGCCGCAGCGCGAATCGGAGTTCTCGCGCACGCGGGCCCAGCGCGGATCAATGTTGTCCGGCGTGTTGATGTAGACCCGGTGCGTCAGCTCGTTGCGGTGGTCGATGATGACCTCGCAGAGGGCGCGATAGCGTTCGACGTTGATGGGCCTGGACTCCGCGAGACCCTGGAGCTCCGCCAACGCCTCAACTAGTGTCTGGTTCATTCCGTTCTCTCCTTCCGTTGTCCGTTGAAGGTACTGTACCGCGACATTGCGGCGCTCAAAAGTTAGCAGGAAATAACGTTCGGTGTCAAGAATTGGGGCCAATATTCCGGGTACCCGGTACTAGGGGGACAGGCGCGGTTACACGCACTTAGCCATCGCCCGCCGTCTCAATTCCGGCGGCATTTTCTCGATGGCATAACGCAGCGCCGTCCGAGGCATGCTCTGCTTGTTGGCGAGAACGTACCTGAACACTTCTTGCTGATGCGTCTCGCTGGCCGCCTTGAGCAGCCAGCCATATCCCTTCTGCACCAAATCGTCGGCATCCAACAAGAGGATGTCGACGAGCTCGAAAACTTCCTTCAGGAATTTACCGTTTCGGGCCGGGATGATGAGCGTCACCGCCGCCGCCCGACGCAGCCAGCGGTTTTTTGACTTGGCCCATTTTTTGAGATCGGCGAGATGTTTCGGGTACAGCTCCACGAACGCGCCGACGGAGTGGTTGCAGAGGGTATCGCAAGACGCCCAGTTGCCGACGTATTCCGAGACCCACCGCTCGAAGGTCTTGAAATCCTGGTCCTCGTATTGCTTGCGCAGGCGGTACGACCAGTCGCAGGCGACGAAAGACTCTTCCATGAATCCCGATTGCCACAATTGCTCGCACAGCCCGAGAATCTCGTCCTTGCTCAGGCCCTTGATATCAGCGAAGCGGCTCTTGGCAATCTGGCCGACCATTGCCGACTTGAGGCCATAGAGCTTCACTTTTTCCCTGAAGAACCGCTGGCCCGAAGCCCTGACGCGCTCGTCGGCCTGTCTCTTCAGCTCCGCCCGGATTTTCGAAATGATGGCGTTCATAAATTTATGCCTTGAAGACCGTCCCAATCTTACCTAGTTCTAAGACATTCCGAAATGGCGTAAAAAAGGCCCACCGAAACGGTGGGTTGGCGGTCGATCAGGAGCGCTGTTCTTCGGCAACGCGTGGCGAGGCTTGGCCCTCGGCCTGGATGATCCAGGTCTCATCGCGGCAGCAGAGGTAAACTCGGGTCTGGCGGAACCGCTCCCCTAACCTCGCGGCCAGCTCGCCCAGGAGGCTTTTCGCCTCGTCATCACTCAAGTCCGGCTGGTAGGCCACGGAGACTTCGCCGTGGAAGACCGCGGACGGCTCGGGGGCGTCGGCGCCGCCCTTGGCACCTCGCCAGGTGTAGACGAGCGTCTCTTGGCGGAATGAGCCCGTGAGGAACGGCTGTCCCCGTTCGGCTCGTTCCTTCATCCAACGGTGGGCTTCCGTGGCGACTTCGTCCAAGGCGTGGACCGTCGCCGCCGACGCATAGCCTTCGCGCAGGCCGAGCGTGATCCGAAAGGAACGGCGGAGGTTGGTTTTCGTGCGAACGACGTGATAACTCATGTTGCCTCCCGCCACATAGTTCCATGGAAATTCTGGGGCGTCAACTATAAAAATCCCTTGAGGACGAAATCAGGGTTTGGGCTAGTTTTGGGGGAAAGTTCGGCTTAGCTAGGGTTGGCCGCTGTTCCTTGGACGGCAACAACGTCAGCGGCTCTTATTCTGAATAGACACGCAGCCAACAGCACAATCGTCGCCGCCGCCAAAAATGAGAGGCTGAGGTCCTTGCCCGCAATCCAGCCAATCACCGGCAGCATGACGGCCACATACCCATTCGTCAGCAGCGAGATGGTAGACAGCACTGTGGCCCGGTCGCGCCCGTTGATGTGCCGATTCTGGTAATCCTCAATCAGCGGATCTCTCATGTTTCCTACAGAGTCGCCCACCAAGAAGAGAATCACAGCGAGGCCGGGGCTGAACGCAAACGCCACTACGATATATATAAGGGCGGGGAACACGGCGATCAGGACCATGCTGGTTTCAACTCCAACCCATCCTTCGAGCCGATGCGCATTCCATTTGGCGAGTCCCACGAGCACGGATGAAAGGGCCAAGACATAGCCATACCAACTTTCGGGAACATGGGCTTGGGAAAAATAAACCTGATATAGCTCGAACAGCACGAAGGACAGCGTGAAAACGGAGAACAAGGTTATCTTGAGCAGCTTGGCGTTCGTCTTGAGGTAACGCAGGCCGACCGTTAATCTCCTCATGGCGTTCTGTTCCCGTAGTGCGAGGCCGTCACCTCGCATGGGACGGACGTTTTCCCTGATCGTGAAGGTCACGATCAAACCGATAATCGAAGAGGCCAGAGTCAGCCAATACGTGAGGTAAAACGCATCCAGCGTGTGCCGATACGTAATCCACCCGCCGACGAGAGCAGCGATGGCGAAGGCTCCTGCCATTGCGCCGTTATATCGTGAAAAGACCTTTTGGGCATCTTTTTTCTTGCCAACTGCCTCTAGCTCATCGTAAATCAAGGCTTGGTCGGCACCGGACCACAAGGCGTTGGCTAGACCCAAGACAACGTAGACGGCGGCAAAACCAATGAACGTATTGGCGAATAGCCACAAGCTCCATCCGACCACCGATAGGAACGACCCGACAATCATGCTTGTCCTGCGGCCATGGGCATCGGCAAATACGCCAGTCGGAATTTCAAAGACCGTGCTGGAAACAAGCAAAACCGAACTAAGCATGAGTATCTGTTCGATTGACAGGCCTTTCGCGAGCAAAAACAAAACCGAAATAGGGCCGGCAAAATGCAAGGTCCTGATGGATTGGGCAATGATTAGGCGATTTATTGATGACATCACAGAAGAATGATACCGCAGCCTCTGGTCAAGAGTAAATTACTTTACCTTTTGACGGAAAGAATTTTGGAAACACCGAATTGTCTCCAACACTACAACTAAAAGAGACCTTCTCGGAGAGAAAGTAACTGTACCTGGTACCGGAGGGACAGGTGAGCGAGCTTAATAGTGGTACGGGGTCAGGCACCTTGAAGGAGCCAGACCTCATTCATTTCTAGGATTCGTGGCGGCTGGGTGGCAATAAAGCAAAACGGCCTGCACTTTGAGTGCACGCCGCTTTTTTTGGTCGTGGAGTTATGAAACCCCTTGTGTCTCTAGTCTTCTGGCAGCACGTCGGACACCGTTTGGGAGAACTTTTTCCCCAAATTGTTCTCGTACTCGATGCGGTATTTCAATTTATCGTGGTGCTGTCTGATGCGCTCGGCCAAGGCCGCGTCATTTCCGTTCAGGACGTAGGTGATCTTCGCCTTTATCGATTCGCCGCCCCTGGTGTAGAAGGCGCCGCCCAAATCCGGCTCAGCTTTTACGGGCTCGATTTTTAGCGGATCGCCCTCGGGGAATTCTATGACCAGCAGTGGCTTATCGATACTGCCGCTGGCCGAGCTTCGGTTTCTCAAATCAAACCCGACGGCAAAAGAGACATGTCCCCTTAGGTAGTTCGGATCGTTGTCCAACCGCCTCTTAAGCCGAGCGCTCTCCAGGCTGGTGTAGACACGCACGTTGGAAACGACCAGATCCGAGACAATCTGCTTGGCCATCAATTTGCGCGTCTCGGACGCGAGTTGCACGTAAACAATCGTGACCAAAACAGAGACGGCTGTGACCGCCGCCAGAATCAGATTAGCGTAATCGTTGAGCAACTTGAGCATAATTGGACCTGACTCGAATTTTGTCTGCTGATAAGCAGATTATCACGTTTCGGTGTCTGGCACCAAGGGGACCAGGGACGCCCGACAAGAAAAGCTCCCCACCTGTTAAAGGTGAGGAGCTTTTCTGGTAGCCCCAAGGGGAATCGAACCCCTATTCTCACATTGAAAGCGTGATGTCCTAACCATTAGACGATGAGGCCTCGCTCGGGTGATATTACCAAAAATGGGGCTTAAGTCAAGGTGACGGC
>Ga0182027_10000903_pt1 | contig 50336 bp, 34 predicted proteins | sample 712E1DmetaG_FD_121300 | JGI IMG/M metagenome (GOLD analysis project Ga0182027, IMG submission 121300) | Permafrost microbial communities from Stordalen Mire, Sweden - 712E1D metaG (Illumina Assembly) | ecosystem: Environmental > Terrestrial > Soil > Wetlands > Permafrost | place: Sweden...
AGGCAAACAAATCGTCGAATGGCTCAATTCCCTGCCCAAAGTCAAAGCCTTGCTGGCGGCGGAGTTTGACGGCCAGCCCGTCAATGAACCCAACCTCTCCCATTGGAAGGCCGGCGGCTACCGCGACTGGCAGGAGCACCAGGAGGCCCTGGAAGCCACCCGCCAGTTCGTCTCCGACGCCGAAGAACTCAGCGAGGCGGCCGACGGGAAGCTGGCCGAAAAGCTGGCCGTTTGCCTGGCCGCGCGCATCGCCGTCGCCATGCGGCATCTCCCTTCGCCCGAGGACGATCCGAAGGCGCACCTGGATTCCTTGCACCGGTTGTGCGCCGACGTGTCGAGGATGCGCAAGGGCGATCGCGACGCCGAATGGCTGCGGATCAAGCGCGAGAAGCTGGCGCTGGACCTGAAGCAATTCAAGTCCGTGGACGCCATCCGCAAACTGGAGCGCAAAAAGCTCCAAAACGAAGCCAGATCAGGCGGCCCCATCACCAAGGAAGGCTGGGAACAGATTGAACATGATTTGAAACTGATCTGACCCATCGAAAAACCCAACGGAGTGATGGAGTGATGAACCCCTGGAATAGGATGGCAGGGCGAAGCTGCTGCTTCGCCCTAATTCAGGGCGGCGCGGCAGCGCCGCCCTACCGTACAGGGTGTGGCATGTGCCCCCAAGGATATGAAATATGCGAATTAACGGCGCGCCGGATCGGGATTGGGCGGGGGGGCGTTGAGTTTGCGGTACAGAAGAAGTTCCAGCGGGGTGAAAATTTTCCTCAGCGGCGCCAGCGGCGAATAGATCCAGCGCAACCGCACCACGGACAGCAGCATCGTCAGCGAAGTCCGGCCCAGCGTCACCTTGGACCCCGTCTTGTCCGTCCACTCCGTCGGCACTTCCAACACGCGGAAACCCTCCCGCTTCTTGAGCAAGTAAAGAAGATTGATGTCAAACGCCATGTCGGCGATGCACAGGGAGGGATGGATCTTTTCCACGGCGGCGCGCCGCATCACTTTGGCGCCGCATTGGGTGTCCAGGATGTTCATGCCGAAAAGAAACTGCACAATCCGGTGGAAAACCCGGCTGGCGAATTGCCGCCGCCCGGTCTGCATCTGGTGCAGCACCGCGCCCGGCATCCAGCGCGAGCCTATCACGCAATCCGCCTCGCCCGCGTGCCGGATCAGGTCCAGAAACGCCGGCGGCGCTGTCGCGCCGTCCGCATCCACATAGCCGATCAAATCCGCGCGGGGCGCCAGGCGCAAACCCTCGATCAGCGCCCCGCCCTTGCCGATGGGCGCCGGAAAATCCAGGGAGCTGACTTCGGGAAATTCGGCCCCCACCCGCCGCACCACGCCCAGGGTATTGTCCCGGCAGCCGTTGAGCACCGCCACCAGTTGGAATTGACCCCGGTAATTCCGGCGGAAATACTCGGCGTAACCCCGCAACACCGGTTCTATCCGATCCTCCTCGTTGTAAGCAGGGATCAGCAACAATACGCTGGGATTCACTTCGGCCACGCGCGGATTCTCTACACTCTCCGCCGCGCCTTGTCGAGCGGAGAGTTTGGCCGGGGATGTGCCGGGGTGAATTTCAAATTCTTTGGTTCCCCTCTTAATCCTACTCCTAATCTTAATCTTAATCCTAATCTCCGTCCAAAGGCTCTTGAGATTAAGATTAGGATTAAGATTAAGATTAGGATCACCCAAAAAATGAAACGATCCCGTTGTCCTGATGTTACCCTCTCACGTCTCGATGCGTTGCATCCTTTCCACCGTGGGCTGGTCAAGGCTGTAGAGGCAGTCAAACAACGCCTCTTTGAACGACGCGGGGCCGCGCGATGTTTCCGCAGCCAGTTCCGCCGCAATCCCGTAGCAAGCCAGGGCGCACGCCGCCGCCTGCCGGCAATCCGGCTCCACGGCGGCGAAGGCGCCAATGACGGAAGCGGCCATGCACCCGGTGCCGACTACGCGCGTCATCAAATCCACTCCATTCTGGACGCGATAAATTCCCCGGTCATCGGCCACCAGGTCCACTTTGCCCGTGATGACCACCGTGGCCTGGCGGCGCGCGGCAAGCGTTCGCGCCAGCGCCTCCAGATCGCCTCCGACTTCCGTGGTGTCAACGCCTTTGGTGCGAATGTCGGCTCCGCTGACGCGCGCGATTTCAGAAGCGTTTCCCTTGATGATATTGATTTTGACCTGGTCCAGCAGCTCGAACACCTTGCGGTCGCGCCATGCCGTCGCGCCCGCGCCGCACACGTCCAGAATGACCGGGATGCCTTTCCGGTTGGCGCTGGCCGCGGCCGTCTTCATCGCCTCCACGAAATCCGCCGTCAGCGTGCCGGGGTTGAGCACCAGCGCGGAGGCGATCCGCGCCATGTCGGCCGCCTCCTCGGGCGCATGGGCCATGACGGGCGAGGCGCCGAGGGTTTTGACGATTTGGGCGCAATCGTAAATCGTCACCCAGTTGGTCAAGTGATGCACCAGCGGGCTTTCCCGGCGCACTTTTTGCAGCAAATCAAAGGGCTTCAAATGGGCGGTCATGCTGTCTCGTCTTATCTTAAACCTAATCTTAATCCTAATCTCCGTCCAAAGGGTTTGAGATTAAGATTAAGATTAGGATTAGGATTAAGATTAGGATTAAGATTAGGATTAAGATTAGGATTAAGAAACCGCCGCCCGCAGCCGGTCCAGGATTTCCATGTTCCGCTGCGTTTCGGCCAGGCTCAGGCGCGGCGGGCGGTTTTGCAAAATGGCATCGGCGAAATCTTCCACTTCGAGGCGGTAACGGTCGCTTTGCGCCACCGGAATTTCACGCCGCTCCTCGCCGATGGTCAGCGTCAGCGCGCCGGGGTTGTCGAAGAACGTGTCGGGGATTTCCAACACGCCGCCGGCGCCGATGATTTCAGAATGGACGCGTTTCTGCGCGTTGAATCCGCAATGCAACGAGGCGATCAGCCCGGAGGGATATTTGAGCAGCGCGGAATAAATTATGTCCACCCCCCCCTGCCGCGCGCATTGCGCGGAAATGACTTCCGGCGCCGCTCCGTCCGGCTGGCCGGCGGTGATTTGGTCCCTCACCAAGCCGGTGAAATTGAGCGGGTAGCAGCCGACATCGTAAAGAGAGCCGCCGCCCAGTTCGGGTTGGAACTTGATGGAGTTTGGATTGGCGAGCAAAAAACGAAAAGAGGAGCTGATGAATTTGATGTCGCCCAACTCGCCGCCGCGCAAAACTTCGAGCACCTGCCGGGTGCGGTCGGTGTAACGATACATGAAGGCTTCCATCAGCCGCACGCGGTTGGCGGCGCAGGCGGCGGTCATTTCACGGCACTGGGCCGCGTCCAGGGCAATGGGCTTTTCGCACAGAACGTGCTTGCCGTGTTCGGCGGCGCGGATGGTCCATTCCCGATGCAGCGAATTGGGCAGCGGCACATAGACGGCATCAATGTCCGGATCGCGCAGCAGTTCTTCGTAATCAGGAGAAACCGACGGCGCGGCAAACTGGGCGCGGCACTCGGCCCGCTTGGATTCCTGGCGCGACGCCACCGCGCGCAGTTCCGAATTGGAGGCCCGCTGGATCGCCGGGATGAGAGATTGCCGCGCAATGCGCGCATAGCCGAGGACGCCCCACCGGATTTTTCGCTGGACAGTATTCATGGAAATTTGTCATTTGTCTTGTCCTTGCGCCGGGACGAGGCGGATGGCGCAGCCGCCGCCCGGGGCCAGGTTCAACTTCAGGACCGTGCTGGAATTTACTTGACGTTTCGCGGCCACGGAGTCCCTGGGCTGCGCCGCCGCGTTGGGGCCGTCGGCGTAGATCTCCGCATCGTAGTCCCCGCCGCCGAGGAAGTGGAGCGGCAGATCCAGCTCGCGCGCGTCCCAGTCGGTGATGCTGCCAACGAACCAATCCCTGCCGCTGCGCCGGGCGATGGTGATGTAATTGGGCGGCACGCCGTTGAGGACGCGGGTTTCGTCCCAGCTTGCCGGGACGGCCTTGAGGAACGCGGTTTCCTTCTGTCCCTCGTAGGCGGCGGGGGAATCGGCGACAATTTGCAACTCGCTCTCGAAGACTACAAACAGCGCCGTTTGATGCGCCCGGGTGCCCATCACTTTAAGCGATGCGGCGCCGGGCTTGAAGTCCCTTTGGGTCATGTTGTTGAATCCGCCGGGCGTGTAGTCCATCGGCCCGGCCAGCATGCGGGTAAAGGCGAGCAAGACGTTGTGTTGGGGAGTCACACGGGTGCTCCACCGGTTGTACTCCGCGCCCATGACGGCTTCGCGCGTCAACACATTGGGGTAAGTGCGCTGCATGCCGTCGGGCTTAAACGCGCCGTGGAAGTCCACCATGAGGTGGTGGGCGGCGGCGTTTGTGGCCACCTTCCGGTAGAAGTTCACCATCCATTGGTCCGAGCGGTCCAGGAAGTCAATCTTCACTCCGACGACGCCCCATTTCTCGAACTGGGCGAAGGCGGCGTCCATCTGGTCGTTGACATCCCGGAAATGCGCCCACAGCCAGACGCGGACGTTCCTGGACTTGGCATAATCAACCAGCAACGGAATATCAATGGCCGGGACGGACTGGGTGAGGTCCATGGGGCCGCGGAAGGAATAGCCGACAGCGCCGGGAATTTTGGGCAGGACCTTCGACCAGCCGCCGTCAATGATCATGTACTCGAGCTTGTTGCTGGCGCAGAAGTCAATGCAATACTTGACGGTATCGTTGTTCTTGCCATTGTTCTCGCCGGGGTTTTTCACGCCTGTCTCCTGGCTCCCGTTCCACCAGTCCCACGAGGTCTTGCCGGGCTTGATCCAGGAGGTGTCCGCGAGGGTGCAGGGCGGATTCAAGTTGAGGACGAGGTCCGATTCGATCAGCCGTCCGGGATCGTCGGCGATCATCAGCACGCGCCAGGAGGATCTGACGGGGGTTTGCGCGATCACCGACACCTTGGACGCGTCCGCCGCGGGATTGTAGGCGGGGGCGGTGTCGGCGCTGGTGTTGATGTTCTCCACGCGGGGGGCGAGCCGGGCCGCCAGCGTCCGGTTGCCCGCGGTGGTCAAGTACAGATTGGAGTAGTCCTCAAGGTCCGCTTCTGTCAAGCCGACCCAGGCGATTCCGGGCAGATGGAGGAGGAGGGGAAGATAGACGAGGTTTTCCGGGCGCAGGCCGGTGATCGCCAGTTGGCGGTAATCCCCCTCGCCGCTGGTCTGGAACGCGCGCAAAATCAGCGGCCAGATTTGCGGGTCGCTGGCGAAGGTGAACTGCGTGGACTCGTTCAAGATGCGCAGTTCCTTCAGATTCGGCTGTTCGGGGACGACGTAGCGGAAGGCCACGCCGTCATCGTAAGCGCGCGCTTCGATCACCAGATGCCGGGCGTTGGCGGCGGTCTCCACCGTCCGCACCGTGACGGCGTTGTAGTGATTGCGGATGGGATTGGACTTGCCTTGCACGGATTTCCAGGTCTCGTCCTGGCTGGACGCCTGCGAGGATTCGATGCGGACCGCCGGGCCGAGGGCGGGGGAGTTCTCCAATGCAAGACCGAGGTTGGACCAGTCAAGCACAGGTTGGCCGCGAAAAACCACGCGACAGGCCAACTGGCCGCCGCCTGGCGCCGGGGCATGATCCTCCAACGTGGCAAATCGAATCTCAAGCGCCCCGTTCGGCGATTTGAGCGCCACCGGGCTTGGTTGCGCCTCGGCGGCGAGGGCGGCGAACAGAACGAACGCGGCCGTTTTGATAATTCTCAGATCGTCAAGCATAGGAATCCTTGCACCCGCAACGGGCGGGAATGTTCATTTTGCGCCGGACACCACACGAAGGCGGAAGCCGCCGCTCAGGGGGGCGGCCTGGGTCAGACGGATGTCGTCACCGACAACGCCCCAGCCCGTCGAGGCGATGGCGCTGCTGAGGAAGAACGTGATGCCGTTGTTGTCAACGCGCCCGTGCGTGTGCAGGGGCTGGCCGGTGCTCAACGCGACGAGGCTGGAGTCGCCGGCGCCGGAGAGGGCCAGCCAGCGGATGCCGCGCCGGGTGGCGCTGAAGGCGGTGTCCTTGGCGAGGACGGAGCCTTGGGGGCTGGCGATGTGGCCGGCCGGATATTCGGTATAAACGCTGTCGCGGAACCAGGACATGCGGTCGGCAGCGGCGGGAAGCACGAATCGGACGCCGGCTTCCCGGGCGGTGGCGGGGGCGGCCTTCCAGGCGAGATTCCAGGTGACATCGGCCTGGGCATCGGGGCTGATGACGAGGGTGTAGGAAAGCTGGGCTTTGAGTTCCTCGGAGCCGGCCAGATAGACACCTGTAGTCACCGTAATTTTGGCGTTGCCGCCATCCATCATGGTCGAGACGGCGGGGTTGCGGTATTGGGGCGGCTGCGCGCTGGTGATGGTGGGCGGCGCGCCGCGGCCACTGGTGGCGCCAGGTCCGCCGCGGACAACGACGACGGGATAAGTTTCACCGAGGTTGAGGATCGGCCCGCCAAGAAGCACATCCTGCCCGCCGGCGTGCCAGGTCATCTGAGCGGTGCGCTTGTCGAGAACCAATCGGGTTCCGGCGGTTTCCACGACGACGTTCTGCTCGTTATCGGAAAGGCGGACAGGCCCGGCGGCAGCCAGGGCGGCGGGAGCGGTGAAAGGCTGGTAACCTTTGACATGCAAGCGGGCGGCGTAAATGCTGCGGCCGTCGTGGTGGATGAATTCCAGGCGGAGGGTGTCCATGCCGGTCGTGGCCGGGAAGGAGGCATTGACGGTGGAGCGCGGCTTGGCGGCAATGTGGCGTTCGCCGGCGGCGAGGACCTTCTCGCCGTCCAGCGCCTCCCAGCGGCAGGTCAGTTCGGCAAGATCGGTAAAGGAATAGCGGTTCTGGAGCGGAACAACGAACCCGTCGGACGCCGGGTCAAGTTCGCGGGCTGTAGCTTTGACAGGGCTGTAGAGCATCTTCATGTTATAGTACTCGTCGGGCTTGATCTGGCGGTCGGGGGTGATGGGGCCGCCGCCGCCTTCGGGACGCATGCCCGTCTTGGGGTCTTGCGCCTGCGCGCCGGGGGCGGGGATGGACCAGCGTTCGGGGAATTTGTCGGCCATGCCCTGGTCCTGCCATTCCCAGATGAAGATGCCGGTAATCCCGTCGCAAGGCCAGATCAGATCCCAGTAGTCCTCCAGGGCCTGGCCCCAGACATCATGGACACCGCGAATCTCGGTCTCGATCACCGGGGCTTTGGCGCGGTCGGGGCTGGTGGTCATCCTCTTGAGTTCCTGGACGGAGGAATAATGGTAGTCGTCAAAGTCGCTCTTGGGGTTCTTGCCCAGGCCCTGCTGGGAGATGAAGGCCAGGCGCGTGGTGTCGTGAGCCTTCATGTAGTCGAACTCGGCCTGATTATTGATGCCGTAGCCGCTTTCGTTGCCGCAGCTCCAGGCGACGACGCAGGGGCGGTTCTTGTCGCGGGCGAGGGTCTCCTGGGAGCGGAAGAGGTAAGTCCAAGTGCGGGAAGGGTTGTTGACTTCGCCTGCAATCCAGCAGGCGGGTATCTCGTCCAGAAGGTAGAAGCCGGCCTCGTCGCACAATTCCATGAATCGTTCCGCGTGCGGGTAGTGGCTGCCGCGAATCGCGTTGATGTTGGCGGCTTTCATGAGGATGATGTCCGTCTTCCAGCATTCCTCGGTCAGGGCATGGCCCATTGGGGAGTATTCCTCATGGCGGCATACGCCCTCGAATTTGACGGGCATGCCATTGACCTCAAACACGCCGTTCTTGATCTCGACCTTGCGGAAACCGATGCGGTCCTGGACGCGCTCGACCACGGTCTGGTTGCTGTCCGACAGGCGGTAGAACACATAATAGAGGTTGGGCTTCTCGGCCGACCAGAGCTTGGGGGCGGCCACTGGGGCAGACAAGGAAACCATGGCGGAGCCGTCCGCGCCAATGTCGGCGGCTTGGCTCATTGCGGGCAGGACAACCTTGGCGCCATCGAGGGAATACAGTTCGCCGCTCAGGATGAAATGCGCCCCGGGCGGTCCGGTGACGCGGACGGTGGACTTGAGCGAGGCATTCATGTACTGGGCATCGAGGTCGGTCACGACCGTGACATCCTCGACATGCAGCGGCGGGAGGGCGACCAAGTAGGTCTCGCGGTAGATGCCGCCGAGACACCAAAAGGTGCCTCTGTCCAGGTTGCTGGTGGAGGTGGTCTTATAGACGCGCACGGCGAAGAGATTGCGCTGGCCGGGCTTGAGTGCTTTGGTGACATCCACATCAAAGGCGGTGAAGCCGCTTTCGTGGTAGCCGCACCGCTGGCCGTTGACGAAGACTTCCGCGCCGTCATACACGCCATCGAAATGCCAGAGGACGTGCTGGCCCGCAAAGGAGGCCGGAACATCCATCCAGCGCCGGTAGAGGCCGATGTCATCGGACAATCTGCCGGTGCGTTCCTGGAAAGTGAGGAGGGAGAAGCCTTCGATTTCCCAATTGGCGGGGATGGGGATGTTCGTCCAGCCGTTGTCGGTGCCATTGGTGGTGGCGAAGGCGGGCACCGCGGCATCGGCGGGGAGTTCGCCCTTGACGGCGGGGCTGATGCCGTGATCAAGCCGGAAGCGCCAGGGGCCGGTCATGGGGAAAACGCTTGTATTGCCGGGACGCAGGCGATCCACGGGGATCGGCACTTCATTGGGCACGGGGACCGGAGTGGCGAAGACAGAGGCCGCCAGGCAGAGGCAGGCCGCGGGAATCAGGAGTCGGTGGAGCATAGAAATAATGCGACGGTCATAGACCGCCGCTACTTTTTAGTTTTTGATGCGCAGGTTGATGGCATAGACGGCGCGGCCATCGGGGTGGATGAATTCCAGGCGCAGGGTGTCCGCGCCGGGAGTGGCAGGGAACGAAGCGTCAACCGTGGAACGTGGTTTGGCGGGGACATGGCTTTCACCGGTGGCGAGCACTTTCTCGCCAGCCAGCGCCTGCCAGCGGCAGGTCAGTTCGGAAAGGTCGGTGAACGAGTAGCGGTTCTGGAGCGGGACGACGCACAGGCCGCCCGCCGGGGCCACGTCGCGGGCGGTGGTGTTGACCGGGCTATAGAACGTCTTGAGGTTATAGTACAGCGGCTTCAAGGTCTGCCGATCCGTGGTGACGGGGTTGGGGCCGCCTGTAAGGCGCATGCCGGTGGTCATGTCGGCGGATGGAATGCCGTCCACCGCAGGCAGGGAACCGGGCACGTAGTTGGCGGGCGGAGCACCGGGAGTGTGGACCGGCCAGCGTTCGGGGAACTTGTCAACCAGGCCCTCGTCCTGCCATTGAAAGAGGAAGGCGCCGACCATGCTGTCGTTGGGCCAGATGATATCCCAAGCGTAAGCGACGCCGCCGCCGCTGGGGGAATACTCGGTAAGGAAGGCGGGGGCCTTGGCCCGGTTGGGGCTGGCGGCCAAGGCCCTTATTCTGTCTGCCGGGGGATAATGGTAGTCCTCGAAGTCGGTCTTGGGGTTCTTGTCCAGGTTCTGCTGGGAGATGAAGGCCAGGCGCGTGGGGTCGTGGGACTTCACGTAGTCGAACTCGGCCTGATCATTGATGCCGTAGCCGCTTTCGTTGCCGCAGCTCCAGGCGACAACGGAGGCGCGGTTCTTGTCGCGGGCCACGGTTTCCATCGAGCGGGATGTGTAGGCCCAGGTGCGGGAAGCGTTGTTGACTTCCTCTGCTATCCAGCAGGCGGAGATTTCATCCAGGATGTAGAAGCCGGCCTCGTCGCACAGCTCCATGAATGGTTCCGCGTGCGGGTAGTGGGCGGTGCGGATGGCGTTGATGTTGGCGGCCTTCATGAGGATGATGTCGGTTTTCCAGCACTCCTCGGTCAGGGCGTGGCCGTAAGCCGAGAATTCCTCGTGGCGGCAGACGCCGGTGAATTTGACGGGCACGCCATTGACCTGCACCACGCCGCCTTTCATCTCCACTTTGCGGAAACCGATGCGGTCCTGAACGCGCTCGACCACCTTCTGGTTGGCGTCCGACAGGCGGTAGAACACATAATACAGATTCGGTTTCTCGGCGTTCCAAAGCTTGGGGGCGGTCACGGGCGCAGTCAAGTTGACAATGGCGGCGCCGTCCGCGCCGATGTCGCCGGCCTGGCTCATGGCGGGCGTCGCAACCCGGGCGCCGTCCAGGGAATAGAGTTCGCCAGTGAGAACGAAATGCGCCCCGGCCGGCCCGGCGACGCGGACGGCGGACTTGAGCGTGGCATCCTTGTACTGGGCATCGAGGTCGGTGACAACGGTGACGTCGTCCATACGCAATTGCGGAAGGGCGAGGAGGTAAGTCTCGCGGAAGATGCCGCCGAGGCACCAATAGCAGCCTTTATCCAGGTTGCTGGAGGGCGTTTTCTTATAGACGCGGACGGCGAAGAGATTGCGCTGGCCGGGCTTGAGCGCCTGGGTGACATCCATGTCAAAGGCGGTAAAGCCGCTTTCGTGATAGCCGACTCGCTGGCCGTTGACGAAGACTTCCGCGCCGTTGAAGACGCCGTCGAAGTGCCAGAGAACCCGCTGGCCGGCAAAAGAGGCCGGAACCTCCACCAGGCGGCGGTACAGCCCGATGTCATCGGATACGTTGCCGAGGCGGTCTTTGTATCTGGGCATGGAGAAGCCTTCGATTTCCCAGTTGGCGGGGACGGGGATGTTCGTCCAGCCGGCATCGGAGGCGGCGGGCGTGGCGAAGTCGGGCACAGCGGCGTCGGCGGGGAGTTGGCCCTTGACGGCGGGGCTGACGCCGTGGTCGAGCTTGAAGCGCCAGGCGCCGGTCATGGGGAGCACGTTGGGGTTGCCCAGGCGCAGGCGATCCACGGGGACAGGCACATCATTGGGCACTGGGACCGGGACGGCAAAGACGGAGGCCGCGAGGCAAAGGCAGGCCGCAGGGGTCAGGAGTCGGTGGAGCATAGACAATAATGCGACGGTCATAGACCGCCGCTACTTTTTAGGTTTTGATGCGCAGGCTGACGGCATAGACGGCGCGGCCATCGGGATGGATGAACTCCAGGTGGAGGGTGTCCATGCCGGGAGTGGCCGGGAACGAAGCGTCCACCGAGGAGCGCGGTTTGGCGTCAATGTGGCTGTCGCCGGTGGCAAGCACCTTTTCGCCTGCCAGCGCCTGCCAGCGGCAGGTGAGTTCGTAAAGGCCGGTGAAGGAGTAGCGGTTCTGGATCGGAACGACTATCTCGCCGCCCGTCACAGCAACATTGGTGGCGGTGGTGTGAACCGGGCTATAGACCAACTTGATGTTCGCGTAGGACGCCTTGGGCTGGCGATCCGTGGAGACGGGGTTGGGGCCGCCTACAAGGCGCATGCCGGTCGTGGTGTTGGCGGATGGAATCCCGTTGACCGCGGGTCCGGAACCGGGCACGAATGTGGCGGGCGGAACACCGGGGCTGTGGACCAGCCAGCGTTCGGGGAACTTGTCAATCTGGCCCTGGTCGTGAAATAGATAGAGGAAGGCGCCGGCCATGCTGTCGTTGGGCCAGATGATATCCCAGGCATAAGCCACGCCGCCGGGGCCGCTGGGGGAATACTCGGTAAGGAAGGCGGGGGCCTTGGCCCGGTTGGGGCTGGCGGCCAGGGACCTAATCACATCTACTCTGGGGTAATGGTAGTCCTCGAAGTCGCTCTTGGGGTTCTTGTCCAGGTTCTGCTGGGAGATGAAGGCCAGGCGCGTGGGGTCGTGGGCCTTCACGTAGTCGAACTCGGCCTGGTCATTGATGCCGTAGCCGCTTTCGTTGCCGCAGCTCCAGACGATAACGGAGGCGCGGTTCTTGTCGCGGGCCACGGTTTCCTGGGAGCGGAGGATGTAGGCCCAGGTGCGGCTGGGATTGTTGACCTCGCCGGATATCCAGCAGGCGGGGATTTCATCCAGAAGATAGAAGCCGGCCTCGTCGCACAACTCCATGAATCGTTCCGCCGGCGGGTAGTGGCTGGTGCGGATGGCATTGATGTTGGCCCCCTGCAGCAGGTTGATGTCGGTTTGCCAGCACTCCTCGTTCAGCGCGTGGCCGCAAGTCGTGAATTCATCGTGACGGCAGACGCCGGTGAATTTGACAGGCACGCCATTGACCTTGACCACGCCGCCTTTCATCTCAACTTTGCGGAAACCGATGCGGTCCTGGACGCGCTCGACGACCTTCTGGTTGCCGTCCGAAAGGCGGTAGAACACATAATAAAGATTCGGCTTCTCAGCGTTCCAAAGCTTGGGAGCGGTCACGGGCGCAGTCAAGTTCACAGTGGCCGATCCGTCCGCGCCGATGTCGCCGGCCTGGCTCATGGCGGGCGTGGCAATCTTGGCGCCATCCAGCGAATACAGTTCGCCATTCACGACGAAATGCGCCCCGGCCGGGCCAACGACGCGGACGGCGGACTTGAGCGTGGCATCCTTGTACTGGGCATCGAGGTCGGTGACGACGGTGACATCGTCCATGTGCAGTTGTGGGAGGGCCACCAGATAAGTCTCGCGGAAGATGCCGCCGAGGCACCAGAAGCTGCCGTGTTCCAGGTTGCTGGTGGAGGTTTTCTTATAGACGCGCAAGGCCATGAGATTGCGCTGGCCTGTCTTGATGGCCTTGGTCACATCCATGTCAAAGGCGGTGAAACCGCTTTCATGGTAGCCGACGCGCTGGCCGTTGACGAAGACTTCCGCGCCGTCGAAAACGCCGTCGAAGTGCCAGAGAATACGCTGGCCGGCAAAGGAGGCCGGCACATCCGCCAGGCGGCGGTACAGCCCGATGTCATCGGCAGGGTTGGCGTTGCGGTCCTGGTACGTGAGCTGGGAGAAGCCTTCGACTTCCCAGTTGGCGGGGACGGGGATGTTCGTCCAACCGGAGCCGGCGCCATCGGAGAAGTCGGAGGTGGCGAAGTCGGGCACAGCAGCGTCGGCGGGGAGTTCGCCCTTGACGGCAGGGCTGGTGCCGTGTTCGAGCTTGAACCGCCAATTGCCGGTCATGGTGAGAACGGCGGGATTGCCCGGGCGCAGGCGATCCACGGCCATGGGCGCATCGCGCGGCACGGGGACCGGCGCGGCGAAGACGGAGGCGGAGAGGCAGAGGCAGGACATAGGGACCAGGAGTTGGAGGAGCATGGTTTGGCGCAGGCTTCCATCACATTGTTCTCTGAAGTTGAGAGGCATAAATTTGCTTTCTGTAATTAGCTTTTTGAATCCGAAAACCGGACTCGTTTGGAACACTGGCAACGGTATGGAAGATGGCGAAGCATATCAAGTAGGAACAAACATTTAGCCCGCATATTTCTTAGACTGGTAGGGCGAAGCTGCTGCTTCGCCCTAATTCAGGGCGGCTCCCGATTCGAAATCGGGACGCCCTACCGTACAGGGTATGGCATGTTCCCCCAAGGATGTGAAATATCCGAGTCAAGGGTAGCGGTACAGCGTGAAACGCTGGATGCCCACGTAGCCGTCGCCCGGGATTCGATCCGTCGGATGACTCCGCAAGGAGAGGTTGTCCCCCTCCCCGGTTTCATCCCCGGCGAGCTGGCGGCTGGGAATCCAACGGCCCTTGACGAACGTGCCTTCTTCCACCGTGCCGAGTCCGACATGCTCCGGTCCCGGCGTGTTTGCAGAGAAGGTGACGCTCATGTTATCGCCGACGGCATAGTATTCGTCAGGCCCGACGGCAATGAATAGCGCCGCCGAATAGCCCGGTTGCAGGGTCGCCGCCGGAGACCGGGGCCGCATGCGCGTGACTTGCATTGTGTAATTGCCCACCCGGACTTTTTGAGGCGGGTCGTTGGTGCCCAGCATGACGGCGGACATGGAGCCGTCGCCCTGGTGTCTGACAATCAGGGGGGCCAATTGGGTGATCATCTCGCAACCGGTGATCAGTTGTTCATCGGGAGTCGTGGCCCTTTCGACCCCCATCAGAGTGAGGCCGATTGCGTCGTGGCGTCCGAAGACGTACAGCATTTTGGATTCCATGTCCGACCTCGTTTCGGGTATGAACAGCGGGTTGCCGGATTGGGTGTACTTGGCGCAAAAGGCCTTGAAGTCGCCGCCGTAAATGTCGGGCGAGAGGATGTCAATTTGCGGCGCGCCGGCTCTCCAGATGTCCATCACAAGGTCCCACGGGCGACCGTGGCTTGGTGTGAATTCAGGGACCCGTCCCGGCGAATACAGCGCCGCGTTGACGTACATCGGGATGTTGTATTCGGCTTTGCCCGCCTCGGCCACCCGGCCGATGTAGCACGCATAGTTCCAGGCCATGAAGATGCCATCCTTCCCGTCGCCTTTGCCGAACACCTCTTCCCAGGTCCCGGCGGTCTTGAAGCCGTTGGTGGCCCAGACCTGGCGGAACTCTGGAATCAGGGTGTCCTTGTGCTGCTGAAGGTAGTCCATCAGTGCCTTCGGCGCCGGCCCGGCAAGAGCCTGATCGGCCGCGGGCGAGTGGTCGCGGATCACGGTGTGCATTCCCACTTCGTTCTCGACCTGGATCATAATGACCGTGTGCTTGCCGCCGTCAATTTGCTTGACATGCCGCATCAGGGCCGCGAAGGCCTTCGCATCCGCGTCCCGGTTCGCCGCGCTGAGGGTGCTCAACTCTTCGATGCTGACGCCGCCTTCGAACTGGGCGCGCGGGAACCGCTGGGAATCCCGCTTCACCCAGTCGGGCATGTAGCTGGAGAGGCTGTTCTTCCAGCTTCCGAACCAGATCAGGACCAGGCGCAGGTTGTGTTTGCGCGCGCCCTGGATCACGCTGTCCAGCACCGTGAAGTCGAACTTGCCTTCCTGGGGTTCGATCTGGTTCCAGGAAACGCCTGGCAGGACGGTGTTGAGTTTTGACTGCGCGACAATCCTCGGCCATACCCGTTCCATGTAATTAACACCGGTGGCGGAGCTGTTGCTCAATTCTCCGGCCAAGACCAGGAAGGGCTTGCCGTCCACGATCAATTGGGTGGCCGTGCCCTGCTTGCGCAAGTGGGGGATGTCCGAATCGGCGCCGGTTGAGGCCGGGCCGCTTTGGCCCTGGCTGGCAATGAGAGTGAGAGGGCACGCCAGAGCGGCGCAAAAAACAGTTCGCAATTTCATAATGGTTTCCTTCGCTTGGACTATATGTTATACTTGATGTTATACTTGAACTCCAAAGAGGCTTGCCGGCCGCGCGGCTCATCCGCCAATCATTACCGTCGGACAGCCCAGGACAATGGAACCGCCATGCGCGGTCGGGTCGCCCATCCGGGCGGCGGGCTTGCCGCCAATCAGCACGGTGCCTGAACCCATGGCAATGGTGTCCGGCGGGCCGACACAAACACATGAGTCCCCCGCCACGGCGGCGGGCATGCCGCCGATCAAAACGGTGGGAGCGCCCGGGCCGGTCACCGGGCCGCCGACGTGCGGGATGGGCGGAACGCCAGGCGTCACCATCGGGCAGACGTGCATATCGGTTAAACGGGCGGCCATCGGCATGGTTGAAGTATGGAGAATTCAGGCGCGGCTGTCAAGCCTTCCCGGTAGGGCAGAGCTGCTGCTCTGCCCTGATTTCTTGGACGGCTCCCGATTCAGAATCGGGACGCCCTACCGAAGACACGATGAATTTGCCCTTCGCCCGGCGGCGGAATCAAATGAACGATTCCTGGCCGCTGGCGATCCTGTGGCCCAGATCAATGAACGGCTGGTGGATCTTGGCCATTTCGATTCGTTCCGGCAGCGACGGCGGCGAGACGGTTGGCGGCTTTGGCGCGGCAAATTGGGGCGCTTGGAACGTGGGCGCTTGCGGAACGGCGGGCCTTTGAAGGGTGGGCGCTTTCGGCATGGCCGGCGTTTGCAGCGCGGGCGCCTGGATGGCCGGCATCTTGCCCGCTGACTTTGCGGCGGCGAGCATCACCGAACCAGAGACAGCGTGGCCGGTGAGATTGGGCGCGGCGGCGGCAGCCGAAGCGCCTGGAGTTTTGGCCCAAGCCGCGCCTTGCGCCGCCCACGCGCCGGGACCCTGATAATTTGTTTTCGCCGCCGCTGCGGCGGCAGCCGACTGATTGGCCGGGGTCGGATTCTTGACCCATGCCTGGGCCGCGCCGAGGGCGGACTTGTCAGCGGGTTCGAGTTTGTCGGCCACCTTGGCGGAACTCTTGCAAGCCCAGCCGACGGATTCCCGTTCCGGCATGCCATGCGCCAGGAAATGAATATGGTCGTGCGAAAAGCTCCCCTTTTGCAGCGCCTCCGCGTACTGCGTGGGCGTATGAGTTGGCTGCAACAGCGCCTTCGCCTCCGGATGCGGTTTATACTTTCCGGCGACTTCCGCCGCTGTGGGCGATGTGATTTTGATCAAAATCGGACTGACCATACCAATACTATTACCGGACCCACCGCCATACCGCGCCTTCACGGCCAAGATAAACGCTGTATGCGATGACCAATCCTTGTGCGTCCCGTTCGGTCTCCAGCGGTTGTCTGCCATCCAAGGTCATTACTTTGAACAAATGGCCTTCCCAGGCTGGTTCGAATAAGAGGTCCTGAGGTCCCTCCAGACGGGGCAACGGAAGAGGACGTGTGGTCGAAAAAGTCCTTGTCCAACTCCTCCGAACCGCTTGGACGTAATCATCGGGATTCGTATTTGTGGCCTGGGCCATCTCCTTGTTCCGCACAACCCCAAGCGCCATCAACCGTTCGACATCAGACGATTGGAAAGCACTATGAATCTCGCGAAAAGCGGCAAATAAGGAAGCTTCCACTTCTGCGACTCTAACCACGGCAGGACCCGTGTCCCACACCCAGCGCGGGATGTCATCATTCACATTGAATTGCCGGGCTGGGAGCGGATTGCTGTGTGGCAATTCAACGTCGCCCCCCGCGTCTTCCGGAAACTGGTACTGCCAAAGGGTGTCACTGCCGGAGGAACGCGTTATCCGGGCCTTCAATTTTCGATTCTTCGTGTTGCCGATGAATTCAAGCTCTGCAGGCTTTTCTCTTCCCGTGGGAACAGGTTCGGCCATGGTAACAGTACACAGGTTGGCTCCATTCCTCAGCCAAGGATTGAGCAAGCTGCTAACTTGCGCAGGCCATCCATCATTTAGCTGAGAAAGCACAACATCGTTGACAGCCATCGTCACCTTTAAAGATGCTGACTCGAGGTCAATTACGTATTTGTTTGTCATGGTCATCCATATTGCTGTTTCTTCGCGACTCAAGTTTTCTTGCTTAGAACCCATTCCAGAGGCGGCAGATCCCAGCCTTTGAAAAAAGTCACCTCCTCTTCAACCTTTATGTCCGGAGGTTTCCAAAACAATATCTCGCCCGTTTTTAATGTCACCTTGATTGTGCCTTTCAACGCGCCGACATTCGTTTCCATGGAGATTTTCCATTCTTCAGCGTGCTTAAGCTGGAGTGAAAGTTCCCCGGACACCTTGCCCGTGGCTGTAGCGCACAAGATTCCATCGTCATTGCCTACCTGGATGCCAATTCCGAAATCCAAAGTTCCCGTAGCCTTCGCATCCTCGGTAGCAGGAGTTGTTGGAGAAAGCTCCCAATCGAGAGTTCCTTTGACCCCCCCCTTGAGTGAAATATAGAAGGGCGGCTCCTGATTATTAAGACGGTCTTTGATTTCCTGATAAATGGCGAGGAAGGCACCGCCGATGAGCGTGGTGCTCGCGGCATCGGCAAGCACCAATCCCAAATCCCATCTGATATCCACCTCCAGAAGTGGCGAAAAGCCGATGCTCAGGGTGGCAAAAAAATCCACCATCCAATCATCCTCCTTGCCTTTGTCTCGCTCTTTCCATTGGCCTTTGGCAGAGATAGCGACTTCCGGCGTCGTGACCTTGATGTAGAAGTAACTTGCGCTGGCATTGAAACCTTTGCGGCCGATGTTAAATGATTCGCCTAAAAACTGCTTAAGATGCGTTTCAAATGGTTTAAGAAACGGCTGCACATAATCTTTCCAAAGTTCGTCTGTCTTCAGAGAAACGGTCAGAGAGTCACCCGGATAAATCCTGATCAGGCCATTTTCACCAGTAGGTTGGCTCGCCTGAATCGAAAACGACTTGGCAACAGATCCTGTGCCAATCACCCTGGCTAATGCGAAAACAATCTCCATTTTGTCCGGGTTTGGATTCAGGAGGAACCAGGCTGGCACTTTGATGTTGGTCGCAAAGGACCGCCCTGTCAGCGCGTCCAAAGCCTGATGCCCCTGATCTTCAAACGCCGCGCCCCAATCCTCGCCTACCAATTGAAACTGACCATGCAATTTCAACTTCGGCTTAGGAAAGCAAGTGATAACGTCGCCACAGGCGGTCGGCACAATTTCGAGAACCATCTCGGAATTACAAGTGCGGCCGCCGTCTTTGCAACGAAAGAGATATCCATATCCGGCCTGGGATGCGCTCTCACTTGCAGACGCGGAAGCTGCCGATGAAGACCCTGCCTCGGAAGATCCAGCCTGAGGGTTTCCAACTATGGTTGCGGCGGACTTCTGAGATGTCTTGGTTTCGGCTGCTTTCGAGATGTTGGTGATCTTTCCGCTCACAGCAACCACGGCCTTGCCGGCAGCCTGGGGCGAAACCTTCGGCGACGCGGCTTTTGGTTTTCCGACTTTTTTACTCATCGCGCCTCGCTAGTTAATCTGAACAACACCCCCCTTGATGACCGCGGTGCCATCGCCCTTGACCGTTGTATTCGGACTTTTCAATTCAGCCGTGGCGCTGGATTGCAAGGACATCGGGCCGTCCGATTCGACCTGAATCTGGCCCTGGGTGGAAATCTTGATTCCGCTCGCCTCAATGGAAATATAAGAATCGCCCACGTACAGTGTAAGGTTCGATTCCGCCTCAATGGATATATTGCCGGCTTTTAAGTAGTAATCTTTGGTGACCTGCTCGGAATGATCAGATCTGAATTCCTCCGCGACATCGCCCGTGACATCCACAGATTTCTTACCCACGACGGTGACGATGTCCTCACCCTTGACGGTAAGAGAGCGGGTTTGATTAATCTGTTCATAGTGGTTCTTGGCTACACGCTCGTGACGGTCGCCGAAGACCCGCTCTTTCTTGTCATTCTTGACCACGAGATGCCTGTCGTTGCCAATGTGCTCCTTGCGATCATTCTTGACCCGGATTTCCTGGTCCTTTTCGGCGTGAACAAAAATCTGCTCCGAGCCTTTCTTGTCTTCGAATCGAATCTCGTTGAAGCCGTTTCCGCCTTTGCTGGAATTGCTCTTGAGCGTGCTCTTGGTTTTTTCGGCGGGCAGGGCGTAGGGGGGCATGGCGTCGGCGTTGTAGACGCGGCCGGTGATGATGGGGCGGTCGGGGTCGCCTTCGAGAAACTCGACGATGACTTCCTGGCCGATGCGCGGGATGTGCATCGCCCCCCACTTTTTGCCGGCCCATTCCTGGGAAACCCGCACCCAGCAGGAGGAGTTCTCGTCCGCCTTGCCGTAACGGTCCCAGTGGAATTGCAGTTTTACCCGGCCATATTCGTCAGTGTGGATTTCCTCGCCGGATGGCCCCACGACGATGGCGGTTTGGGGTCCCTGCACGATGGGTTTGGGAGTCAGCCGCGAAGGACGGAACTGCTGCGTCTTGGCAATGGCGGCAAAGTTGCAGGAGAAGAATTCGCCCTCCGTCTTGCCGGAGGCAAACTCGCCGGCGTCGGCGTGAAGGGCGACTCCGGTGATGAGGTAATCCCGGTTCTGGTCGTCGCGGGGGTGGTTTTTCAGGGTGAAGGTGGAGCCGGCGGCAATGCCGCGCGCGCTGGCCTGGCCGTGAAGCGTCTCGTATTGGGTTTGCAGTTCGTCCAGGCGAACGCCGGAGAGGCGCTCGCCTTCGGACGGGTCCGCGTATTCGCCCGGATAGTCATAGATTTCAAATTGGGCGGCGCCGTACTGGCGGGTGACAGTGGAATTTGACAGCAACGAGGTCTTGGGTTTCGTGAAATCGAAATCGTTCAAGGCGCAGGCGACGGGCTGCGCCTCCTTTTCCATCGTCCAATCGGTGACCACCTCCCGGCCGGCGGCGCCTTTTTCCAGTTCGTGGAACGCAATCTCCTCGTAGCCGCTGTATGGGCTGTGCGCGCTGATGGAATCGGCCAAAACGAGGGTGTGCTTGCCATCTTCGTGCGTGAAGAAGTAGTAAATGCCCTCCGCCTCCATCAAACGGCTGACGAAATTGAAATCGGTCTCGCGGTACTGGACGCAATACTCGCGCGGGGCGTAAGCGCCGGAAAGGCTCAGTTTGTAGTCGTTGAATCCGTGGCCCTTGAAAACCGCCTCGATGATGTCCGGAGTGGATTTGGCCTGGAAGATGCGGCAGTCGGCCGTGCGGGTGAGGAACCAAAGCCACGGGACGATGGCGGCGCGATAATGGGCATAACCACCCTGGTTGGCGACTTGCGCCAAGCGGCTGACAAAGCCGTTGAAATAACGCTCTTCCTTTTGGCCGATGTCGAGCCGGATGGTGACATTGTTGCCGACGACCTTGTCGAAATCAACCTCGGCATCCTCGCTGCTGAGTTCGGCCTCGATGTGGAACAGGCGTCCGAGTTGTTCCTGGACGGAGACAGAGCGCACCGCGAGCACGTCACCCCCAAGGGGCGTGCCGATGGCGAGCAAACGGTTTTCTTGTTTTAGCGGCATAATACTTGCAGGCCAATTAAATTATTTTTTCAGTGTCCGCACATTAACACAAACTCCTATGTTATCACAACGCATCCGTATTGCTGAACAAACGCGATCCTCTTGTCAAATCGGCTAACAATGCCAGCCTCGTATTCATTTTTGTTGGCAGCAAGGTAAGCCTTCAGATTCGCTGAGAAAGATGGTGGATCGTTTTTTGACACGCTCTTCTGAACGTATAGACGAAGAGCGGGGGTGTAATCCCCTCTAAATCTAAGATCAATTAAAATGGCTTTGATGGCGGGATGCAACGATGGCCAGTCGGTTTCTCCGTATTGATTTACAACGTCGTCTTTATCGCAAATTCTCGCAACGTCGTCATTATAGGCCTTATACACTATATCAAAAAGTCCATCGCGTGCTGACTGATCTATTTCAAGTTCTCCATACGGCTTTTTGACCCCGTGGTAGATGACTTCGGATTCGAGAAACTCTTCAGCAGTAGGTGATGAAATCTTGCTTTTATTTGCTCCAGAACTCAATATGACAGCCAGATCACTTGCAACACCTGAGTTCATCAGATCGCCTTTGATTTCGGTGGTACTCCGTTCCTTCATGTCATAGCCATATCCGATTGTAATGCCAGAAGCTCCTTGGGGCCAGTAGGGCTTTCCTTTGTTTCCTTCGCATTCTTTGGTCAAATCTTTGCCTCGTTCCAACACCCATTGCACAACGCCGCTATTGGATAAAACCAAAGGCACGTCGGGCGCGGCATGATCATTCACACCCAGCGAACCTGGCGTGTCGCCAATCAAGTCACTGAAAGGCGACGCGGCGTCGTTATGGCCCAAAGGACCACAGGTGCGCGGCGACAGTGCCCGCGGGTCACATCCCAAAGTTAGTTTTGATGTGGATATGGCCATTGCAATCGCGTGGGTTGATGAATCGAAGGGAATCAATCATAGACGAAATCAAAATTTCCATCCTTTGCCGTCACATGGACGCGCTTCATTTCGCCGCCTGCGGCGAGGCGGGTCAGGAATTCCCTTCCGATTTCCGGGAGGATGGTGTTGGTGATGAGCGCGTCCACCATGCGGGCGACGCGCTCCAGCTCGGTGCAGCGCGGGCCGATCAACTCCAGTACGCTGTCGTCCTTGACAAACAGGGCTTTGAGGTTTTCGCGCATGTGCTTTTCCGGAATCTGTAATTTCATTTCCAGCGATAAACCGCCTTCAGTTTTCCAAACCAATCCGTCATTCCGAAAGCCGGACCTCGATTGCCTCCTGAACGCGAACTCAAAAAATTCAATTTGTTATCAAAACGTTCACATTCCGCATCCTGCGTCTGTTCTTTTTGGAGAACCTTGCAACCTTCAGGATCCCAAAGACCCATATGACCGGAAAACATCAAAACATCAGCAGCTTCCCAAGCACTTTCTTGCATATCGACCTTCTTAAAATATGCACTCAAACGCTTATCAAAGCTTGATGTGGCCGTATAAGGGTAGTGAAGGTCGGCCTGCGCGTATGCAAAGTTGACAAAGTGAGAGCAGTCCATGTCCGTATATGTTTTTTTGCCGATCAAACATCTTGCAAACTTTAACACTGATGATTGCTGGTCTTTGGTTAGCGGCATAAATTTCCTTTTGTTTGTTCGTGTTAAATTCCAAATCAATCAAACGCAAGCACAAAAGCTCCGTCCTTCGCGCCCACATGGACGCGCTTCATTTCGGCGCCAGCGGCGAGGCGGGTCAGGAATTCCCTTCCGATTTCCGGCAGGATGGTGTTGGTGATCAGGGCGTCCACCATGCGGGCGCCGCGCTCCAGCTCGGTGCAGCGCCGGCCGATCAATTCCGGCACGCTGTCGTCGTAGGTGAAGGGGACTTTGTGGTTCTCCTGGACGCGCCGGGCGACGCGGGAGAGGTTGAGCTTGATGATGCGGTGCAGGACTTCCTGGGTGATGGGATAGAAGGGCACGACCACCAGACGATTCAGGAGCGCGTCGGGAAAGACCTTGGTGAGTGGGCCGCGCATGGCCTTCTCCAGACCTTCGGCACCCGGCATCAGTTCGGGGTCCTTGCACATATTGATAATAATGTCCTGCGCGGCGTTGCTGGTCAAAATAATAATGGTGTTTTTGAAGTCAATGTAGCGGCCCTCGGCGTCTTCCATCCAGCCTTTGTCGAAGACTTGGAAGAAGATTTCGTGGACGTCGTGATGGGCCTTTTCCACTTCATCGAGAAGGACGACGCTGTAGGGGTGGCGGCGGACGGCTTCGGTGAGGATGCCGCCTTCGCCGTAACCGACATAGCCTGGAGGCGAGCCTTTGAGAGTGCTGACGGTGTGGGCTTCCTGGAACTCGCTCATGTTGATGGAAATGAGGTTTTGTTCGCCGCCGAAGAGGGTTTCGGCCAGGGAAAGGGCGGTTTCGGTCTTTCCGGTGCCGCTGGGTCCCACGAGCATGAAAACGCCGACGGGCCGGTTTGGGTTGTCAAGCCGTGCGCGGCTGGTCTGGATGCGGCGGGCGATGGTGTCGAGCGCGTGACGCTGGCCGATGACGCGGCGTTCGAGGAGATCGCCGAGTTTCAGGACCTGCTCGATCTCGTTCTTGACCATGCGACCGACGGGAATGCCGGTCCAGTCGGCGACGACGCCGGCGATGGCGTTGGCATCCACGCTGGGGAAAATGAGCGGCGATTCGCCTTGGAACTGCTTGAGTTTGGCCAGCGCTTCCTGGAGTTCCGCGAGCAGCTTGTCGCGCCCTCCGGAAGTGAGTTGGCCGTTACCTTGACTGGCCGGCGCCGCCGCCGCCGAGCCGGGAACGGGCGCCGAAACTGCGGGCGCGGCGGCCGGGCTGTCTTTCAAGGCCTGGCCGGGATCGGTTCCAGCCGCGAGGAGCGTGGCCCGAAGGCCGAGGATATTGCCAACCAATTCCTTCTCCTCGTTCCAATGTTTCTCCAAGCCGGCCAAGCGTTCCTTTTCCGAATTGAGCCGCTCGTTGATTTCGGCCTGGCGGGCCTGGTGATCCATGCCCGTGGCGGTTTCGCGGTGAAGAATCCCAAGTTCGGTTTGCAGCGCCGCGATGCGGCGGCGGCAATCATCCACTTGGGGCGGAACGGCGTGCTGGCTGATGCCCACGCGGGCGGAGGCGGTATCAATCAAACTGACCGCCTTGTCCGGCAACTGCCGCCCGGCGATATAGCGATGGGACAAGCGGACGGCGGCCTCCACGGCCTCGTCAAGAACCTGGATTTTGTGATGTTTTTCAAAAGGGCCAAGCACGGCGCGCATCATGCCGATGCACTTGTCTTCGGAGGGTTCCTCGACTTTGACGACTTGGAAACGGCGGGTCAGGGCGGGGTCCTTTTCGATGTGGCGCTTGTATTCGTCCCAAGTGGTGGCGGCGATGGTGCGGAGGGTGCCCCGGGCCAGGGCGGGTTTGAGGAGGTTGGCGGCGTCCCCGGCGCCGCCGCCGCCGGCGCCCATGAGAGTGTGGGCTTCGTCAATGAAGAGAATGATCGGTTTGGAGGAGGCCTGGATTTCGTCAATGACGCCGCGGAGGCGCTGCTCGAATTCGCCTTTCATGCTGGCCCCCGCCTGGAGGAGGCCCAGGTCCAGGGAGCGGATGGAGACATCGCGCAAGGCGGGCGGCACATCCCCCGCCAGGATACGGTGGACAAAACCCTCGACGACCGCCGTCTTGCCAACCCCGGCTTCGCCGGTGAGAATCGGATTGTTTTGGCGCCGGCGCATCAGGATGTCCACGCACTGCCGGATTTCCTGGTCACGGCCGACGATGGGATCAATTTCTCCCTTGCGGGCCTTTTCGGTCAGATCGGTGGTAAATCGTTTGAGGGCCTCCTGTTTTCCCATTTCGGCCGGGGCCAGAGCGCCGCTGGATTCGCCCGGAGCCGCGCCCGCGGAGATACCGGAGCCGTCGCTGGAGCGCATGGCGTCCTCGGGCGAGCCGGCGATAATTTTGGCGAAATCGTCGGTGAGTTGTTCAGCCTTGATTTTGGAGAACTCGCGGGAGTGGCCGAGGAAGACGTTGCGGAGGGAATCGGTTCGGAGGAAGGCGATGACGAGGTGGCCGGTGCGTACCTGGGGTTCGCCATAGAGCAAGGTGGCGTAGAGGTAGGCCTGTTGGAGAGCGGTCTCGATGTGGGGGGAAAAATCGCTGATGGCGGTGGCGCCGCGGGGCAGGCGATCCAGGGTGGCGACGATGTTGGCGGCGACTCTTGAGGAGTCGAGGTTGAAATGTTTGACGATGCGCAAGAGGTCGGAATCGGGCTGCTGGAGGAGTTGGTGGAGCCAGTGAGCCACTTCGACATAAGGATTGCCGCGCATCTTGCAAAAGATGGTGGCGGATTCGATGGATTTATAGCCCAGGGGATTGAGCTTGCCAAAGAGGGTGGATCGTTTGATTTCAGCCATAAGTACTTTCAACTTGCGCCCGCCAGGATCAAGTCCGCGGCGTGGTTTTCGAACGGTTTGGTTTTGAGCCAGGTGGTCCAGCCCAGGCGTCCGGCCCGGCCAAGCTGGATGCGGGGCACTTCCTCCTTGTCGAGAATGAGATTGAGGTCCCAGGAGAAATGTTCCCCCGCGTACTGGCGAACCCAGTCGCAGAGGCGGCCAAAGGCGCCGCCGGAAGGCAGCAGGCGCTGGAAATCGGCCAGCGACATCGGCCCCATCCGCAGGCGGAAGTGGAGTTGACAGGTCCAGAAGCGGCTTCCCACCACAAGCGTCACTCCCAGAGTGCCGGTATTGGGGGAGGCGCCCAACCGGCAAAGCGAAGAGGGGGGCAGTTTGAGCCAGCGGCCCACGAAGGAGCAGACTTCGGTGCGGATGCCAAAGAAATCCCCGATGATGGATTCCAGGCCCTCCGCGTTGCGGTTCTGGTGGACCAGGCGTCCGGCAAAATAGAGCTTGGCGCGGTCGGGCACCGTGTCGCGCTCGACCATGCTGTCCATCCCCAAGCCGATGAGGCAGCGGACAAAATGGGTCCAGCGCTGATCGTCCGGGCGGTCGAGATCAATGGGCTTTTGGGCATCGGCCCAGGCGCGAAAGAAAAAGGAGGAGAGGCGATGATGAAACACGTTGCAGAAGGCGGCAAAAGCAGCGTCGCCATGTTGAACGATGCGGTCATGGGCGTACTCGGTAAGGCAAAGAGGCAAGGGGCCATTGGGGCCGAAGAGACCGAAATGACGGCCATAGAGGCGGAAGGGGCCGGTGGCACGGTTTTGGCGCAAGGCCTCCAGGGTGGCGGGGGCGAAATCCAGAGCCGGGCTTTGGCCAAAGCGCACCGGGTCCTCCGCCGGCGACCAGGAATAACCGATCCGCGGCTGGCCGGGAAAGCGGCATTGGATCAACCGCACGGCGGCGAAGAAGTCGAACTCAAAGGGCTTCGCGGCCAGTTCGGCGATCACAGGATCTGTTTCTTGCCTATCCGGGCCGGCCATCGCATGATCTCCTTGCGTTGCTGGGTTGTAATCACTGTCTCGGTGAATGAGTTGATGGAAACATATTTGGCGAAAAACTGCTCCAAGACCGCGCCCAGAACGAAGACCCCCTGGCCTTCAAAGGCCAGTTCATCGAAAAGAGCCGTGATCTCCAAACCGCGGGCAAATGTAATCGGGCCGGGGATTTCCACGCGCTGCACGGTGGGCCGGTAACGGATGTTGCGGATGCCGTCAATTTGTTTGAGCGCCTGGCGGTCGCCGGAGTCGGCGTAAAGCCGGAGCATTTCGCGAAGCGACTCGGCGCCGGATTCAGCGTTGTTGTCCAACAGGGAGAGAAGGTTGAGCGAGAGATGGCTGACCAGACGCCAGGCAAACCGGCCCGAAGCGACCTGGGGGCGTTCCGGCTCCTGGCCCGCCAGAACCATGCTGGGCCGGGGCGGGGTCGGCCCCAGGATGACGCGGATGGACTTGACGGGCGCGCTGATTTCCATGGTGAAGTCGGTCCGGCCCACGCCCCTGGCCATTTGGATGGGAAGGTGCCGGTTGGTGCAATAGGCGCGGATGCCCAACTGGCGGAGGTCGGTCCGAAACGGCGCCATATCCGCGTCAACAATGGAGATGAAGACATCGGTTCCGGCGTACGAGGAGCGGCGGCCGGTGCGCCTCTCCCGGTCGCTAAACAGCCTGGGAACACGGTACAAGGCGTAAAAGGAACTGGCATCCAGGTCGGTGTCGCGCGCCTGATAGAAGGCCATGAAACGGCGCTCCTGATCCGGCGTCTCGCCATAGCCGGTGACGGAAATGACCTGGTAGATTTCGAAGTCCAGCGGCCGGTTGCGATCCGGGACGACATGGAATTCGGACAAGCGATTGGAGACCAGGATGCGGTCAATGGTCTTTTCAAAGACATTGATAGCCGGGGCGCAAAAGAGGCTGAAGCAGGACTCATCCACTTTTCCTTCCAGCCTTCGCTCCGGCTCATCGAGGGCCAGGATGATATCCAGTTCCTCGCCCTCAACCCGGGCAAGGGCTTCCTGGAAACCGGCCAATTCGAAGAACAAAAACCGGGGCGCGAAGGCGAAGTACTCGCGAAGCAGCCGGTAGCCTTCGAAGCTGTGCGGGGCCGGCGGCAGCAGCGACTGATCGGCGGCAAAGCCGACACGCCGGATGCAGTCCGGCGACAGAACCGCGCTGGCATGCGTCCGGTCGGTCGGGGACTGGATGATCAGGCGGAATTTGTGGGCGAATATCTGCTCGTAAATTAAGCCGGGCAAATCGTCCGCGCCCCGAATATAGAAAATGAGCGGGTCGGCGCGGATTTCGCGGAACGGGTTGGCAACGGTTTTTCTGAGGCGGAGCCGGAAGGCCGCCTTGGCGGGAAGATCGCGCGGCAGGTTCAATTCAGCCAGGTCGCGGACGAAGTAGCGGGCTTGGGCGACGGCCAGCGGCAGGAGGCGCACGTCGTGCGCGGTGCTGAAAGTGCAGGCTGTGCGGTCGCCCTTGGCCAGTTGGCTGCGAAGGAGCGTCCCCCGCTTGATCACCAGGCCCCCGGCCAGAACAGCCTCCTGTTCCTCCGGCTCAAATCTCACAATCGCCATCGAAGGAACCGGACAAAGGTAGTCCGGGTACACGGTCTCCAACAGCCCCTGCGTAAAGCGCGGGAACTGGGAGTCGAGCTTCAAATGGATGCGAGCCGCCAGGAAGGCGAATCCTTCCAACAACCGCTCGACATAGGGATCCGGGCAGATCTCCTTCGCGTCGGTCAGGGCCAGGCGTCCGGCGATCTTGGGAAAGTCCCTTCCGAACTCGGCGGCCGTTTCGCGAAGATGCCGCAGCTCGACGTTGTAAAGTTCGAGGAGCCGTTCATCCATTGGGCGAATCTCCAAACGAGCACTGGCCGGTTTCGACGTCCACGGTGGTCTTGAGGTGAAGGTGTTCGGGCGCCGGGGTGGCCCATAACTCGCCGTCCAGTTCGAAAATCAAGAGGTTGCGATCCGCCTCGACCCGGATGGAAAGCGAGCGGGCGAAGATGCGGGGTTCAAAGAAATGAATGGCTTCGCCGAGTTGCTCCTGCAACTGTTCCAACTCCGGCGACGTCGAGCCGCAAAGCTGCTGCACGCCATAGTTGACGACGGAGCGGCGGGCTTCGGGAAATTCCTTCCACTGGACGCCGGACGGAGACTCCGGCCCCAGGCAAGCCGAGGCGTTGAAGAGCCACTGCAGGTCGCGCAGGACTCCCCGGAAGTATCGCTGGGGGGAGATGACACGCTGGACGCGGCTTTCTTCCTGATGGGACGGGTCGTCATCTGTCAAACGATCCAACAGGCACGGCTGGAGCTTCTCGGTGGCGATGGGATCAGGCATGAGCGGGATTCCTCGCTTCGTCCGGCTGCTCTATCGGTGTCAATTCAATACTGCGGCATTCGAGCAGCGGATACTCATTGCCGTTGGTCGCCAGGACCCGCTGTCCCAATCCCAGGAAAGTCTCGCCGCCGTGTTGCCGCCATTCGGTCTTGCGCGCCAGGAGCATTGGGCCGTCGCGCAGTTGCTCCGTGCCGGGGTAACGCGATGGAATGTGTCCCAGGGCGGTTCCTCCGTTGGTCCAGGTGAACTGCGCGCGCAGCCACACCAAGTCCCGCAAGTCTTCCGGTTTCCCGGTTTGGATTTTATGAATGCGGCAGAAAGGGATCCAGTAATACTTGCCCTCGATGATGGCTTCGAGAACGGGTCCCAGCCTTGAATCGGCATCCGCGATCCAATCGAAGGGTTCCCCATTGATTGCGCCCCCGGAGGCGGGCGCCGCCTCGAAGGCGCGCGCGCGATATTCGGCCGCAGCCTCGAATTCGCCCTTGGCGATCCACTGGCAGGCTTGGACGAGGAGACCGAGCCATTCCATCGGCTCGCCGAAGATAACCGGGGTGCGGCCGCCCGCGAAGACTTCCCGGCGGAGCATTTCGCAAGCGATGACGGGCCGAAAAATTTGAGCCAGGAGCATGGACTCGGGGGTGAGGCTGGCGACCATTTGGAGCTGCGTCAGCGCCTTGTCAAGACGGCCCAACACACAATTGAGCTGAAACAGAAAGACCCGCAATTTCGGGTCTTCCGGCCGCTCGCGAATCTCCGCCTGCAAGGCCGACAAGCCCTCTTCCAACCGCCCGGCTTGCACAAGTTGCGCGGAATTCATAGGGATTCTGGCGTCCGGCTGAAGAGAGCCAGACGCCGGATCAAAACCCGTAGGCTTGGTTTTCGGTCAACCGCCCTTGTTTGCCTTCAGGTCGTAAGTATGCACCACCGGGGCATCCAGTGAGCCATCGGCCTTCTGGGCGGCATAGGAGACTTCGATCTTGGAGAAGTTGAGGGCAATCTGGTCAACCGGCACCACATCCGAGGTCGAGCCGCCGGTTTGGAAGTTGGAAACCAGCAGGTCGGTGAATTTGATCTTGAGGTATTCCTGCTGCTGTTTGCCGGCTTTGCGGCAGGTCAAAAGGGCATCCGGGATAGCCTGGCCGGTGGCGCAAGCCAGGAACAGCTTGGGGCTGGCCTTGTTGACTTTCATGGTGAAATTGAAGTCGTGCATGGCGACCTTGCCGGCGCCGCCGCCGCCGCCACTGGCGTGCGTGCCGCTGTTGACCTCTCCCCAGGACCAGCTCTCGATATCAATTTCACTCTTGTGTTTCGAGTCCGCGCTCTCGCCCGGAATCCCGTTAAGTTTCAGGAAGTAATCTACTGCTGCCATAAGTTTGTTTATGCGTTGCCGGGGCCTCGTGCCCCGGCCCCGATTTGTCTGTGTCAGTTCCCGCGGACGGCACAGTTCCGCGGCCAAATTCATCCGACCGCTACGTTTTTCCGGACGGCAGTCTGGACACCAGCCGAAGCGACACGGTCAGCCCCTCCAATTGGTAATGCGGCCGAAGCCAGAACTTGGAGGTGTAATAGCCCGGATTGCCCTTGATCTCGGCCACCTCGACCCTGGCTTCGGCCAGCGGGAAGCGCGCCTTGACCTCCTCGGCCGATTTGGAGTCGCAGCAGAATTGGCTGATCCATTTGTTGAGCCACTCCTGCATGTCTTCGCGCTCCTTGAAGGAGCCGATCTTGTCGCGCACCATGCACTTGAGATAGTGGGCGAAGCGGCAAGTGGCAAAAAGGTAGGGCAGGCGGGCGGCCAGGTTGGCGTTGGCGGTCGCGGCCGCGTCGTCGTACTCCTGCGGCTTTTGCAGCGATTGCGCGCTCATGAAGGCCGCGAAATCGGTGTTCTTGTAATGCGAGAGCGGCATGAACCCGTTCTTGGACAACTCGGAGTCGCGACGATCCGTGATGGCGATTTCCGTGGGACACTTCATGTCCACCCCGCCGTCGTCGGTGGGGAAGGTGTGGACCGGGAGACCCTCGACGGTTCCTCCGGATTCGAGACCGCGGATGCGGGCGCACCAGCCGTAGAGCTTGAAGGCGCGGGTGATGTTGACCCCCATGGCGTAGGCCGCGTTGGACCAGACGTATTTGCCGTGGTCCGCGCCCGCGGTGTCTTCTTCAAAGTCAAAGTCATCCACCGGAACCGTTTTGGCGCCGTAAGGAAGCCGGGCCAAAAAGCGCGGCATGGTTAAACCCAGGTAACGGGAGTCTTCGCTTGAACGCAACGAACGCCATTTGGCGTATTCGGCAGTCTGGAATATTTTGGTCAAGTCGCGCGGGTTGCCCAGTTCCTGCCAGGAGTCCATTCCCAGGATGGAAGGGGCGGTCGCGGCGATGAAGGGGGCGTGCATCGCGGCGGCGATTTGGGCCATGTTTCCCAGCATCCTCACGTCCTCCGGCGAATGGTCGAAGTAGTAGTCGCCGATGAGGCAGCCGTAGGGCTGGCCGCCCGGGGCGCCAAATTCATCCTCGTAGAGTTTTTTGAAAAGAGGACTCTGATCCCAGGCCGTGCCCTCGAATCTCTTGAGCGTTTTGTTGACATCCTTTTTGGAAATGTTCAGGACGCGGATTTTGAGGGTCTCGTCGGTTTCGGTATTGTTGACTAAATAATGGAGGCCGCGCCAGGCGCCCTCCAGCGCCTTGAAGTCCTCGTGGTGCATGATCAGATTAACCTGCTCCGACAGCTTGCGGTCAATTTCGGCGATGATGGCGGAAATCGTCCGTGTGGCGTCCGAGGAAATCAAGCTGGCGGAAGCCAGCGCCTGCTCGGCCAGGGTGCGCACCGCCGCATGAACGGCGGATTGTTTTTCGGGATCGCGGGCCTTGAATTCCTTGTTCAACAGAGCGTCGAATTCGTTCATCTCGGCGGGCGCGGCTGCCGGCGCCGCGGCGCCTTGCAAAGCATTTTCCGGTGGCAACATAAGTGTCTTCTCCTGTTAAATGTTATTGTGAGGGCGGGTTTTCGGCGGGCTTGGGCGCGGCCGCCAGCGATTTCATCAATTCCGGATCGGCCAGGACTTTGGCGATCAACTCCTCCGCCTTGTCCCTGCCATCCATGTAGGTCAGCAAGTTGGCCAACTGCGTCCGGGCCTGAAGCAGTTGATTGAGCGCGCCGACTTTGCGGGCGACCGCGGCCGGGGAAAAATCGTCCATGCTCTCGAAGGTCATTTCCACGTTGAGATTGTCCTTGCCGGTCAGGGTATTGGGGATCTGAAAGGCAACCCGCGGCTTGCAGGCCTTCAGCCGTTCATCAAAGTTGTCCACATCAATTTCGAGAAACTTGCGGTCCGCGACCGACGGGAGCGCCTCCGACGGCTTGCCGGACAGGTCGGCCATCACCCCCATCACAAACGGCAGCTCGACTTTCTTCTCGGCGCCTTCCAACTCGACATCGTATTCAATCTGCACGCGGGGCGCCCGGTTGCGCGCGATGAATTTCTGGCTGCTTGATTTTGGCATAAGCGATTATGTTTGTTGAGAAAGATGTTAAAGCGCCCCCACTATCCCGCAATATGGCTTGAGTGTCAAGCGTCCTTATGCTTTTTTTGAGGGCATGGGCATCCATGCCGACTTTCCCCTGCGTCTGGCCTCTCCGGAGGCATTCGCAGCCGTCCGGGATTTTTTTCGCCAGGCCGCCTTTGACGACAGCACCATTTGTCGCACCCTGAGATTGCAAGATATGAGCGAAGTGGGCGGGGTTGAATGGGGCAAAGCCAGTTTGGAAGGCCTGACGGCCCGTTCGCGGTGGTGCATTGATCTGTTCCTGCGCCGCGGACAGGTTGCCGAAGCACAAAGCCGGACGATTTGCGGCGACGCCACATGGACGGCGTTCCAATCGTTGGGCTTGGTGCGAGCTTCCAAGAAGAATCCCGCCTCCGTGTACTGTCCGGTCTGGATTTATCCCGCCGATGGCTTTGTCCTTGCCTCGGATCGTCCGGACGATCCCGAGGGAGGGCCTTTTTCGGCGGCTCAGGATGTTGTTTTCCCGGCGATTTACGGCGGCACGCTCAGATTCCTGGCCCTTCTGCCGCCGGCTGAGGGTGGCGACGCTCTGGATCTTTGCGGCGGCACCGGCATTGGCGCGCTTCATTTCTCGCGCCGCGCGCGGTCGGCCGTCACGGCGGATATCACGCCTCGCGCCGCCTTTTTTGCCGAATTCAACGCGCGATTGAATGGCGTGGTCATCGAGAGCTGCTGCGGCGATCTCTATGCACCGGTCAGCGGACGGCAATTTGACGTCATCTCCGCTCATCCGCCTTTCGTCCCGTCCCTGGCGCAGGATATGATTTACCGCGATGGGGGCGATTCCGGCGAAGAGGTGACGCGGCGAATCGTGGCGGGACTTTCCACCCACCTGCGTTGCGGCGGCACCTGCGTGATCCTCTGCGTGGCGCGCGACACCCGGGATGAGACCTTGGAGCAGCGCGCCCGCGGGTGGCTGGGTCCTGGCCGGGACGAATTCGACGTCCTCTTCGGCCTGGAGAAGATCCTCCCGGTGGAGGAGGTAATGCAGTCCTTGCGCAAAAAGAATCAGCAACTGCCGGAGGAGGAGGCGCGCCGCCTGCTGGAGCGGCAGAAAGCCCTGGCCACCCGGCAATTTGTCTATGGGGCGGTGGTCATTCGCCGCCATGCCCGGCGCCCGGCAGCCCAACCGTTGCGCCTGCACCTTGCGCCGGAGGGCGCCGCGGCGGATTTTGAGCGCGTTCTGGCTTGGCGGCATTTTTGCCGCGAGGCGGGTTTTTCGGAGTGGCTGGCGGCGTCGCGGCCCCGTTTGGCGGAGAAGTTACAATTGACAGTGCGGTACATGGCGCAGGATGGAGAATTGACGCCCGCCGAATTCGTGTTCTCGATTGAGGGAGGGTTGCAGGCGGCGTTGCGCCCGGACGGTTGGATCGTTCCCCTGCTGGCGCGTCTGAACGGAACGAGGTCCCCGCGGGAAGTGCTGGAAAGCGCCCGCCTGGCTGGCGGCTTGCCCGACGGTTTTGGGCTGGAGCCGTGGTTGCAACTGATCAAGCGCATGATCGAACTGGGGCTGCTGGAGGTGCAATTCCCACGCTCGCTCAATTCTTGATGCGGCCAAAGTATGCAACCGCCGCTGACAAGTTACGACGCCGTTAAATATCCAAGTTATACCCACCCGCAAACCCATCCCGGCCGGCTGGCCGTCATCGGCGCGCTGTCGGGATTTGATCCCGCTCCGGCGACCCGCTGCCGGGTGTTGGAATTGGGCTGCGGAAACGCCAGCAACCTGGCGCCGATGGCCTGGAGTCTGCCGGACAGCCAATTCGTCGGCGTGGACCTGGCTTCGCAGCCCATCCAACAGGGCTTGGAAATGATCCAGGGCTTGGGCTTGGCCAATATCCGGCTGGTCCACGGCGATGTGATGTCGGTGGACAGCAAATGGGGAAAATTTGACTACATTATTGCCCACGGGCTTTACTCGTGGGTTCCCGCTGAGACGCGGGAACACATCCTGGAAATCTGCCGTCTGGCCCTGGCCCCGCACGGTCTGGCCTTCATCAGTTACAACGCCTTTCCGGGATGCCATCTGCGCCTTATGCTCAGCGAGATGATGCGCTTCCATGTGCGCGGATTTGACGCCGCGCCGGAGCGTGTCCGGCAGGCCATGGCGCTGGCGCGATTCCTCGCCGAGGCGCAGATTGGCGACGACGAGTACCAGCTTTGGATGAAGGCCGAATCGAAGGCCGTCCTGAACCATGAAGAGGGGCATCTTTATCATGACGAGCTTGCCGGGGTGAACCAGCCCTTCTACTTCACGCAATTCATTCAGGCCGCCTCGGCCCACAAGCTGCAGTATCTGGCCGAAGCTGATTATTGCGAGATGTTCGATTATGGTTTCAGCCAGGCCGCGCGCGACACACTGGCGGGCTTGGGCGACAACCGGCTCCTCCGCGAGCAATACTTGGATTTCCTGAAGTGCCGCCGATTCCGCCAAACCCTCCTGTGTCACGCGGATCGCTCCCTGAGGCGCGAACCCGACGCGTCAAAGATAAGCGGGTGGCTGGTTTCCTCGCTGGCCCGCGGCGCGGACGGGGGATGCGATCTTCGCCCGGGAGTGAGAAGAGCCTATAAAACGCCCAAGAACGCCCGTTGCGAAACCGATTTCTCCCTGGGTAAGGCGTCCCTTGAAGTCCTGGGCGCAATCTGGCCCCAACCCCTGCCCTTCGAGGAACTCTTTGCGCAGTCGGCCCAAGCATTGAACGAGGCGGGTCTGGCGGGGGGAATGGACCCGCGCGCCCGCGAGCGTTTGTGCGGCTTCCTCCTCAGTCTGTACGGCGCCGGCGTGGTGGAACTGCGCAGCGCGCCGCCGCCAGGGGTCTGGACGGCGGGACCGAAACCGGCAGCCAACCCGGTGGCGCGCTGGCAAATTCAGCGCGGCAACTTTGTCACCACCCAGTTGCATTTTCCCGTCCAGGTGGAGGATGAGATCGGACGCGGCCTCCTGCAATGGCTGGATGGCACTCTGGGCCGGCCGGAGTTGCTGGAGAAATTGTGGATGCTGCTCAAATCCAGGAATGCCCTGCGCATCCCCGGCGGCGATGAAGCCGCCGCCCGTCGCCAACTCCAACTCGACCTTGAGGCCAATCTTTCCAAGCTGGCCAAACTCGGCCTCTTGGTCGCGTAACCGGGCGGCCCTGGCGCCAGTTCCAGTTTGCTTCCGCAGTGTAGCGGCGGTCTATGACCGCCGCATATTCGATTTGCCATAGTGCTTTGGGGCTGGCGGATCATTTCTGGACGGTGAAGGAATTGCTGGCGTGAAAAGCAATGAAAATTTGCTTTTCAAAATGAAAAAGTGCGCCGATATTTGAATATGGTTCAAACGCAAGAAATCGCCCAGATGGACTTGGCTTATTCGATTGAAAAGCCGGACTGGGTGGCGCTTAAAATTCTGACCGAGGAAATTCAGGACGAAATTTCCCAAAACAGACAGAACATTCTTTATTGCCTGTCAAATTGGCTCATGGCGGTCACGATTTTTAAGCGGTTTGAAGAGCGGCAAATGGTCATGGCAGAACCAGGGGAAAGAGATAAGGTATACCATCGGGTTTTGCTCACCGGCATATTGGCAAACGGGGAAAAAATCCTTCACGAACTCTCCCGTCATCAGCAAGTGGATACAAGAAACGTCGGTATCGATCTGGCTGATGTTCAAGCAACCGTCAATGAGTTCCGGCTTTGTTACGCTGAATGGTTCGGGGACACAAAGCCAGACCGAAAAGAGGCGATTTTGAAGGAATTATTCGGTGTCACCAAATGAACAGATAAAGCAGATTCTTGAGGCTCGCTATGAGTATGATTACGCGCCGCGAGAATCAAAATCGGCTGCCGAAAAAACCTTAATGGACCTGGTGGATAAAGCCATTGAAGGGACCGATGTTTCGCGCTTTGGACTGCTGGAAGCTCTCCACGATAAATACCTGGAAATGAAGCGGCAAAAAAGACAGAAGGAAAAAATCTCCATTGCACAACGCCTCCGATAATCCTTTTCCAACCACTCTCCACCAGCAAAAATCAACAACTCGCCGATGCACCATGACCCAGATTTGCGCTAAACAAATACCCTCACGATGAGGCGGGAGGCGGCTCGGCCGGCGGAACGGCCGCTTCCGCGGGCGCGCCAATGCTGGGGCGCAAAGATTCGACCGGGGCGAAATTGAGTTCCTGGACAACCTGCACAAAGTTCATATTGACAAGTTTCCGGGCGCGGCGCAGCAGGAAAGGCACGGGGCTGGACGGCTCCACCTGGCGATAGTATTCGCATAAGCTATCCAGTTGCCGGAGGACCTCCTCCCGCGAGCGGATCGGACCCCGGACGGTCATGGAGGTCGCGGCCCCCCCGGCCGGGGCGTCCCCCCCTGCCGCCGCCGCTTCCGGCGCAAGCGCCGCCGGGCCTGCCCCGCCGGGCAGGAATGGCTCCAGAGCCTTGCGCATCGCCTCCAGCGTTTTTTGCAGATCCTCGAAGCCGATGGTTCGGCCGGCGCCCAGCGTCGCGGTGAGGAAGCGGTCCATGGCCTGGAGAGTCTCGATGGACTCCGCCAGGGTCTGGCGAAGCGCGGCGGCCTGCTCCGCGCCTCCCGCGCGAATTGCGGCGGCGGCTTGCTCGAGATCCGCCGGATCCGCCGGCGCGCTTCCGGCAACTGCGGCGCCTTGTGATGCCAATAATGGCTCGAAGGTAACCGGCGCGGCGCCGCGGCGCTGACAGACCGGGGCGGCATAAAGGTAGTCCAAAATCGTGAGCCACCCGCTGGTCGAGCCGCGCGGCGCGGTCAGCGCGCTCAAGATGTTCAGCCGCTGGGTGGGATCATTGTCCTCCGGGTCCGGCAACGGGTGCAGGGCTGCCCAGTGTTGCTCCAAAAGCCCGCGGATCAACTGCAAGCCATCCCGAAAGCCAGGCACGCCATGGATTCTCAGCCCGGCACAAGACCAGATGACAGCGACGCGCAAATCTTTCGAGGCGCCCAGGAACTGTTCGCATTTCTCCTTCAATTCACGCCAGTCGGGCGGTTGCGCCGGCTTCTGGACGGCGCCGATCTCGACCTCGGGGGCGCCCCGGAGAATGGTCTGCAGTTCATCAAACCGCGGGTCGTTGGACAAATCCGGGCCGCACGGCTGCCCGGTGGAAACGGGTTTCAACAGTTGTTCGACGCGTTCATTCATAAAGGACAAATCAAGGCGGTTGGCCCTCCTGGAGCAGGCATCGAAAGCCGGTCTCAGGCCGAACCCAGTATTCATTGGATTCCAGAACATCAAGGAACAGCAGCCCCAACGATCCCGCGTCTCTGCTCTGATACGAAAACCCCGCCACCTGCTTTTCGCCGACCCATTCCCGGACGTTTCCAAACATATCGCACAATCCGTTGGTTTGCGCGCCCGCGCTGCCGACCGGGGCGGGCTTGGTCAGCACCGGAAGCTTGCTGTTGTAGCTGGTTACCTCATGGTCCAAGACGCCGCTGGCACCGAGAGTTTTCAAGGCATTCGACACTTGGTTCTCAGTTAAACCGGCAGCCGACAGCCATTGTTGCCTTGTCGGAAGGGCATAGTGCTTGTTCTCAATTTTGCTCAATATCTCGCAGAACTGGCCGGCTTGTTGGAAGGTGACTTTGACAACCGGCAGGGTGGGATTGGCAAGCGCCTGGGTAGTGGGCAATCCGCCCATGATCGTTTGGTATTGCCGCTCCGTCACCTCGCATTTGCCAACGTACGCTCCGCCTCCGACCACCCCGGGAACCCAGACAAACTCCATTCCAATGGAATTGGTGAACCACTGCGGGTGGACGCCTCCGACCGCCTTACGCTGCGCGTCGTCGCTCAATTGCCGCGCGTCCCGATCCCCGGGTTTGAGTGACAGCGCCTTCCCGGCCTCCACCAGCGCGTTTGCAAAATCGCCGCGGGCAAACGCCTCGCGCCCGTCTTTCATGGCCGATTGGTAAGCGGCATCCCTCTGGCTGGCCGCGGTGATCTCTGCGAGTTTCGTTAGAGCGTCGGCGCGCAATTGCTGCGCGTCCCGGTCATCCGGTTTGAGTAACAGCGCCTTCCCGGCCTGCGCCAGCGCGTTTGTAAAATCGCCGCGGGCAAACGCCCCGCGCCCATTTGTCATGGCCGATTGGTAATCGGCTTCCTTCTGGCTGGCCACGGTGATCTCTGCGAGTTTCGTTTGAGCGTCGGCGCGCAATTGCTGTGCGTCCCGATCATCAGGTTTGAATGACAGCGCCTTGCCAGCCTGCGCCAGCGCGTTTGTAAAATTGCGGCTGGCAAATGCCGCATGTCCGTCTTTCATGGCCGATTGGTAACCGGCTTCCTTCTGGGTGGCTGCGGCGATCTCTCCCAGTTTCCTTTGAGCGTCGTCGCGCAATTGACTTGCGTCCCCATCGCCAGGCTTGAGCGCCAGCGCCTTCGCAGCTTGCGCCAACGCATTTGTAAAATCGCCGCCGGCAAATGCCGCATGTCCGTCTTTCAGGGCCGATTGATACTCGGCGTCCTTCTGGCTGGCCAAGGTGATCGCTCCCAGTTTGGCTTGAGCGTCGTTGCGCAATTGGTTTGCGTCCCCATCGCCAGGCTTGAGCGCCAGCGCCTTGGCGGCCTGCGCCAACGTGTTGACATAATCGCCGCGGGCAAATGCCGCGCGCCCATCTTTGATGGCCGATTGATAATCGGTTTCCGCCTGGGCGGCCACGGCGATCTCCCCCAGTTTCGTTTGCGCGTCGTCGTGCAATTGCTGCGCGTCCCGATCCTCGGGTTTGAGTGACAGCGCCTTGCCGGCTTGCGCCAACGCGTTGGTGTAATCGCCGCGGGCAAACGCCTCCCGCACGGCTTTCATGGCCAATTGGTAATTGGTTTCCGTTTGGTTGGCCTGGGCGATCTCTCCCAGTTTCGTTTGAACGCCGCCGCGCAATTGCTGCGCGTCCCGATCCTCGGGTTTGAGTGACAGCGCCTTCGCGGCTTGCGCCAGCGCGTTTGTAAAATCGCCGCGGGCAAACGCCTCCTGACCGGCTTGCATGGCCGATTGGTATTGGCCGGCCAGCGTGGCGTTGTCGCGCTCCTGTTGCGCCTGAGCGATAATCTGTTTGATCTGGTCATCCTGCAGATGAAGTTTGCCGGCTTCTTGAAAATCACCAATGGCTTGGTCGTATTTCTTCTCAGCTAGAAGCGATCTTCCTTCGTCGAACAGGCGGTCAAAGTGTTTCTGCGCTCTGGTTTGTTGGGACACCACTACGACAATCGCGGCAATCAACACCACGACCACGCTTCCGGCGGCCAGCATGATATTCCGTTTGGCTCGCGAGGCTGTATTCCCGGCGTCAGACGCCGTGCGGGGAGGGGGTGGAGGTGTCTGTAGCGGCGCTCTGTGAGCGTCGCCATTGGTGGCAGACGCCGTGGGGGTTGGGGTTGGCGGTGGGGGTGGGCGTGGCGGTGTGAATTTGGTCGCGGCCTCCGGCGTGACCCGCGGCGCGGGCGGCTCCTGGCCCAGGAACCGGGCCTCGATTTCGCGCAGCGGCGCCATCGCATTTGGCGCCAGTTGGTAGGGAATCTCGGTCGCCAGCGGAAAACCCTTTCGGGAAGCTTGCAGAAAGAAGAAGTCATCCCCCTTTGGCTCCCCGGCGATTACGTCCAGCCAGTCCGCGTGTCCCCGCGCAAACAGAACCAGGGGAACGGCAGTGGATAGCGCCGAGCGGAGAAACCCGGCCCAAAGAAGAATCGCCGAATCCTGGGAATCCGCGGCCAATGGAACCCGAAAATGGAGCGACTGCGGGGGGGCGTTCGCCCCATGGGTGGGCGGGCGGGTGTTGCCCGCGGTCTCAAAAGTGCCGCTCAACTCGTGCAGCACGCGCAACAAACCCAGGAGATCGGGACCCAACTCGGGACGTTCCAGGAAGCGGCGCGGGTCATCGGTCACCCGGCTTGGCTCCGGATTCACCGCGCCGCCGGGGAAGATCGTCCGCAATTGATCCTGGGCAGCACGGCAGTGGCTGGCGATCTGATCGGCCGTGGCGGCGGCCTTGCAGGCGTCGCGCAGATTCTCCAGACCGGGCCGGACCACGTCCAACAGGAGCCGTGGAGAAACCCGCTCGCCCTCCACGCACAGAACCATGGGATACTTGGCACGGCCTTTGCCGTCCTTGGAGGACCACAACTGGCCAAGAACAACATGGCCCGCCCGCAGCCAGAGAAAGGTATGGTCGAATCCTTCCTGGCGCTTGTCGGCCTCGAGTTTTTCCCAGGAACCCGAATCCACCTGCCTCCCAATGCCTGTCACATATAAAGTCTGCTTGATATAGGCCAGGGTCTCGGTGTCCACGCCGATTCCCGGGATATGGTCATCCCAGCCCGGATGCTTGCCAAAGGCCGCCAGGGTCAGGCGCGGCGCCGCCCCATCGGCGGCCGGGGCCGGGCCTGTCTTGGATAGCTTCTCAAATAAGTTGCTCATGGCGGCTGAACGAGGCGGTGATGGTTACTTTTTTGGCCAGTCCTCCAATTTCGGAAGCGGACTGTCAAACTTGATTTCAAAGTCAAGGAAGCCAGAGTGACCCGAATCATCCGCGAGCGGAATCTGGAAATGCCATATTCCATCGGCACTTTGGGTGGCTTGGTAAGTCTGCAACAGCCGAATCAGTCCCCAATCCCCAACGCTTATGATTTCCCTGGCTGCCCCGGGCTGGGCGTTGATATTAAGCACATCTTTGCAGCACAGGATTTGCAAAGCGGCATCCACCGGCATGTTGCCCATTTGGATTGGCGCCTTGGCGGCGCCAACGTCCTCCCACCCCCCGGCGACCTTGAGACCGCGGAAAATGTCGGTGATCGAGCGATCCACTCCAGGAACAAAAGAGAGCTTGCCGTTGATCGGGGCGCCTTTTGCATCCAGCAGCTTTGAGGCGATGCCGCCAAGTTCAGCGCAACGAATCTGCACGGATGCGAACGTGTTAGTGTTATCCTTTTCCCAAATCGCCCGATGCAATTTCAATTCTCCCGCCAGTGACGTCAAGAAGTCTCTTAACTCCCCCACCTTCTTCGCGTCCATGGAATTGGTGGAATCCTTGAGGACAGGAAAGCCGGCATTGGTTATGATGTAAAGGTAGGGCTGGGCCAGGATATAATTTCTGGCAGCCTGCAAAGCCTCGTCCACCGGCTTCAGTTTGTCGCTCTGTGACCCAATGCTGTTGCCGGCCTGAAGATCCGCATCCACTTTCTCCAGCCATGACGCGGCGTTTTTGACACTTTCAATGCCCGTGTATATGTTGGTCTTCAATTCCAGAAGCTGGTTCGTCGCTGCCGTCACGTAATCCTCCACAAACCGGCCCTGGAGTTGGGCGATCTTATTGCTGGCGAAGCTGCCGCAAGCCGAGCGGACGGAATCCGCTAGCGGTCCTTCATAGGCTGCCAAAGCGTTGGTCAGATCCTGTGCCCTGTAGCGCAATTTGTCATAGTTCGTCCAGTGGTTTCCAATCAGCACTGTATCATTGGTCACCTGTTGTTGCATCAAATCGCAAGCCATTTGGTAAAGAGCATGGCGGCGCTCATAAGCCGGCTTGCCGAGGCCGCCCTGGGAAATGAAATTCAAATCCAAGTCCGCTATGGCGCTGCTGCGCGTCAGATAATTGGTCTCGACTGCCTGGACCGATTCGGAAGCAGCGCCCTTTAACCGGTCACTAATTTCGAGGAAAATCCCCTTGCTGCGGTACTCCGGTTGCAGGTTTGCGGTGATCTCGCTAAAGGAGGAAGTCGAGGCATCCCCGGCCACCTGTTTCAACAACGTGTACGAGGAAAAGAGGTTTGTGCCCGGTGCAGGATTGGTTGCCACCAAAAAGGCGGCCAGGTTGCTTTCCACGCTGGCATATCCGCCGGAGTTCACGAACGAACACGGGTCCTCGGGGCTTCTCAGCCAACCGCGCTCCAATTGCGCGTAATTGGACAACGCAGTCACCAACTCGTTGACATGCCCGACTTGCTGCTGGACTCGTAACTCGGTGGCCTTCTTAGCCTCGATGAAGTTTTCCAAGCCCGTGGAAATTGCCGGATTGTTCGACAAATGCTCTCCGCCGGACACGGCCAGGGATGGCGGCGGCCAAAAGGCGGGGACTCTTGAATAATTAGTAGCCAACACGTCCACCAAGTTCGCATCCGGCATGTAGTTCGACTCGGTTAGATACGACACAAAGGACCTCAGATACTCTTGCGCGTTCGAGCGTGTGATGAAATTCTGCTGAGACGGCGCGCCTGCCAGTCTGTCCGCTTCCAACCGCATGAGCGATAGTAACGCATCCTGGTGCCTCGAATTACCCGGGTTCTCGACCGGGGGTTTCCGGAGTTCCATCTTGGCTCTCGTGTCTTCCACCAACGGCTTAAGCACTCCATCCTCGAACAAGATGCGTTGCGCGTCCGGGCGGTCCTTGACATGACTCATCCAGGCCACTGGCTTGAAGATAAACCCCACGGCCAGAGGGTGCTGCACCGCGGTCAAGAGCTGCTTGTGAAAATCCACGACGCTCTTGTCGGTGCCTTCGACCAGGTTACTTCCAGCATAAGAGTAATGCAATGTATCGGCGCCTGTCCCGGCGCTGACAACAGCCCCCGCCGACCATATCTTGCCGGGCAGCCAATGGTTGGTGCCCGCCTGCCAGAGCCTGGCTTCTTTCCCCACGCTGACCCTCAGGCTGTAAAAGGAGTACCAGGCAAATCCCAGCAATAGCAACAAGGCGACCGTGATGGTGCCGAAGATGGCCAGCCGCCGCTGGCGCAACATCTTCAGCGTGTTGGTCGCGCGGGTCACCAGCCCGCCTTCCCGGAATATTTTTTCGTTAAAAAGATCCCGCAGGAAAAACGCCCGGCTTTCCGATCTGCCGGATTCGGGCAGTTCGTCCACGGAAACATTGGTGGCCAGCGCCAGAGCCTCGTCCAGGGCCGAGCCTTCGCGCATTGAGGAGGTGAAATAAATGCCCCGCAGAAAAATCGGCTTGGCGGACCACTCACCGGCCACAAAAATCGTCTCCAAGTAGCGCTGAAGCCGGGGCGCCAGACGCATGATGCTCTCCGGCAGGGCAAACACGGAATTCACCACCTCCAGTCGCCGGGACCCGGCGGTCATGCGCGCGGTGTCGGAGGCGGATCGAAAAAAAGTCTGGGTCTCACTGCCTCCGGCCGTGCCGTATTCCCGCAGCAACGCCAGGCGCCTGCGCCGGACCCGATCCGCCACGCTCTGGAGGAATTGCTCCACCAGTTCGGGACGGAAGGCCGCATCCAGCGGATCCGGATTGGACCAGCCGAACATCTGGTGCTGCAAAAGCGGGTCGGCGATGTTGTCCGAAAACTCCCGGAAACCCTCCATCAGGTCGCATTTGGTCACCAATAGGTACACCGGGAACCGAACGTCCAGGGTGCGCTGGATCAAGTCCAACTGCTGGGCCAGCCTGCTGGCCTTGCGCGCGATCTTGTCCGCCGAATCCTTGATCAGGCTCTCGGTCGAAAGAACCAGCAACAGGCCATTGATGGGACAATGAGGACGGGACCGTTGGAGCAGGCGGAGAAACTCGGTCCACTCCTTCTGCGGCTTCCACTCCCGGCTCAGATCCGACTCGCCCTCGTCCGGGATGATCATCTTGCCCGCAGTGTCAACAATAATACCCCGGTTCGTGAACCACCAGTCCATATTAATCGTTCCACCCGATCCCTGAAGCTCATCCTGCATCCCCGGCGGGAAATCAATGCCCGAGTGGCGAATGGCCATCGTCTTGCCCGACCCGGACTCGCCAATGATGACAAACCACGGCAGCTTGTAAATGTCCTTGCCCCGGCTTTTGAACACTTGCAACCCTTCCAGAAATTTCCGGCGCAGGGCATCCAGGTTGGCGCGCTGTCCGGGGTCGCTGACTGTTTTTGGCACCGCTCCCGCTTGCGCTTCGACGCCGGAGGAGAGTTGCTCGCGCTGGCGGCGCAGTCGCATCCGCCGCCACAGATAATAGCCGCCAAAAAACAGCAAGGCCAGCAGGAGAATGGCCAGCCCGACCCAAATTCCGATTTTGGGAATGGCCACGGCTGCCGCGATCGCGCCCAACCCCAACAACCCCAGGCCCCATTTCACGGCCGCAACTTCTCTTGAATCGTCGTCCATACTCTGTTCTTCTCTTTGTGGCTCGGATGGTCCATCCATCCCCGTCATTGCCCGGTCTTGTCCATACTTTCAATATGTTGGATCGCGCCGGTCAAATCGGAGGATGCCTTATAGTAAAGGCCGTAGTACACCGTCAGCACGCTCAGACACAAAAACAGGAACAAAACGCTCACGAGGATGATTTTGTTGCCCGGCGGCTCCGTCAGGACGCGTGTATCGGTGAATTTGTAAGCCTCCTCGCTCAACTTGACCCGATCGGAGTCGGTCCAGTGCCTGATGCGCGGAAACATCTGTTCCATGAGGGAGCGGATCTGCTCGGGCTGGTTCCTGTGCATGCCCTTGAACCCCAATCCAAAACAGGTGTAATAGACAGCCAGCCGCTCGACCGCCTCCTCGCTCACGCCGGCCAGGTCTTCGCTGACAAAATCAAAGAACCGCTCGTCGCCGGCCAATTCGTTCCGTTCCTTGCCGAGGCGGTTCGAGTCCCACTGCGCCGCGAATTTGAGGCGGCTCTTGGCAATCACGTCATCCACGAAGAAAATAACGGGCAATTCCAGGCGGCTGATCTGCCCGGCCAGCCGCACGTCCGAGGTGTTGTTGCGCGCGATGTCCGCGATCATGCCCTTGATGTCCGCCCGCACGCGCGCGTACTCGTGTTGCGCCTCGGGTTTGGCGTAGGACATGCGGTTGAGGAGGCACACATACTGAAAAAGCTCCTCGTATAAATCCAGCAGTTTCATGTTGTGGGGGCCGGCAGGGTCAGGTACAGGGTGAATTTTGCGTCGCTCAGGTCGAAATCCGCATTGTTCCACACCAGCGACATCGCCCGGTCTTGTTTCATCTGGTCCCAACGGCGCTGGTTGGAAGAGGGCGCCAGACGGAAATAACGCAAGTTGCTCTGCGCCGGCAGATCCAGTGGCGGAATACTCTCCTCTTTAAGTTCCAGACCCCGGATCGCCACCTGCTCGTAGCTGCGCGGCATCAGCTTGAATTTGTCGGCATCGCTGAGATACAGCGCCAATTTGGTGCGGTCCGCCTTGGTCATGACACCCAGATAATATCCCGAGGGCTTTTCAAAATCCTCGGCTTCAAGGCTCGCTCTCATCAAGCCGGGATTCCCGGCAAAGGCAACCGTCTTGGGAGGGATGCCTTTGGTCACGGGGATCAGGTCGCGGATTTTTTGGTCCAATTCCTTGAAAGACCGCAATGGATCGTCATGGTTGTATGGCTCGCACTCAAAAGTGGTCTTCTGGGGAAATAGCGCCAGCAATTCGCCCAGGAGTTCGCGCAACCGAAGGTAGAGGTCAAACGGCGCCGCCACGCCTGCCTCGACCACCTCCGGCAGGCTGCCGCAAGCGCGATTGAGCATGGCCAGTTTCATGGTCAACTCCCACTTCATTTCCAGACCGTGCCCCCCGGCGGCCACCTTGATGCGGAGATCGTTGCGGCTGGCGTTGAGTTGCGCCACCAATTCGCGCATCATCTCATGGAGGACCGGCGAGGACCGCAACAAGAGCGAGGGGGGCACAAATTCCGGGTCCAACTGCGGTTTTCCAGACTCGGCGCCGGTCGAGCGCAGGATGCGAAGCAAGGGCAGCGATTCCATATCCGAAAGGTCTTCGCCTTTGAGCAAAACCCTGGCATTGACCTTCCGAACGTGAATGACTTGCGGATTGTCGCCGGTGTTCTCGTCGGCTGTCTCCCGGCTTTCCTCCGGCATGTAAAGGAGCTTCACCCGGGGGTCGGGCCGTTCGCTTTGGCGGAAGGAATTGGCCCGGTTCTTCGCCCAGAGCGGCACCGCCAGGAGCACCATCAGGGAAGCCGCGCCCCGCGCCAGTTCGGTCTTGATATCCAGCGCCGGCACAGAGGCGTCGTCGGGAAACGAGACTTCCTGCCCGCTGGGCATGATGGCGCACAAACGCTCGAAACGAACCCGCCCGTCCGCCAAATCATCCTGGGACAGCCGGCACTCGATCACCCCGTAACCATACGGCTTGAGCAACGCCCGCGCGGCGCGAATGTCCGCTTGCAGCCGCCTTTGCATGATCTGCAAGTGGTGCGGCTGCAAAAACAATCCTTCATGCCAGTGGACATGCATACAACATCTACCGATTGCCGCGGACACAGTTCTCTACGAGTTTCACGAACGAATCATTGAGCTGCTTCTCAATCACCCCGGGCGTGGCAAGGTCCTTTGCCCGCTCGCAGTACTTTTCCCAACAACGCTCCTTCTTGTTCTTAAAGAGGCTGCCCCGGTCTTCACCCGTGACCACATCATCAATGGCCTGCGGGGCGAACCGCTCGGTGTAATATCGCTCGAATTCCTTTCCGCCCCTCAACATCGCCACCTGCAACCCCCCAACCAGCGCGGAAATGGCCTGCAAGTGCGACTCAAGCGCCTCGCCTTCCCCGGAAAGGTGGCGAGCCACCACAGCGCGAAGATCCGGATGCCTGCGGATCGCCGGATTGTTCCTCGAAAGAGCGCTCCATGTGTTGAAAGTCGTCTGATCCAATTTCGCGCAGAGCTCGGTCAGTTGCGCCGCGATCTCCGCAACCCGTTGCAACTTGGGCTGCTGGCCGGCCGCCAGCCCAAACTTCGCCCGCAACTCAGCACCCACTTCCAACTCCAATGCGGCGTGATCCACCCAGGCAAATCCCGCCTTGGACAAACGCCTCGATATCTCCTCGCGTTTTGCATCAGGAATGCCGGCGGCAGCCTCCAAAAAACGGTCCAGCAACTCCTCCAGCGTCGGCGCTGGCGATGCCGGAGCGGCCTCGGGCGCCACCGGGGCGGTTTGGACAATTCGGCCGGCGACAGGAAAGCGGGCCAACAAAACCTTCAAATAGCCCTTGCGGCTCGCAGGCGGAACCCCCTTGAGACTCCGCGCCAATTCTTCCTGCAACAAGTCGCGGCGTTTCTCCTCCGGAGCGGTGGCCGCATCCATCTGGATTCTTCGCAGCCGGCTGGCAAGATCATTGACCTGGCCTGTTTCTTGTTCACTCAGAACTGTCATGGCAATAGCGTCAGCAGACATTCAACGCCGGTTTCGGGCAAAAAGTCAAGAAAATATCCGGGCTAGAAGCTGATCTCCACACCAAAATTGATCAGCCCCGTCGGCTGCGGACCCAACGAGCCTGCATTCGGCGCGGTGGTGGCATAGGTGCGATCCAACTGATACCCGCAATCCAGGCGGAAACGAAGATTGTCCGCCACCTCGTAGCGAAGGCCAAAACCCACCGACAACAGGGTTTCGCTGGCGCTTTCCTGAAGCCCAGTCCTGGGTTGACGGACAATCGCCTGGCCATAATCGCAAAAAACAAGACCTTGGATCCAATCCTTGGCGCCGGCCCGTCCGGTTATGTTGCCCAACGCGATGCGTGGCGTGCGGATTTCGTTGACCATCAGCCACCCCTCGTCGCCATCCACAACCCGTTCATCATAACCCCGAACCGTGTCGTAACCGCCCAACCCAAATTGCTCGGTCGGCAACAAGCGCGCCTCGGCGTATTGACCCGCTCCCCGCAAGTACCAGGTGAAATTCTCCGGGACCCCGTTCATTTCCGGCAAGGTCAAGGGCAGGATGGTTTCGCGATGCAGGTCAAGGCGGCCATAAGCATACCGCACCGTTGCCCCTTCGCGCATGTCACCGTAGGCAGAGTTGTTTGCATCCTCCGTCTCGAGCCTCCCGCCTGGGCTGTAGAATCCTTGCAATGAGAACGCTGTGTTCCCCCAACTGTCCCGCAGGGAGCCATTGTAGGCCAGATTGAGTTGTTCGACATCCACGTTATTGGTGTACGGCGAGTGAATGACCCCGGACGGCAAGGAGAACAGCAAGGGCGTGTCAGTCCGCTTGAAGTCAAAACCCAGCGCGATCTGATGCTCATATTTTTGGATTGCAGGCAGTGAAAGCGCGTACCGCGCGCTCGCCTGATAATATTCTCCCTTTTCAGTCACGTATGGCAGACCCAACAGTCCGAAATCGGGATCCACCCGGGCATAAGTCCCAAAGAAGCTCACTTCCTGCCGCCTAGGCAGGGGAATCACGTAACCGGCGAACTGCTCGCGGAGTCGGTTGAGGGTGGTGTCCGTGACATACTCGTAGTTGGCGCGCTGATCCAACCCGAAAACATTGGCCCAGGTGAGTCCGCCGTAAGCCTGGTGCTCGCCGATCACCGGAATTCCGTAATTGTCATAACCCGCGAACACCCGCAACGGAAACCGGTCTTTCTCCTGCAATGTTATGTCAGTCTGCCACAAGTTTGTGTCTTGCTCCGGCAACCTGTTAAACGTCCGCGAAAAATTGGCGTTCACCTCGCGGAAAGAACCACCGAAATCGTCCCAACCCAGGCTCTGATACGTATTGTTGTTCAGCCAGTTCAAGTCGCTGTCCAAAAGGCCGCCCAGCACCGCGCCATTCGTTTCCAGATGCACCCCATGCTTGACAATCGAATCCGAAAACCACGCGCGCCCTTCGTGCTCGACAGTGATCTTTTCAATCCCGGCTTCGATCACCGCGATTTGCACTGTGCCCTCGAGCATTGTCTGCACCGGTGTAAAAACGTCCACGACCATGTGGCCGTGCGCCTTGCAGTAATCCAGGATTCTGGACTGCATCAGCTTCAATTCCGCATCGGTCAATGGGATGCCGAGAGACTTTTCCAGAATTTTCTCAAACTCCCTGTTCTTGAGAAACTCAGGCCCCATTACTTGAACCCCCTTGACGCCGGTGACACCCCTATCAACCACATTCGTATATCTCGGCACAATCAGGATCCCTTGGAGCTTGTCATTGCCCTCGACCACCTTTGGCGGGCTTGGGTTGGCCGCGCCGGTGCTGTTGCCCGGCAGTTGCGCAAAGGCAACCATTGCCGCCATGGCGAATACCGGGGCGAAGATCACCGGCCTGAACCAGCCATTTGGCCCAGAATGAAATGTCGAAATTAGGAGTCTCATAGTGGTTTCGATTACATGAACCCGGAGCGCCTTACCGTATCGTTGGATAGCTGCTGGCCGGTCTGACCTCCGCAGGGAAGATTATCCCAGGTCCGGGAAGGATCTCCACAATCTCCGCCTTTGGCGTCTCCTCTTTCCGCTGAAGCGCGCCAAAAATGTGGGCTGTCAATACCCCGACGTCCGCTTCGTTAATCGGACTACTTTGCTGGTTTGCGCTGATGCCCAGGTTGAAGCCGTTATTGTCCATGGATGAGTAGGTGATAGGGCTGCCAACAAGGCGCGTGTCCGCTCCCAGGGTAATATGGCCGTAGGTCTGCGCCCCGGTGGTTCTGAAGCTGCCGCCGTTCAGGTCCGCCGTGCCGTTCACCGTCAGGGATGTCAGCTCCGTCCCGACGCCCACCGCCCCGCCAAATGTCGTCGTCCCAGTGACGGTCAACGCATGCGCGCCGTTCACCGGACCAAAGGTGATAGTGCCACCTTCCACAATTGCATTTCCCGTCAAAGTCACCGCCCCGTACGACTGGCCACCGCTGGTCTGGTAGGTAAAGCCCTGCAAATCCACACCCCCTCCGCCGCCGCCAGAAGGGTTAATCACCAGCGCTCCAAGCGGATGAGTGTCGCCAATGTCATTGTCGAATTTCACATTGCCGCCATTCACAGCCGAAATACTCGCAGCGCTTGCTTTTCCATCAAGAACAACCGTCCCAGAAGCCGCGTAGATAGTCAGATCGCGCGCCGCCAAGCTATCGCTGTCCAGTTTATTCCCAAATATCACACTCCCCGCCCCGTCCAAGCCGATGTCTTTGGCCAGCGTTGTATTAGCTCCCAGAATTACCACGCCGGCGTAGTCCTGGCTGTTCGCATACACCGCCATCGCCGGGGCCGTCGCCGTGTTCCCCAGCGTGATCGCCCCGCCGGCATCCGCCGCCAAATTATCCACCGTCAAACTCCGCAACGCCTGCACGCCCCCCACCTTGTCCTTGAAGCTTGTGGTCCCCGCCGTCTCCACCGTCAGCGTCCGGTCATTGGCTGCCGAGTCCGCGTTCACCGTGCGGGCGAAGGTAATGTTCCCGTTTCCCGTGCTGGTCAGGACATCATTGGCCCCCAATTGCACCGCCCCGCCGTAGTTCTGCGCCCCGGTGGTCGTGACGCCCGGACCGTGCAACGTCGCCGCATTGTTCAAAGTCACCGAGGCCAATGGCGTCACACTCCCCACGGCTCCACCCAATGTCGCCGTGCCGTTGACGGTCAACGCATGCGCCCCGTTCACGGTTGAATTCAAGCCAACGCTTGATCCGCTCAAAGTGTTGTCCCCGCCCA
>Ga0182027_10000904_pt1 | contig 50281 bp, 34 predicted proteins | sample 712E1DmetaG_FD_121300 | JGI IMG/M metagenome (GOLD analysis project Ga0182027, IMG submission 121300) | Permafrost microbial communities from Stordalen Mire, Sweden - 712E1D metaG (Illumina Assembly) | ecosystem: Environmental > Terrestrial > Soil > Wetlands > Permafrost | place: Sweden...
TATTATTGGGCATCTTTAACAATAGTCATTTAACCTTAGTATATTTCTGTACACTTTTCATCAATCTTTAAGAAAATTTCATTAAATTTATTATCAATGTATTATTAACGCTAACGGTGTTATTAATTCGACTTGGATATTTGCATTTTAGCTTTAAATGAAAAAAATGGGAATTGAAAAAAAACCTGATAAAGCGAATACTATAAACAATGAATTCCTGATTTCTATTAGCCAGGAAATTATTACTTCCTTAAATGGAATAGTAGGTGCTATAAATTTGATAAAGAACCATGAGCATTCGTCAGCTATAAAAGACCTTGTGGAAACATTGGATATTTCGATATCAAGGTTAGATAAATTTGCATATAAAATATTATTGAGCTCGCAGTTAAGCTCGAATCAATATAGTCCTCTAATCACTGATTTCAGTTTAAAAGATTTAATCCAATACTCTATTATGGATTTGAATGAACTGATACAACAGAATGACATCAATGTCATCACAAAAAGCGTTCCGGCCGGCATTCTGCTCAGAGCTGACAGGGATTTGGTATTCAGGGCTATTGGCTATATACTCAACAATTCCATTAAGTATTCGCCTAAGAATAGCAATATCGAGATTGAAGTCAGTACCATGGATAATAAAATTATTTGTTCCTTTTTGGATTACGGGGAAGGTTTTTCGCAGCAGGCTTTAAGCAATGCTTTTTTACCTCTTCATAATACGGATGCGGATCCTAACCAAAAAGGCGGATTAAGTTTATACTTAGTTAAGCAGATTATGAATTTGCACAATGGTGAGATCAAGATTTATAATAAAGAAGGTGCGGGGGCATGTGTGGAACTTGTTTTTAATAGCACTTTGAAGGATTAGTCTATCTATGAAAAATGAATAACGAATATCAATTAACGATTTGTGATTTTAGAAGTATTTGTACTTCATTATTCTAAAATCGTTAATCCTTGTTCGCTATTCAAATTTGAATTTCAGGTTTTTTATACAAACATTTAGTTTATAACAGGCGGGGCTTTTATATCTCAGTTATGGATGTAGTATTATTAGAATACTTATTGCGTTTGTTTGCTTTAATTGCAAATCTTTACCCGTCTTTACTGTATGAAAATGTAAAAGACTTTATAAAGTCGTTCCTTTTAAAAGAGCTCAATCCAGAAATCGAAAACGAAAGTCTTAGGCTTTTCGAGGAATATTATCAAAAATATTCTGATGTAAGAAAATCCCCTGATAGCCTGGAAAATCTTCAAACATTGATTCATACAATTCAGGAGATTGAGCAGGATATACCGAGGAAACAGCAATTTCAGATTTTATTAAGGTTACTCTTTTTCGAAAAGTTTCTTTTAAAATATCCACTTATCGACAATAAAACATATATAAGGTTCAATGATATCTTAACCTTAGTTATAGAAAACTTCAATATAAGCGAGCCCGAATATTTAAATTGCCGTGGATTTATGAGTGATGCGTTGTATAAAGTTCCCCAAAAAAACAGGCTCATGATCATTGCAGATAAAAAAAATTTCGATTTAGATATTAATTATTTGCACAGAGAAAACTTACCCGGGCAACTCTTTTTTCTTTATGTCGAAAGCATTAACGCACTGCTGTTTAATTACAAAGGTAGCGGTTCGGTTATGTTAAATAACCAGGCTGTTTTTCCGAACCACATTTACTTTTTTCATAAAGGCTCCTCCATTAAGGGATATGGTATCGAACCTGTTTACTACAACCAGATATTGCGCAGGTTTCAATGGAAGAATATAAACAACCTGAATGTCGAGGTAAAAGACATTGAATTCACGTTTAAAAACAGCAACAACGGCATTCACCAGTTAAGCATAAACCTCGAATCAGAGCAATTAGTCGGAATTATAGGCCGAAGCGGTGTAGGAAAATCCACTTTGCTCAATATCCTTATCGGAAATATTAAACCACATCAGGGAACCATTACTGTCAATGGGCTCAATTTGCACCGTGACAACGAAAAGCTGGATGGACTGATTGGTTATGTGCCTCAAGATGATCTTCTCATTGAAGAGTTATCGGTATTTACCAACCTTTATTTAAATGCTCAACTTTGTTTCGCTAATCTTCCTGCCGATGATTTAACAAAAAAAGTAAACAATCTGCTCGTCGATTTAGACCTTTATGATGCAAGAAATCTCAAGGTAGGGTCTCCTTTAAATAAATATATTAGCGGTGGACAACGAAAAAAGTTGAACATTGCACTGGAACTGATTCGGGGACCATGGATATTATTTGCAGACGAACCTACATCAGGGCAATCGTCATCTGACTCGGAAGAAATAATGCAGTTGCTTTCTGAACAGACCATTACTGGTAAAATAGTGGTAGTGAATATTCATCAACCATCGTCTGATGTTTTCAAGCTTTTCGATAAAATTATAGTGCTTGATAGAGAAGGCTATCCCGTATATATTGGAAACCCTCTCGATGCCATCCCATATTTCAACGATTTTAACCAACGTATAAGCACCGCGGCTGATAGCTGTGATGTTTGTGAAAATATTAATCCCGAAACCATTTTTAAGATCCTGGAAGAAAAAAAAGTTAACGAATTTGGCGAATTAACAAAAGAGCGTAAGACAATGCCATCCGAATGGCACAAGCTCTTATTAAACAAAACAAATAAACAGGGCAAGAAAGAGCAATCTTTCGAGCCTCTTCCTAATGTACAATTTAATAAACCCAATCCTTTTAAGCAGTTCTTTATATTTGGAAAACGCAACCTGCTATCGAAATTAGCCAACAGGCAATACGTCTTACTGGCACTATCAATATCTCCCTTTCTTGCACTATTGCTGGCATCACTTTGCAGGTACAGCAGTATTATGGAAAACAATGCATATAAATATGTGTTTACCAACAACGATAACATCCCCTCGTTTCTTTTTATGAGTGTGATTGTTGCCCTGTTTGTGGGCCTAATAATAAGTGCAGAAGAAATTATCCGGGACAGGAAAATATTGTTGAGGGAATCGTATTTGAAACTAAGTAAATCAAGTTATTTAAACTCAAAAGTAATGTTTCTCTTTGCCTTAAGTGCAATTCAAACGTTAACTTATGTAATTATCGGAAACAGCATATTGGGAATTCATGGTATGTCGCTCAGTTTTTGGCTGATCCTCTTTTCATTATCCTGTTTTGCCAATCTGCTGGGCTTGCTCATTTCATCCCTGTTTAGTTCAGTAGTAGCTATCTATATTATGGTGCCGTTGATAATTGTACCACAGATACTATTAAGCGGAGTGGTGGTCAATTATAACAAGCTCAACAATTATGTTGCGTCTAAAGAATATGTACCGCTGGTTGGTGATGTGATTGCCTCACGATGGGCCTATGAAGCATTAATAGTGACACAATTTGCCCAAAATGATTTTCAGAAACACTATTTTAATATTGAACAACAAGAAAGCAATGACAAATACTATCTGCTATTTGTTATTCCTGAAATAAAGAAAGTTTTGTACGATATCAGGTCACAAAAAGAAAAGTCGTCGTCATCCTACACGAATAATTTTGAATTCCTAAAAAACGGAATACATACACTAAAAGAATCTGAATATCTTGCGCATTTTGCAGAAATGCCATTAGACACTCCCCAATTTAAACAATTTGAAAAACGCCTCAATCAATTAAATACAGTATTGTCCAACCGGCTTAATCAATTAAGTCAAAAAAAAGATGGCATAACGCACCAATTAGTAACAAAATTAGGCAACATTGATTGTTACCTGGAATTTAAAAATATGTACTATAATGATAATCTGGCCGATTTGGTCCTGAAACGAAAGGCACTGGAAGCTTTTGTTAAAGCTAACAATAAAATAATAAGGACTATAGAACCTATATACCAGTTGCCTGGTTCCAATTACGGAAGAACTCATTTTCTTTCATCTTCAAAAAAAATTAGTAACTTAACTATTGATACATTGACTTTTAATATAATGGTCATTTGGTTGATGTCAATAATTTTATATGCTACTTTAATATTTTTTTCTACTTTTATTAAGAAAACATGACTAAAAAAACTAATAGCGCTTTGTGTATGAACCCGAGAATGTTAATAGTATTCCTTGGACTTGCATTGGCACTGCAATGCCAATCAAGCCATAAAAAATCCACTGAAAGTTCTGATACCATTAGTCAAATAGACACTGCTAACACGGATACAATCAGTAATATCACTTATATGCTTCTTTCTCCCAACGAAATTTTAGGCGAAATTTTTGCCGATAAAAGTACCCTTAATCCCCTATTGATAAATCCTAAAACCAATGCCATAAAATACATTGATACTAAAACCCAGGCTTTAAATCTTGGAGTGTATATAGCCGATTTCGCATACCTAAACCTAAGCGAGAACAAAACCAACGCTTTAGAATATTTCAAGATTATCAGAGACTTAGCTCAAAAATTAAATATTTACGGCTATTTTAACGAGGCTTTTTTCAATAGGATAGAAAAAAATTTAGCGAATAACGATTCGCTTATCAGCATTTCCAAAGAAATGTATTACAGTATGTCCGATCTATTAGAAAATGCTAAGCGTCAGAATATTTTCGCTTTGATATCGAGCGGCGCAATGATTGAATCTATGTATTTATCGACCATGAGTATTGCTAAATTATCGGATTATCAATCTATTGCCAAAAAAATATTTGAACAAAAATATATATTCGACAACTTCTACGCTTATACTGCCGTGTATAAAAAGGATAAGGATGTAAAATCAGTATTACTTCAATTAGAAACCCTGAAAAAAATATTAGAGGAAACTGAAAAAAAAGCAAGTGAAAAAATAATAATAAATGATAAGGAAAAGCACATCATTATTGGAGGGGGGGAAGAGATTTTACTCGATGAAAAAATATTTAACGAATTTAAGAACCATGTTATAAAAACCAGGCAGGATATTATAAGCGTTGGAAATAAATAAAGACTTTTAATATGAATATATTTAAAATTATACCAGGAGTTACACTTGCCATTATATTATCGACCAATGCTATAGGTCAACAATGTAAAGGATTTCATGAAAGTAAGGATTGTTTTATTTATATCCCCGAATCAAGGAAATATCAGCAATATAGCCAGGCAAAAAGCGCATTAAGTGAAATAGGCCAAAAAAATATATACAAAGTAGTTCTTTTTGGAGGTAAAGATTATATTGTAGGAGTTTGTGCAGAATCGGGTTACCGGCCTATCCATTTCCGTATCATTGACAGCCAGACCAAAAAAGTTATGTACGACAATAAGGATTTTGACTACATTGAATCGTTCGGTTTTACCGTAGAAAAAACTCAACCCATAGATATTGAAGTTACTGTATTAGAAAATAATAGAATTGCTCAGAAAAAAAATAAAATGTGTGTTGGTATTGAAATAGTCTGGAGTAATTTACTAAAGTCAGCTACCGAAGGCAAAAAATAACTAATACACCTGATTAATTGACTATTTTAGGTTAAAATTCGATCAAAGCAACGCCTAAATATTAAATTACTACTAATTAATAAAACATAGCCAAAATGAAAAAAGTAGGATTGCTAATCTGCTTATTGGCAGAGTGCATTGCCATATCTTACAGCCAAACTGATCTGTCGGTGGTCAACCTCAAATGCGAATACGAAATTAACCCAATTGGCATCGAAACCAAACAGCCTCGTTTAAGCTGGCAATTAAAAGCCAGCCTAAGAAACCAATTACAATCAGCATATCAGATACTGGTTGCCGATAGCCCGGACCAACTTGCTACAGACAAAGGCAACATCTGGGATTCAAAAAAAGTAAAATCTGATCAGTCTATTCAAATTGAATATAAAGGCGTTCCCTTACAATCCGCAAAAAAATATTTTTGGAAGGTTAAAATATGGAATCAATCCGAGGTTGCATCCAATTGGAGTGACATTTCCTCATGGCAGATGGGACTGATGACCCCTGCTGATTGGGAAAATGCCCGGTGGATTAGCATGCCCGAACTTGACGAATCCAAGTACGCCGGAATGGACAAAAAGGCTATTCACGAAAAAACAAAAAACCTTTTACCTCAATTCCGTAAAAGCTTTGAGGTTACCAAATCCATAAAAAATGCTACAGCATTTATTTCAGGCTTAGGTAATTTCGACCTTCACTTAAACGGCCAAAAAGTGGGGGATCACTTTTTAGACCCAGGATGGACAAATTACGAAAAGTATGTTTATTATATTACTTTCAACATTACCAATTTATTAGCTAAAAACAGCAACGTAGTCGGTATGATGTTAGGCAATGGATTTTACAATGTTCCCCCTGGCCGTTATCGCAAGGCTGATCTTGTGACTATGCATGGCCTGCCAAAAATGATTTGCAAAGTACTAATTGAATATGAAGATGGTACATCGCAAGTAATCAACAGCGACTCAACCTGGAAAGTAACCCGAAGCCCAATTACATACGGTACTGTTTATGGTGGCGAAGATTATGATGCAACTATGGAAAAAGAAGGCTGGGACAATGTCGGTTTTAACGATTCCGGTTGGCAGCAAGCGGCAATTGTGAAAGGTAATAATGATCTACGTTCGCAGCGAATAGACCCTAACAAAATCATGGAAATTTTAAAACCTGTTAAAATATTTATAACCCAGCAAGGGAAATGGGTTTACGATCTGGGACAAAATGCATCGGGTATTGTGCAATTAGCTGTGCAAGGAAAAACCGGTAAAATTGTAAGGGTTGTGCCCGGTGAACTTTTAGATATTGATGGTGCTGTAACCCAACGCGCCACGGGAAGCCCGTATTACTTTACCTATAAACTAAAAGGTAAAGGTATTGAAACCTGGCAACCTCAATTTTCTTATTACGGGTTCCGCTATGTTCAATTGGAAGGCGGTGTTCCGGAAGGACAGATGAACCCTGATAGTTTGCCTGTTGTAAAAGCGCTTACAGGCTTGCATACCCGCAACTCCGCCGAAAGAATAGGAAACTTCTGGTGTTCCAATGAGCTGTTCAATAAAACCTACACGCTAATTAATTGGGGGATAAAAAGTAACATGGCAAGTGTTATTACCGATTGCCCTCACCGTGAAAAATTAGGCTGGCTCGAACAAACTCATCTCATGGGCGCTTCTATTCAATATAATTATGACATTGCCAGGACGTTCACTAAAACTATTAACGACATGAAATCGTGCCAGCTCGATAATGGTTTAGTTCCTTCCATTGCTCCTGAATATTGCATTTTTAACGATAGAAATGGACAACCTAACATGTTTAGGACTTCGCCTGAATGGGGAAGTGCATATATAATTTTGCCTTGGTACATGTATCAATGGTATGGAGACCAACGTTTACTTGCAGAGAATTATGATGGCATGAAAAAGTATATGGAATATCTTGAGGAAAAAGCAAATAATAATGATATTATTTCCTTTGGACTAGGCGATTGGTATGATTTGGGACCACAGCATCCGGGGCCATCGCAATTAACTTCTTTAGGTGTAACAGGCACAGCCACTTGGTATTATGATGTTAATATAATGACAAATATTGCAAAGCTTTTGGGTAAAAAGGATGATGTTGCTAAATACAGTAAACTTTCAAAAGAAATTAAAAACGCCTTCAATCAAACCTATTTTAAAAAAGATTCTTTTCTGTACGATCGTAATAGTCAAACTGCTAATGCTATGGCTATTTATATGGGTTTGGTAGAACCTCAGAATAAGGACAAGGTGCTCAATAGCCTTGTAAAAGACATTCGTGGTCGTAACAATGCCTTAACTGCCGGCGATATTGGGTACCGTTATGTTTTGCGAGTGCTTGAGGACGCTGGTAAGTCCGATGTTATTTTCGACATGAACAGTCGTACTGATGTTCCCGGATATGGCTATCAAATAAAGCAGGGTGCTACTGCATTGACCGAATCGTGGCAGGCATTGCGAAATGTATCTAATAACCATTTAATGCTCGGCCACCTGATGGAATGGTTTTACAGCGGTTTGGCCGGAATCGGCCAGGAAGACAACTCAGTTGCCTATAAAAATATTGTAATTAAGCCTGAAATTGTCGGGGATATAAATGAAGCTAAGGCAAGTTTCATGTCTCCTTATGGCATCATCAAGAGTGAATGGAAAAAACAGGGGGGTACCTTTGGCTTAAATGTTGAAATCCCCGCAAATACAGCAGCTACTATTTACCTGCCTGTCATTGGAAAGGCGCTGGTAAGTGAAAGTGGAAAACCTATTGGGAAGGATATCCAATTTCTTCGGAAAGAAAACGGCAGGTTACTTTATAAGGTGGGGTCAGGGGTTTATTCATTTCAGGTGGAATAATTCATTCTAAGACAATTTGAAGATTTGAAAATGCCTTAAAATTGAAAAATTAGTTTTATGCGATGTATGATTTAAGTTTCAATGTTAAATTGTTGCTACACTAGTTGCTGGTTATGGTTTTAATGTAATTGGATGAAAAGTCTTAAAATTCCTTACATTTGTCAAAACCAACTTTATTTTTAAAGTTATTCAATTGCAATCATGAGCCTCGACACCATCATTGAATTCACCAATGCTTCGATATATCAAAACGAAAACCTGGTATTAAAAGAAGTGTCTTTTACAATGGACAAAGGCCAGTTTGCCTACCTGATTGGAAAAGTAGGTAGTGGCAAAACCAGTCTTATTAAAACAATTAATGCCGAAATTCCTTTGGTTTCCGGCGAAGCCATAGTAACCGGCTTTAATCTTCGAAAAATCAAACAAAAGCAAATCCCATTTCTTCGACGAAAATTGGGTATTGTATTCCAGGATTTTCAACTTCTCACCGACCGCAATGTTCATAATAACCTGGCATTTGTACTGAAAGCCACAGGATGGAAGCATCATGTTGAAATTGAGCAACGCATTAACGACGTGCTCGACAAAGTCGGCCTTGCCAATAAAGGCTATAAGATGACACACCAGCTTTCGGGTGGAGAACAGCAAAGAGTGGTTATTGCTCGCGCATTACTGAATAATCCCGAAATAATTTTGGCAGATGAGCCTACGGGCAATCTCGACCCCGAGGCATCAACAGAAATCATGAACCTGCTCATGGACATCAAAAACAATGGTCGCGCTGTTATCATGGCCACTCATAACCACACTTTGTTGAAAAAATTCCCGGCCCGTACCTTCAAATGTGACAAAGACCAAATAATCGAAATCGATCAAAGTGAAGAAATTGACTTTTCAAGCCTAATGGAACCATAAGAATGTGGCAGTTTATTAAACGTTTTCTTGAGGATATAAAAACCGACTTATATCATAGTTCGCTTTTGTTTTCAGGTAATTTCGCCGCACAAATTATAACATTTTTAGCCTACCCGGTTATAACCCGTTTATACAGCGCCAGCCAGTTTGGTGAATTTTCATTGTTTCTTAGCATTACAAGCATATTAGCCATTCTGGCAACCGGAAGGCTGGAATTTGCATTGATGTTACCAGAAAGTGATATAGAAGCCCATAATTTAAAAAAAATCGGAGCCAGGTGGTGCCTAATTTTTAGTATGGCTTGTGTATTGATTTCATTAATCCTGGGGCAAATTGGAAAATTTAACAAAACCATACCAGGTTTATATTGGATAGGTTTATATGTCTTTCTCACAGGAATAGTCCAGATTTTCACCTTATATAGAAACAGGGAAAAGCAATATAAGAAACTTGCAAAAGTATCGGTACTGCAAAATGCTTCCACTTCCGGAACCAAAATAATATTCGGATTTGCACAATCAATCAGCCACGGATTAATTTGGGGGAATATTATCGGGCAACTGATTACTGCCATTGCTATTTCAAAAGGTTATATAAGCCAAACCTTTAAAAGCAGACCAGCTTCAATTAAAGCTACTTTGCAAAAATATTCGGCATTTCCAAAGTATAGGATGATACAAGCCATTATAAACTCTCTCTCATCGAATTTGCCCATATTTTTTATAACCTATTATTTTTCAACAAAAGAATCCGGATATTATGCACTGGTGTTGGGAATAGCTTACAAAGTAATCGGTCTGATAACCCAAGCATTGTACCAGGTATTGTACCGACGGTTCGCAGAACTAAATAATAAGCAAGAACCTATACTTCCTATATTTTTCAAAATTATTATTTTACTGTTTTTTACCGGGTTTATACCATGCGCGTTTATCTTCATTTTTGCAAAACCATTGGTATTGCTATTTTTTGGTAACAGTTGGATAGAAACGAGTATTTATATAAAAATGATGTTACCGTGGTTAATAATGGTATTAATAGCTCAACCTTTTGGTTTTATCACGGATATTTTTTCCTTGCAAAAGCAATCCTTAATTTTTGATATCATTCATCTATTAATGCGGATCACAGCCTTATATATAGGTTTCTGGTTTAATAATGTATATTTATCCATAATCTTATTTTCAGTCAGTAGTATTACTTTTATATTGTCTTTATTAGGATGGTACTATATTATTATAAAAAAACATAGTGTTATTATAATGAGGTAATTACAATATTTAATTACAGAAACAATAATCCTTGTAATATGGTCGTTAACTCATTGTAAAACATAGAAACCTTAGCCAATTTTTAGTTTAAAGGAACAATGAAAAAAAGAATTCTTTTCCTGTCTGCATGGTACCCTACACGGTACGATCCCATGCCAGGTTTGTTTGTAAAACGTCATGCCGAGGTTATGACTGATACATTTGATGTAGCCGTTCTTCATACTTTTGCAGTAGAGTCACCTAAGAAACTTTATGAAATAGATATTACAACCGAGGAAAAGCTATTTACTGTGAGGGTTTATTATCGTAAGGTAAAAATTCCGGTTCCGGGATTTAGTCCTTTAATAAAATTCCTTCGTTTCCTCAAAGCACATCAAAAAGGATTTCGTGAAATACAGAAACATTATGGCTTGCCAGACTTAGTACATGCTAATATACTCACACGGGTAGGATTAATTGCTTTTTATTTAAAAGCTCGATATGGAATACCATATATAATTACCGAACATTGGAGCCGGTATTTACCTGAAAATTTTGCTTTTACCGGAACTGTACGTAAAATAGCCACAAGAAAGGTAGTAAAACATAGTGCGGCTATTTCAGTTGTATCAGAAAACCTTCAGATGATGATGAAGCAATGTGGGATAATTCATCCTAATTTTTACATAATAAAGAACGTAGTCGATTGTAATATCTTCAAGCCTTTGGAGAAACCGTATTCTGACCCGATTTTATTTTCTCACATATCTTGCTTTGACGAAAAAGCTAAAAATGTCACAGGCATTATCCATGCAATTTTCGAATTATCCAAACATAGGAAGGATTTTATATGCCAAATGGTTGGTGAGGGAGAGGACAAACCAAAAGCCGAACATTTAGTAGAGCAATTAAATTTAAAAGATTTCGTAAAGTTTACAGGCTTACTCGAAGGAGAAGCACTAATTAAAGCATATAGTCGATCAGCATTTATTGTTCTTTTTAGCAATTATGAAACTATGTCGGTAGTTATAGCAGAATCCTTTGCTTGCGGAAGACCTGTGATTGCAACCAGGGTTGGCGGTATCCCTGAAATAGTTGATGTTTCCAATGGTTTGCTCATAACTCCCGGTGATGAACACGCCCTTAGCAAAGCTATCGATTATATGTTAAGTAATTCCCAAAAATATAACGCTGAGCAAATACGGTCTTTTGCTATTGGCCTGTTTAGCCGCAATGCTGTGCAGGCTCAATTAACTAACCTTTACCAACTTGCTTTAGGTAAGTAAATAATGCTTAAAATTCACTCTTCATTTTAATAGTTGTAAGAAAATCTAATTTTACTGAACATAAAGAATTTATATTTGTATTATATGCAAATAACAATGAACTACCTTGCAGCAAGCTGTCGAGGTATCAAAAAGGAAATCTTTTTTCTATCGCTGCAAGCAGCGGAGTACCTGCCAGCCGGCTGGCAGGTTAGACTCATTTATCCCGATACGCTACGCTATCGGGATTCGTTCGACTTACAAATTTCAATGCGCTTCACTTTTGAAATTTGAGTCTCACGAATAAACCAAATTGCTAAAAATCCCTTAAAAAGGGGATATTTTAAGAATGAACTTATTCATACTTTTACATTTTGAATTAACCTAAAACGTAAAAATTATGAAAACAAAACTTTTTTTAATCTTATCCATTATTAACTTATATATACATTTGTACTCTAAACAAAACCTCAATTATTAATAAACCTTTAAAACTTAACCTTATGAAAAACTTATTTAAATTATTAATTTTATTTGCTGTAGTTGCTTTTAGCTTTTCTTCAGTTTCTATCAAAGCCCAGGCTTTCGGAAAAGGTGATTTTGTACTGAATGCCGGAATTGGTTTCGGATCCGTATATGGATACGATTACGGATACGGAAGTGCTTCCATGTGGCCTACCATTTTTGCAAGTGGTGAATTAGGCATTGTCAAAATAAAGGATATTGGAGTTATTTCTGCTGGCGGAGAAATGGCTTTCAGACATATATCAATAGCTGGTATTAATTATAGCGCAAACGAATTTTATATTGGTCCGCGTGGAGCTTTCCACCTAAGTATGTTAAAAGTTGAAAACCTTGATGTTTATGGAGGGGTCTCCTTTGGATTAAGATTTTACTCAGAACCGACTTATGTTGGTGTTAATAATTATGGAAGGAACACCTTTACATCAGCTTATGGCGGCTTATTTGTAGGTGGGAGGTATTACTTTACCAAAGGTTTTGGCGTATTCAGCGAATTAAGCTATGATATAACTTTTATCAAAATAGGTGTTGTTTTTAAATTATAAATAAAAGACATTTCATTTAATTTTAAGGGACTGCCTCAAAAGCTTGTTGCCTTTGTCATTAACATACCCATAAAGCATAATGACAAAATGCATAATACAGGGCATTGAGGCAGTCCCTTTTTTTGTTTAACATTTTAGACAATACCACACAATTAAACTTAATAATCACCCGTTAGACTTCATATTAAATCAAAAAACTATATGAAAAATTCCAAAACTATTCTCATTGCATTCTTAATTGCATTATCGCTATTATTCAATCAATCATTGGTTAAGGCTCAAACGTTCGAAAAAGGTGACGCAGTACTGAATATCGGTATTGGCGCCGGAAGCGCTTATGGTTTAGCAACAGGCGCTAGTGTATGGCCTGGTGTTAATGCCAGCCTGGAATATGGAGTTTACCAGTTGAAAAAAGTTGGTGTTTTCTCCATTGGCGGAATCACCAGTTGGCAGCATGCATGGTCTGGCTATACTGGCTATGATGTAACCTGGAACGAGTTTTATTTTGGCGCACGGTCTGCATTTCACTTATCAATACTTGAAGTTGATAACCTGGATGTTTACGGAGGGATTACACTGGGAATAAGATCTCATTCAGAACCTGTTTGGGATCCCCACACAAATCGTGATGTAAACCATTATAAAGTTGATCCTTTTGGAGGGTTGTTTGTAGGCGGAAGATGGTATTTTACTCCTAGTTTTGGTGTTTTTAGCGAATTAGGATATGACGTATCGTGGCTAAAGGCAGGGATATCATTGAAATTCTGATGGAGACAATTTGCATCGGTTCGGATTTCGACGGATTAATAAATGCTATCGAAAGCTGCAAAACTGCAGATAAATTTGAAAATTTCCGCTTAAAAGTACTGTATTGGTTGCCCATTATGATCAAAACCGTTGAGAATTACTGGACAGTTTTCTATGTGGACAAAGACAATCTTGAAAGCGACGTTGAGCATAAAATCGATAAAATTTTGTTCGAGAACGGACGTTCATTTTTTACGAAGTATTTTGGAACCTAGCTGATATGCGACGAAAAGTAACCCTGACATTTATTATAATTTTGTTGCTTGGAAGTTTTATAATCGCAAGGTTAACACATGTAATTGTATTTTACAGGGTCAAATCTAATACTATGCTTCCAAATTATGAAATTGGCGACTGGGTTATTGCCAGTAAGCTAAAACCTTATTCATACAACGATGTGGTTTACTGCACTGCTCCTCCCCTTCCCCACGAAAACGGTAAAAACTATGCAGTTATATTCAGAATCGTAGCTTTCGAAGGCGATACCATTGAAATCAACGACGGTTACGTAATCCGTAATGGGTTTATGGCCGATAATCCTGACAAACTCATGTTCAATTATTGGTTGAAAAGCAAAGCAGTGAAGAATCCCAGCTCTTTTTTAAAACTAAAGGAACAGCCTATCTACTTGACAGATACTATTATTATATGCCTTACTTATAAAGAATACAAAGATTACAGCCGCGAGTACTTATTGCATAAACTTAACAAACCAAAAAAACAAAAAGAATCTTATATCTTTGGGAGCACTAACAAAAATTGCTGGAATGCCTCGAATTATGGCCCTATTATTGTTCCAAAAGGATATTGCTTTGTACTTGGTGATAACCGTGATAACTCAACCGATTCACGATTCAGGGGATTTATTCCTTTAAAAAATATTGTAGCGACAGCATTAAAAAGTCGGTAAAATAAGACATGCCTTTTATTCTATATCAAACACATCGCCGCTATTGAGCAGATCATCAACGCATTTAATTTTACTTTTTTCCTGGGCAGTTTTAATCTGGCCTTCTAATAATTGATCGTAAGTAGCAGAGCGAACTGACCTGATAACACCCAGCGCTACAGGATATTCGGGAGGGGTCATCTTGGCAAGCATAAGATGAATGAATGGATCAACCTGGTACTGGTCATGAACCATGACGTCCTTTAAGGTAATCCCGTTTTCGCCGATAGTAACCACTTCTAGTTTAGAGCTATTATGTCTTATGCCTTTATTGCGTTCTTTACCAAAAAGCATTGGTTCTCCATGTTTTAAAATCAATTGCCGGTCATCGCGAATATCTTTTGCAGTGATTGCTGCATGGGCTTTATCCGCAAAAATGATACAGTTCTGTAAAATTTCTATCACCGAAGTGCCTTGATGCTTTGAAGCATCAAACATTACCTCAGTCATTAATTTTGGATTTGCATCGACAACCCTTGCAAAAAAAGTACCCTGAGCACCAATCACAAGCTCGCCAGGATTAAAGGGCGATTCAATAGTACCCATAGGTGATGTTTTAGTTACCGTTCCCCTTGGTGTGGTAGGCGAAAACTGCCCTTTCGTAAGGCCATAAATCTGATTGTTGAAAAGTAACAGATTTACATCTACATTACGACGGATAATATGGATGAAATGGTTTCCCCCAATAGCCATCGAGTCACCATCGCCTGTCGCTATCCACACGCTAAGGCTTGGATTGGCAATTTTAACACCGCTGGCTATGGCTGCAGCGCGACCGTGTATACCGTGAAAACCATAAGTGTTAACGTAATACGGAAATCGTGAGGAACAACCAATGCCAGAAACAAACATAAAATTTTCCTTCCTATACCCTGTTTTTGGAAAAACCTGGGCAACGGAATTCAGAATAGCGTGTCCTCCACAACCGGGACACCATTTCACCATCTGGTCGCTCACAAAATCTTCTTTGGTCAGAGTCACCTCGCTTAAGGGTATTGTTGTGTTGTTATTTTGATCTGTCATTTTTCGTCGAGTAATTGTTCAAACTTTGTCATTAATTCCGAAACCAGGAAAGGTAATCCCTGTACTTTATTATACTGATGGTATTTAAAATCCGGTTGGGTCATACGCAGGTAATTGACAAACTGTCCACTATTGAGTTCGCAAACTATAATTTTCTTAAACCCTTTAAAAATATCCCCGGTATTTTTAGGCAGGGGCATAATATGCTTAAAATGTGCATGGCTAACTTTTTTACCTTGATTCTGAAGCTTTTTAACAGCTGAAAGAACGGCACCCTGGGTACCTCCCCAGCTTACCACAAGTAAATCGCCATGATCATCACCTTCAATAGATTGTTTGGGAATAAAATCGGCTATTTTCTGCACTTTGGCATTGCGTAAATCAACCATTACCTGGTGATTGTGCGGATCGGTAGAAACATTTCCCTTGATATTTTCTTTCTCCAGGCCTCCAATACGGTGACGTAACCCTTCAGTTCCGGGCAATGCCCACTTTCTCACCAATGTTTCCGGATCGCGACGATATGGCTGGTAACCCGGTTCGTTGGGTTGTGCAATGGGAGGATTGATGGCCGGTAAATCGGACACTTTTGGTATTTTAAACAACTGCGAACCATTACCAATGTAACCATCTGTGAGAAGAATAACAGGGGTCATGTGTTCCATAGCGATTTTAGAAGCTTCATAAGCAGCGTAAAAACAATCGGCTGATGATGCAGCGGCAATTACTACCGCTGGGCATTCGCCATTGCGTCCAAACAAGGCCTGGTATAAATCGGCTTGTTCCGATTTCGTGGGCAAACCAGTCGATGGGCCTGCTCGCTGAACATCAACAATAACAATTGGTAGCTCAGTGATTACAGCCAATCCGATCGCTTCGGTTTTAAGCGAAAGGCCTGGCCCGGAAGTAGTGGTTACTGCCAAAGAACCCGTATAACTTGCTCCTATGGCAGAACAAATACCTGCTATTTCGTCTTCAGCTTGGAATACTTTGGCTCCAAGTGATTTATGTCTTGCCAATTCAATTAAAATTTCAGTAGCCGGTGTTATAGGGTAAGAACCGAGAAACAGTGGCCTGCCTGAACGTTCCGAAGCAGCCAACAATCCCCATGCAGTTGCTACATTCCCTGTGATATTGCGATATCTGCCTTTTTCAATCTTAGCAGGAGGAACGCTAAATGTTGATTGCAAAGCTTCAATAGTATCGGCATAGTTATACCCGGCTTTCAATACAACTGTATTTGATTCGATAAGATTTGTGTCCTTAACAAATTTATCTTTTAAAAATGCTATAGTTGGCTCAAGTTGCCGGTTAAATATATAAAGCATCATGCCCAGCGCAAACATATTCTTTGTTTTTTCGGCCATTCTGCCGTCTGCCGAAAGGTCAGTAAGAGCTTCGCGGGTCATTGATGAAATGGGAGCTTTTATCACATAGTAACTGTCCAAACTGTCATTTTCCAACGGATTTTGCTCATAACCAGCCTTTTCAATAGCCTTTTCTTCAAAAGAATCGGAATCGACAATAATAGTTGCTCCTGGCTTTACCCATTTAAGATTTGCTTTTAACGATGCAGGGTTCATGGCTACTAATACATCGCAATAATCACCTGATGTATGGATACGATTTCGGCCAATATGCACCTGGAACCCTGACACACCCGCAATGGTATTTTGCGGGGCCCGTATTTCAGCAGGATAATCAGGAAAAGTGGCAAGATCATTACCCGCTTTTACAGCAGCATCAGAGAACAATGTCCCTGTCAACTGCATTCCATCACCTGAATCACCGACAAATTTAACAACAACTTCATCGAGTTCCAGAATCTTTACTTTGTGACTCATAAAAATTAAATTATCCGCGCAAAAATAAACGTTTTGAGAATATCTGATAGGAAAGTTTTCATTTTATTTTATAATAAAACCTATTTGAAGTCAAAATGTTTTAATTAGTAAGTTACTTTTGCAAATTAACTCCTTAAAATGATAACTGTTTATGGCTCTAATTAAATCGGTTCGGGGATTTACCCCGGTAATAGGAAAAAACTGTTTTTTGGCGGAGAATGCTACCATTATTGGAGATGTGGTTATAGGCGACAATTGCAGTATTTGGTTTAACACCGTCCTCAGGGGCGATGTAAATTCTATTCGAATTGGTAATAACGTCAATATCCAGGATGGAGTGGTATTACATACCCTTTACCAAAAATCGGTAGTTGAAATTGGCGACTATGTTTCGATTGCCCATAATGCGGTGATCCATGGTGCTAAAATTGCATCTAATGTACTCATTGGCATGGGCGCTATTGTAATGGACCATGCTGTAGTCGGCGAAAACTCGATTGTTGCTGCCGGAGCCGTAGTGCTTTCCAGCACCATCATAGAACCTGGAACTATTTACGGTGGAAATCCTGCCAAAAAATTAAAAGATATAGAACCAGGACAAACCGCTGAAATGATCCAAAAAATTGCCCGAAATTATGAGATGTATGCTAGCTGGTACAAAGAAGATAGTAATCAGTGACTGGTAACTGGTGACTGGTGACTAGTAACAGGTAGTCAATTGCTAATTGCTAATCACTAATTACCAGTCACCAATAACGAGTTTAAATATGTATCACCTCACCATAAGCCGCGGCAGAAGCTTCCATGATAGCCTCGCTCATGGTCGGGTGCGGATGGATTGACTTGATAATTTCGTGTCCGGTAGTTTCGAGGTTACGTGCAACTACCATTTCGGCAATCATCTCTGTTACATTAGAGCCAATCATATGAGCGCCTAAAAGTTCTCCGTATTTGGCGTCGTAAATCACTTTTACAAATCCCTCTTTAGCGCCGGCAGCGCTGGCTTTACCAGATGCAGTAAAAGGAAATTTGCCCACTTTGATTTCATATCCTGCCTCCTTAGCTGCCTTTTCTGAATATCCAACCGATGCCACTTCGGGCGAAGTATAGGTACATCCCGGAATGTTATTATAATTGATCGGATGAGGGTCCTTTCCTGCTATTTTTTCCACACATACTATGCCTTCTGCTGACGCGACGTGGGCTAATGCTGGAGTTGGAATAATATCGCCAATCGCATAAATGCCTGCTACATTGGTACGATAAAACTCGTCAACTTTAACCTTCCCCTTTTCGAGGGTAATGCCTAATGTTTCTATTCCTATATTTTCAAGATTAGGAGTTATGCCAACCGCTGACAGCACAATTTCTGCTTCCTGAATTTCTTCTCCTTTCGGAGTTTTGATTTTTACCTTACACAAAGGTCCGGAAGTATCTATGGATTCAACTGTTGAGTTTGTAAGAATAGTCAATCCTGCTTTTTTGAATGATCGCTCAAGTGTTTTCGATACTTCTTCGTCTTCAAGGGGAACAATATTTGGTAACACCTCAACCAGTGTCACCTTAGTTCCTATTGCATTATAAAAGTACGCGAACTCGCTGCCAATAGCGCCAGAGCCTATAACAACCATCGACGCAGGTTGCTTAGGCAAATTCATAGCCTGGCGATAACCGATTACTTTCACCCCATCCTGTTTAAAGCTGGGTAATTCTCTTGACCTTGCGCCGGTTGCTATAATAATATGGTCGGCTGTTAATTGTGACTTTTTCCCATCCTTGTCAGTCACTTCAATAGTTTTATTATTCAATAACTTACCAGTTCCAAAAATAGCATCAATTTTATTTTTTTTGAACAGGAACTGAATTCCTTTACTCATACCATCGGCAACATTTCGGCTGCGTTCTACTATTTTAGGAAAATCAGGTTTAGCCCCACCATTAATTTTTATGCCATAGTCGGCTGCATGTTGGGTATATTCATAAACCTGGGCGCTTTTAAGCAGCGCTTTAGTAGGAATACAGCCCCAGTTAAGGCAAATTCCGCCAAGGTTTTCGCGTTCCACAACCCCTACTTTCATACCAAGTTGCGATGCACGGATAGCCGCTACATAACCTCCAGGCCCGCTTCCAATAATTACAAGATCGTATTTCATAATATTTAATTGGCTTATATTAATTACTAAAATTGATTATTATCATTCATTCTCATTTCAAATATAACTACTCAGAAATAAATTGAAATAAAGAAATACGTGGAAATATTACAATTATTTCTACTTATTTCTATGTATTTCCACGTTTTGCAATAAGTAATTCATCAAATCTCCAAATCACAAAATCTCCAAATATTTTACCACCCCATAAAATACCCGGCCAATCCAAAAATCAAACCAATGAAAACGTTAATTCCTTTCATCATAAAGAAGCTTCGTTTTGATTCGGCAAGCAGCGGTAACGCACCGTGCCCATCCTGTACAATAGAATTGGCCAAAAGTATACTAAATGGTAAGTTTCCTCTAAAAAACAAAATTACAAAAATCAGGTGCGGCCCCGATTCAGGTATAATCCCAATAAGAACAGCAATCAATAATATAGTCAACTGGTTTTTTTGCAGCCAGGGCGTTATGTCCACAAAACGCATAAGCAGTGCTATTCCAAGCAATGCGCCGAACGTCCAAAGCAATATTCTTACAAAATGCTTTTTGATGATATGGTTCCAAAGGTGTTCCTCAAGAAAATGCTCATCCACAAGCATTAAAATATATAGTGTTACCAGCGTGAGCCCAATAAACAAAAAAATTTCGAGTCCCCATTCGGAGTGCTTGTTAGCATTATTCACCATAGTTTGGCTACCATGCTCAAATTGCCCGGTGATGATTCCAAACATAAAAAGCAATAACCCAAAAATTAGTATTGCTCTTGCGAATGACATATTTAATAAATTGTCAAATACTGTTTTCCATGAATAAGATGTTTTTTTAAATTCATGAGTATGAATCACCATGTGGGTTTTGCCCGGAAAAGGTATAGGAAAAGAAGTAACGAAAAGATTTACCACCAGTCCTGCCACAATAGCAATAACAAAAATAACAACATTCAAAAGCAAAGCAGTCTTTGGAAACATCGAGAACATTACAAATGATTCGTCGCCCGACGAAGCTATCATATTAGCCACCAACGCTCCAAAATTCACCAAATTATGGGTAAACATCGATACCACTGCAAATCCTCCGATACAACCCGGAACCAATCCTAATAACGCGGACACTATAACCTGCTTGACCTTTGATTGAAATAAATTTTTTCCCCAATTGCCTTGAGATACAACATTAAAATATTCAATTAACAACATCATTACCAGCACAAGACTGGTAATCATAATCGTTTGCCTGATAATGTCAATAATCATCCTAAATATTAAAATTCAATTGAACCAACAAAGTTAGCGAAATTTTGTTCTGCCAGCATGGCTATAAAATAAACATTCACTTATATACATTTCCACTGAAATATGTTAATTTTATAAGGAAACTGACGGCTGGTTGCTGGTTTCAGGCTAGCGGCCGATAGCCGAAAATGATAGATTATCCATAAGTTATGAAGATAGTACTTCTTGTAATTACTGCATTATTTCTGCTGTTTCAAAACAGGACTGAAGCTCAAATATCATCTGCAAAACGACCCAAGATAGGCTTGGTGCTGAGTGGCGGAGGGGCAAAAGGAATTGCTCATATTGGCGTTTTAAAAGTACTTGAAGAGGCTGGCGTGCCTATCGATTTCATTGGCGGAACAAGCATGGGAAGCATTGTCGGAGGCTTATATGCAATTGGCTACTCCGCCAGGCAACTCGATTCGCTGGTAAGAATTATAGATTGGGAAGATTTGCTGGGGGATAAAATTTCGCGCCGCAGCCTTACTATGATTGAAAAAGATGAGGATATAAAATATATATTTTCGTTCCCTATTCGCGAAAAAAGAATTGCCCTTCCTTCAGGTATCGTTGCCGGACAAAATATTTCCGAATTATTTTCCAGGTTGACAAATCCTGTATATAACATAACCGATTTCTCGAAATTCAAGATACCGTACTTATGTGTGGCAACTGACATTGAGAAAGGCGAGGCTGTAGTGCTAAAAGAAGGTATCCTGGCTGACGCTATGCGCGCAAGTATGGCTATTCCTACCATTTTTACTCCAGAAGAAATCGACGGACGTCTTTTGCTCGATGGCGGGCTAATCAACAATTTTCCTGTAGAAGACGTTAAAAAAATGGGGGCCGATATTATTATCGGCGTTGATGTTGGCTTTAGGTATTACAAACAGGAAGAACTGAATTCGATCGTAAAAATTATCGAACAGTCAGTATTTATGCACAGCAAAGAACAAAACCAACAACGTCAAAAAATGTGCAATATATTGATTATCCCCGATTTGATCGAATATAATGCACGGAGCTTCAACAAAGCAGATTCATTGATTGCCAGGGGCGAAAAAGCCGCCCGCCAGCAATATGATAAAATTAAAGAACTAGCTACATATCTTCATAGCTTTGACGACTCAGTTAAACCCCAACCACACATTGTTAAACCGATTGACGAATTTTATGTAAAAAAAATTGAAATTACAGGTTTAAAAAATGTGCCAAAGGAGTTTGTTTTACGAAGATTACCCTTTGAAATCTCCAACAAAATAAAACTAGCCGATATTGACAAAGCTATCGAAAGACTTTATGGAACTTGGTTTTTCGAGCGCATTACCTATAGCCTGGAGCCTATCGATGAAGGCGTTGTGCTCCATTTTATGGTAATAGAGAAAAGCACTAATTACTTTAGGGTGGGACTCCATTACGATTCCGACAATAAAACTACACTGCTGCTGAATACTACATTTCGTAACCTGATTGTTCGAGGATCAAAAATAACGATTGATCTTGCCTTAGGCGAAAACCCTTTGTTTAGTGGGTTATTATATAAAAATACAGGATGGGACCCAAGACACTATTTTCTATCAGGTTCGAAACTTGTACCTGATTTTGGCTTAAAACTCCGTGCATATAACCTGCAACTTTATCAATACGATAACGATCAGCGAATTGCAAGTTATAATTTTACTGATGTTACTACGGACCTGTTTCTTCAGGGCAACCTTTCAAACAACAATGTATTTGATTTAGGGATATTGGGCGATTTTGCTTCAATATCTAACCGCATCAACTATTATAAAAAAAATTCGAACGCGTATTATATTAACATATACGGCTGTTACAAAAAGGATTCTTACAACCAGGCTTTTTATCCTTCACATGGTGGCAGGATCATGGCCAAACTTAATTATGTAAAAGGCCTATCAGAAGGCATTAGAACTGACAAAGGATTTATTGTGGCTTCTTTCCGGTCAAATTTGGTGATCCCTTTAAGTAAAAAATTTAGCCTGAACCAGGGCTTATTTGGCGGAACGATAGTAGGCGACAGTGTCCCTACACATTACCAATTTTTGCTTGGTGGCCTTGGTGGTTCTTATCTCCAGGGTATGGTACCATTTGTTGGTATGAATTTCATGCAGCAGGCAAACCTTCATGCCTTGGTGACAGGTTTAGACTTGCAATGGCAGGTATGGAAGGATAACTTTTTCATGGTAAAAGCCAATATTGGCAAAACTGTTGCCGACCGTAAAAACATGCTTATCTGGAATAATATTGCAGTGGGCTATGGCGCTGCATTTGGTTACCGAAGCCCGATAGGGCCTATGGAATTAACAGTAATGTCGTCAAACAAACGCACCGGAATTACGGTGTTTTTAAATATTGGTTATTGGTTTTAAAAAATAAAGCCGGACACATGCCCGGCTTTATTTTAAGTATTTAAATTGGGTTTATGTTATTGTACAATAGTACGTACACCCGTACCCAAAAATATATTAACAATAGATGTAGCACTTCCTTTTACCGACCCGGTAGTGGATGCAGGAGCATTAGTACCTGAGGTGCTACTTGTTCCTGATCCATTGGCGGTAAAATTAAAACCAGTGTATCCGGTACCTCCATTTACTAATGTAAAGCCGGTAACGGCGCCACCACTTACTGTAGCAATAAAAGATGCACCAGTGCCAATACCCGATGCTTGCGGGGTAACGGTTACTGATGGAACAGCAATATAACCATTGTTGTTAACAGGAACAGAAGGGGTTGTTGCTGTTGTTTCTAATGTAAGACCTGTAACAACACCGTCTGTAGAAACTGTTGCATAGGCCTTAGCCTGTATAGTTTTAACTTTATTAGTAATAGTTACAGCAGGAGCAGAAGTATATCCTGTACCATTAGCCGTAATAGTTATAGCCGTAATTTTACCGTTTGAAATAGTTGGAGTTGCAGTAGCTTGTGTACCTCCTATAATATTGGGAGCCCCAATGGTTAAATCAACACCAGGAGAAGCCAGATAGTTTGCACCTTCATTGGATACACTAATAGCAGAAACACTACCTGAAGTCATGTGCAATACACCTGTCGCCAGTTGGGGTGAAGATATGTTGTTCTTAATATTAAAGGTTTGGCCAGCTGTATATCCTGTTCCACCAGCAGTTACTGTTACAGAAGAAACAGTGTAAGCGCCACCGCTTAATGTAAAATTGGGAGTAAAGGTAGCCGCCGAACCGCCGGAACCGTTATATGAGAAAAAAACATTTGCTGGTAAGTTTGTATAATACCTTCCGGCATTTGTAACCGTCATACCTGTAATAACACCTGCAGCCACAACAGCTGTGTAAACAGCTTCAGTTTGAACGTAAGGAATAGAAAGTACATAACCCTCGGCAGCAGGTAAATAATTAGAACCACCAACAGAAATAGAAATATTGGTAACCCTTCCAAAAGGATTTACATTGAAGGTAGCACCAGCTGTTACTGTTGATGAATTAGTAATAGAAGCCATGTCAAGAGGTATAGTGTAACCTGTATTTGATGTATAAAGGCCTCCGTTGTTAGTAAGATCAATATGATCAATACCATTGGAATTATCTAATATAGCAGCGGCAATGGCCGGAGTGAATGTATAATCAGGCGCTCCTATAGTAACAACTACAGGGTTAACATTATTAAGAGGTGATGAACCTGCTGATGATACATTCGAACCAAAACTGGTAAGAATAGATTGTGCAGTAGTAACAGGAACACCGTTTGAGGTATACATCAGCAATGTTTGGTTAACTTGAAAATCTGATACCCTGATATCATAATCCAAACCCATAGAAGTTGCAGGTACTGTCATGGTATAATTACCACTTGCATCAGTGAGGGCCGTAAGAGAAAGACTACCATAGCTGATAGTCTGAATCAAACCACCTACAGATGGCAAAGCAGCCGAAGTTGTTTTTACCGTGGCAACTATTAATGTGTTAGCTGGTACTGTTTCAGGAGCTTTGTTAGTTAAATCGGATTCGTAAGTAACTGTTCCTTTAATTGTACCTGTCAATGAACCTGCAAGAGCAATCATTGGTACGATATTACCAAATTCCTGACCTCCACTAACCGAAGATGAACCAAAATTTACAACATAATTTACTTCAGAAAAAGTAGCAAGGGTAACGTTTACAGCAGCTGTCCCTGGTTTAAGGCCTGTGAATACTGCCATACCATCAGCAGAGGTGGTGTCTTTTTTAGATACTCCATATTGTGTTAATGTAACAACAGCACCACTTAAACCTGCTGCTTCTTTTGCAGACTTTACCGTTGATTTAGCAGCGTCAACCAAAGAAACAGTATAGGTAACTTTTACCTTCTGAGTATTCACGCTGTCATCAAACGTTTGTTTAGCCTTATACAAATCGGTTTGCAAGTTCATAGCTTCTTTTTCCGAGAGACTGTCTTTATTGCATGAATTAAAATTCACGCTGACAATTACAGACAATAATACAATTAATGAAATTTTAAACTTTCTCATAAGTTATTGATTTTAAGTTATTGATTTAATTGATTTATATTCATTTTATCGTTAAAATGCAATTCCAAGGGTTACGGTAAAAGTATTGGCCGAAAAGCTGCGATTCCCGTTTATCTTTAATTCGCCCAGGTTATTGATGTTATTAACACCAATTTTATAACGGGCATCAATTAGGTAGGTAAATTTATCAGATTTAAAATCGAGCCCTAAACCTACTACAGGCCCCATATTTAAAGTTTTAAAGCTGGAAGTAACATTTGCCTTATTTCTCTTAGTAATGGGATAATAAGTATAGCCACTATATGGATTATCAGTACTGTAAAACATTATTTCATCTTTTGTGGTAGCATTCAGTATAAAATCGAAAGAATACCCCAGTATTAAACGTGGTGTAACATCACCCTTTACCGGCGGGCGAATATTAAACAGTATAGGTACCTGCAGTGTATGCAAAGTAATATCCGACGATTGTATATAAGCAACCATGCCCCCATAACTAGTTTCACTATAAGAGTTCAAAAATTCTCTTGTATAGATAAGATTAGGTGTAGCTTTATCAGCCCCTTCCTGGACATAATTAAGATTGATTTCTACCCCCACAAGATCCATGAGTTTATATTCGGCAAAGGCTCCACCAGCAAACCCCCATTTATTATAACCAGCTCGCTGCTGATAATTTGTAAATAATGAGTTACTTAGACCTGCCCGTACCCCAAAGGATAGGGGTTTATCTACGCCCTGGGATAGGGACGAAGAGATAGTTGTGATTTGAAAAACACATAATAACACAACGAATTGCAATAGGTTATTTTTCTTCATATAGTATATTGGTTTAATTGTTTTGTCAGAAATTCATGCATAGCTAACTAAATTCATCGAGTAATGTTCTGTAACGCAATTTTATAAAAAACGTTACATAAATATACAAAAAATAATTCAGAACCAAAATATTTAATAGAAATGTTAAGCTTTTATATTTTATAAAATAGAATTTTTAATAAAAGTTACACAAAAGTACGGAAAAAATATTAAAACGTTCCATGAGTTATTTAACGCTGTGTTTTTATAAATAACCGCTATCTTTTTTACAATTAACGCTTAAATTATTTTAAGTATGGGTTTGTTATAATTTATGTAACCAGCGATACTTTGGCGACCTTTCACCAAATTTAACAGAAATTATCACCTCATGCGTTCCAAAGCTCTTTCGACCAATACTGTTAAAATTATAATCAAAAGCATAGCCAAAAGAATATTGATCAACACTCACTCCGCCCATTAGTACAAAAGCGCTACCTGTGCGAAACGAAAGGCCTGCCCAGTAATCGTTACGAAAGTATACCTTGGTGGTTAAATCAACTTGCGGACGTGACATTTTAGATACTTTGATAAGTCCAGAAGGTTCAATTACATAATCGCGGTTAATCTCGTAACGGTAGCCACCATGAATGTTATACTGGCGGTATAAACGATAAGCATCTGACGCACCACTGTTACCGAATTGTATAGACGACTGCATCAACTGCATAATGGACAAACCTGCATAATAATCTTTTGTAGTATAGATGGCGCCGAAGCTAAAATCAGGAATAAAACGGGTAAAATCTGAATTATTAACCAAATTATCATCCTGCTCATTCTCATTGAGTACAATTTTGCTACGATTAACCGAAAATTGGTACATTGAACCGGAAATACCCAAAGATAACCCTGCTTCTTGCATTTGGAGATGGTATGCATAAGTAAACTGAAAACCTGTACGATCAATAATTCCGTTCCTATCGTTATAAAAAATTACACCCAACCCAACTTTTCCGCTTCCTGCGATAGATTTATCATCCGTACGAAGTTTGAGCAATTTCGTAATAAAGTTCTTTCCGTCCAGACGAGTTTGGCCTGAAAGTATATGGGTTTTCGGGGAATCTTTCACACCAAGCCATTGTTCGTGAGCTGTAAGATTAACAGCAGTATATCCATCTAAACCTGCAGCAGCCGGATTAATTAAAAAGGTATTAAACATGTATTGGCTGATAAGCGGGGTCTGTTGTGCACCCGATTTGGCGAGCAAGGTTATTAGAAGGACGGCTGTAAATTGGAACTTATTTTTCATTGCTTTTTTGATTGTATCTATTAATAGATACGTAGTTTCACGGCTAAGGATAAATAATTTACATGAATGGAGAATTTCATCGGAGGAAAGAATAAAATGTGAAGATTAAATTCATTATCTGACGATTGAAATAGTACCTGATAAAGGCCCATAAACATTATGCAAATCTATAATATAGAAATAAGAATCCATAGGCAGCTTTCTCCCATTGGAAGTTCCGTCCCAACCATTATCAGGTAACCCATGATTTGATTGATATACAATTTGTCCCCAACGATCAAATATCTGCACTTTAGCATCCGGGAAATACACAAGGAACCATATACGCCAGGTATCATTCTTTCCGTCGCCATTAGGTGTAATCGTATTTGGAACTTTACTCATGAGCTTTGCATAATCGCAAGGCCATATCATAACGGTGTCAGAGGATGTGCAACCATCGGCATTAGTAACCAGAACCGATATATATGGAATATCCTTCGCACTTATAATATATGTCCGTTCAGTCCTATTATTTGACCAATCATATTTAACACCGTCCGGACCTGCATCCAATTGAACCGATTCATCCCCGCATAACATAGTATCAGGGCCAAGGTCAACTTTCGGTTTTGGGGAAAAACTTACTTCTACTGAGTCAGATAATTGACAACCAATGCTGTCAGTGACTTCAACTTTATAATATCCAGCTGTTTTAACTTCTATTTGTTGTTTAGTATTTCCGTTATTCCACTGGTACTTTGGATATCCTTGTCCGGCGTCCAATACAGCCGATTGCCCTTCGCAAATTCTTATTACGCCACCAAGATTTATTGATGGAACAGAAATTTTTACATAAGCTGTAACCGGGGAACCAGAACAACCGAAGCTCGATTTTTCAGATACCTGTACTGTATAGATACCAGCCTTATTTCCCCAAATTACCCCTATTGAATCTCCATATTCATAGGTAATTGAATCACCTATTACCATCCAGGTATAAGTTGAACCAGGATTAGGTGTAATTTTATACACACGAGCTGCTCCGGCGCATACAACATCGGCATATTGTGCACCCACGTTGCATGTAACTAAAATCGAGGTAAAGAAGAAAAATAATATGTAGTATCTTTTACGCATTCTAATTATCAATATTTTAAATCTTATCTACGTTGCAATGCCGCAGGCGAAGCCTGAATGTTTCCAGTACTGATGGAAGGACGTACAGTGATAGTGAAAGTACCATCAACAATAGTTCCATCGCCGGTAAAGGAATCGTTCATTTGGGTGACAGTGACCACATACGTTTGATCGTTAGTGGTACTAGTATTGACCAGATTAGCAGGTAACAGTATAGTAGCGGTTGCAGTAGTAATCCCTGTTACAATCTGCTCGGCACTGGTTGTTCCATCCAGATTTTTTACAGTATATTTAAAGTCAAAATTCGGTGCACCGGTAAATCGAACAGTAATGAACCCTGTAGTAGGATCGCCCGAACATATAGTATAATCAGCATCAACTATGCTTATAGTAGCTGAACTCCATTTGGCCATATCTTGCGATTGAATAACGCTTATACAACTGGTATTTGTCCTTTTTTGCACCCTGACCTGGCCTGCTAAACTCATTATTGTTTGATCATCAGTTCCCCAATTGATAGTAATGGTATGCAAATTTGGAGTAAAATTGATAATGTAAGGATCGGCTTGGGTGCCAGAACCAGAATTTGCAGCCGGTGTAGGAGTGCCTCCTACGATTGCCCAACTGTATTGTTCCCCAGCCACATGGCCAGCTGAAACCGAATACTGGGCAGTAGATACTTTCCTCACCTCCTGAATCGGAGCCTGATTAACGACAGTATTACCAACAAATTGGGTATAACCGTTAAAACTAAATAAGAGGAACAAAAAAGTAATAATGGATAAAAAAATAGACTTTTTCATGATATTATTATAAAATATTTGTTTTATAGTGCTCATTATAAACATATTAATTTATTAAGGTCTTCTGGTAAGTGATTGGTCACTTACAATAGGGCCAACTGATACTGGCAAAATTGTAACCGTAGAAAGATCAGTAAGCTGAATACTACATCCATATTCATTGGTTACCAGAACATTGTATATAGTGGTAGTCACTGGGCTGACCGTAAAAGTTACATCTCCTACCGAAGCATTATGAATTGTTGAAACTATAGAATTATCAGAGTTCAATCTTAAGGTATAATCAGTACCAGCTTCTCCATTCTGCACAATTACATTCAATGCGCCGCCAGTGCAAGTGGCAGTAGTATCTGTAACTGTCAAACTATTAATCGGCAAACTCTGAATGGTTACATTTAAAGTATTACTTGCTGAAACACCAGTGGCTTTGACAGTTTCTTTAACAGTTACTGTACCTGGGCCAGCCGCATTCCAATGAACTGTGATCCGATTAGTGCCTTGTCCGCTCACAATGGAACCACCACCAACAGTCCACAGGAAGCTGTGATCTGAGGCAGGAGCCGTGTTATAATCCTCGCTTGAATTTTCACAAACCGAATTATTTCCCAGTACCAATGGTGTAGGTGCGTTGGTTATCACAATATTTTGGGTTACAATGGTCGCACAACCAGTAACAGTAATAGTTTCAGTTACATTAACCGAACCGGATGAACCGCCGCCCCAGTTAACCGTAATTTGATAAGTTCCCTGACCGCTGGCTATTGAACCTCCTATAACTGACCAGTTATAAGTATGTCCTGACAAATTGGGAGTATTATAAACGACACCTGTTTCATTCTTACATACGCTGGTGTTACCCGATATAACAGGAACCGGAGACCCTAATAATATAATAGTTGCAGTGGGCACAAAATTATTAATCCCTACCATTCCAAAAGCATCGCTTACATAAGAAATGGTATATACGTAATTTGGGCCGCCACCAAGTGATGACAAATAGGGGTAATTAGCAACAATATTAAAAGGTGAAGTGCCAATGTTTGATACGGTGGTTTCGTTTGCACCATTAATTCGGTAACGAATTGTCCATGGAGACACGCCGGTAAGAATTACCGGAATGTTCACATCTACACCATTGTTGCAAATATTTGTGGTTCCACTGGTGATAGTGGCAGTTGGACGTTTTTCCAGCCCAAGTGTAAAGAAATGATTATTATTTAGCGCTATAGGAGAAGATGTCTGGACAGTGCCGCTTGACACGCCTCCGTCAGTTACAACACCGCCCCTGTTTTGCCAAGATCCATTCCATTCTACTATCCTAATCTTATTTAACCGGGTTAATGAATCGGCTGGAATAATTGCGCTTTGATTATCCCATCGTAGCCTCACATTAGCCTGAATAGCAGCGCCACCATTCACCAGCCAATATTCATTGTTACTAACTGAATCAATTGGCAATTGCATTATGGCAGGATTCATAGCTGCTAACAAGGGATTACTATTATAGTACTCGGCTGTCCATGTCTGCACGCCGGTTGAAGTATTGTTAACATTGACACTTCCATACCGGCCGCTTTTACCTGTTGGAAAGTTAAAAAATGATCCGCTGCTAATTGCCTTAGCCATTGGCCCATTAACAAAAGATGAGCCGCTCCCTCCTGTTACAGAATAAGGATCAGTGTTGGTTAGTGTAAGCAAAGCTGAAGCCGAAGTGTTAAAATTACCTGCTGTAAGGTACAATCCTTTACTAACATTTACATTGTTACGTAAATTAACACCAGACGTATTGTTAACCTTAAGATTGTAAAACTGTTCTCCCGAAATAGCATAAATTTGCTGAGCTGAAGTCCCTTCAAAACTTACCAATCCATTGCCAGGAACAAAACCTGAAGCAATACTGTCATTCCAGTTTCCAAGTATATATATATTTTTATTGGCATCAGCATTGCTCAGTTTGCCTCCATATATAGTCAAATATCCTCTCAACTTCATATTAATAAAAGCTAAATTCTTTGTTCCTCCAGTACCTCCGCATATTACATTTTGGTATGGTTTATATACAGTACCTATATTAGCTGGTAAAGTAGCTGTAATATTTCCATAGAAAATGACAAGACTTTGAGGATCATTCATAAATGCGTCGAAATTGCCACCCGGAAAGACAAAGAATCCGGAGGCCGTATTTGTTAAACGAATTGTTCCGTTACCTGCTACATAGCCCAGACTATGATAAACGGTTGTACCCAAATCAAGCATTCCATGAAGTTCTAAAGAATAGGCCTTCTTTGAATTAGCAGTAACAGTAACGGTATGTCCTGATGCAATAATTACTTTGTGTCCATTTGGTGTACTTGTTGCCGGAGGCCCTGAAGGACCAATAGTTGACCATGTAGCTGGAACCTCCCAATTACCGGATGTTCTACTATAATAAGTTGCCACAGCTGTGAAGTTTGCTGTTTCACCAGCCGTATATTCTCCGTCAATATAAGGAACTCCAGGAAGTGTAATATGATGAGTCCCAGCATTAACCACTCCTCCATTAGGAGTCCAATCACTATTGAAAAATCGTCCGCAATTATATAAACTTTCGTTACCACTGACGTCGGTTGGAAGGTAACTGTAATCCTGGGTAGCTGTTACAGCGCCAAAACCCGATGATACAATACTCCAATAATAATGCAGTTCATTACCACTGGCATCTTGTAAGCTTGGGTGATCGGTATTGACAGGCTTTACAGTAATACTCCCAGCCGAAGTGTTTGCCGTAAGGTTAATGGTCACCGGAGTGAATTTACCTGCTACACCTAAAGGGAAAGTAAAGGTATAAGGTGAAGCCGGATAATTCTTCCGTACACCAAAATCACTCACTACACCGTTTGAGATAATCATCCTCGAAGGATGACCTGCAGAGGCTCCCGAAACTGAAGCAATTTGCCCGAATGTGAGCAGATAATCGTCAATATAAAGATTACCATTGGTAAAGGTAAGGGTATTATTAATGGTAGTATTATCAACCATATAAATATCATTGGTATTATTAAGTATAAGATTGCCAAACTGTCCACTTCCATTACCCGATATCACTTGTCTTGCAGTACCATTTAGCACAATACCATTACCAGCAGGGCTTTCGTGAATTGCCGAGTTACTGACATTCCCAATTACCGTAATGGCATTACCACCATCGTTTAATATCCCACGAGTGATTGTTAGATCAGCGTTTATATTAAGTTTAGTATTGGCGTTCAATGTAACACGGCCTGGAGAAAAAGTATTATTTATTTCTACTTTGGCAAAATTAGTTACGTTACCGGCTACACCTGATATGTTTTGGTTTCCGGTTGATCCATCGAATATAGTCAACTGGGTAGCTGTACTGGGTTGATAACCTCCATTAACAAGCCCAGCTATATTTGACGTATTTTGGTTTATTAAATTACCACCTATATTGACTTTAAGCCCATTGGCAATAAATACAGAATTATTGCCATTGATGGACAAATTGTTTTTCAATTTTAAATTGTTAACCTGAAGGCCAAGTGTTTTGGCATTAGTAGTACCATCAACGGTTAAATTCCATAATGGTATTGCTGAATTTAAGGCAAAAACCTGACCTGCAGGAGATGATGAATTACCAACCTGGATAGTACCACCAGTAACATTACTGATTTCCGGATTAATATATATATCTCCATAGGTTGTACCTCCTGCCCTAAGAATAACAAGGCTACCTCCGGACATAGTAAAACTACTGCTACTATTTGTAATCTCAAATTTTGCCCTTGTAGCATTTTGATTTTGTCCGTTTATTGTTACGGTACCACCGCTCTGATTGTAAATCAAAGAACCAAGCGTATTAACTATATTACGACGAATCTGGCCATTCACAAACAAGCTACCCCCTTGAACAATGATTTGGGGACTACCTGTTGAGGCATATTCAATATCGTTGTTATTATTATTGGCAGCAAGTCCAACATTAACATTACCTGCTATGACCTCCAGACGACCGGCAAGCAGTAAATCACCATTGTCATTGGCTGATATGCCAACATTGATAGTACCCCCATTTGCTGAAAGACAGCCTGTTGCAGGTATAGTAAATGTTCCGCTGGTTGATAATGTAATAGATAACGCACTTGTAAGACGGAAAGTACCATTAGGTAAAAAAAGCGAAGTGGCTAAAGCCGCATTGCTAAGCGAAAATGCTGAAGCAGTAACATTCAATATGGAGCTTGGTGAAGTGCCTTTATTAATAGTAAGCCTGTTAAAATAAGTGGTAGTTCCAATACCATTTACTGCCGTATTGTTAACACCAGTAAATGTCACATCGCAATAACGCGTATTATCAGGGTTCATGTCGAATATACCATTATTGGTCAAGTTGCCATTGATTGTTAATATGTTAGCTATAGCAGTTCCTGAAGCTGCAACAATAAACTGAGCCCCATTACTAATCAGCACATCCTTTAAAATATTCAAAGTTTGAAGTTGGTTGTTCTGGAACCGCAATGTACCAGAGGTTACCTTAAGAGAATCGTTAACATTTAATGTACGGGCTGATATTGCATTAAGATTTGCCATACCCGTTCCGTTGCCAATCAAATTACCATAAATTGTCATGTTCACATCGGGCATAGTGATTATCCTGCCAGTGGACGGCTGCAAAGCTAAATGCTTGTAATGGTCAATAATAGGCAATGTAAAATCGGTTACACCGGTTGAGTAATATTCAACTGTTCCTCCATTAGTATTTAAGAATAACCCAAAGTCTCCGGCAGGAAATATCGCTGTTGCAGAAGCTGAAGAAATACGGAGCTTCCCATGACCTGCTGTTTTGGGGTCAACTATAGAACCAAAGTTATGATTGATAGTGGTACCTATATCTAATACTGACTTACCTCTAATTTGCAATGCACCGGCACGCATGCCATTGGCCGTAATTGTAATGGCATGGTTATGCGATGTTCCATCGCCAATAATAACTGGATTCGATACTCCGGGATATGAACCGGCTGCGGGGCCATCCCATCTCAACAATGAGTCGGTCGACCAGGTGTTACCATCGTTCCAATTGCCAGATGCACGGCTATAATATGTTAAAACTGAGCCAAAGGCATCAAGCTGGCCTGCAGTAAAGTCACCATCGAGATAATCAATATCTGTAAAGTATATTTCTTTGTTCGCATCAACAACCTGGGCAATATCATTAATAGATATCCATTGCGCGCCATTATAAACACCTGGTATATAATATGTTATATCGCCCCTTCCAGCCCAGTCAGCATCTACATACTGATAAATATGACTTACTGAGGCAGGTTTTAAGCCTGTAAAGCCTAAACCCGTTACTTTCCAGTAATAATCAAGCGAATTGTTAGAATTTACAAAAGGCTGAAAACGTGCTACCGGTTTAATGTTGACACTTCCATAGGTGGTAGGTGCCATAGTAAACCCAATAGTTCCAGGAGTATAATCAGTGCCTGTTCCTACAGGAAAGATAAATGCAGTATTATTATTATATGTTTTAGTAACACCCCCATCGGATTGGTTTCCTGAGGTGCGAATCATTTTTGTGCCTGAAAATACAGAAGTTGTTCCTGTTAAAGCATCGTAAACATTACTGTTAGCGCCAAATGTCAACTTATAAACATTAATATCTAGCAAACCATTGGCAAGTCTCAAGTTTCCGGTTAAGGTCTGGTTAGCCGTTAAAGAAGCAGTACCACTGGTTTTATTAATAAATAGATTGCCAAAAACTCCATTACCAGAGCCGCCAATAGTTTGTGCACCAGCGCTGTTGAGAAGAATACCACCATTTGCCTGGCTTGTATGAATACCTGAATTAATAATATTGCCAGCTACACTAATGGTATTTCCAAAGTCGTTTAGGAAACAATTCGCATTGATGGTAAGATTGCCACGAAGAATAATATCCTGGGTAAAAATATCCGTATTAGAATTGTTACTGATTACCAAATGATTGAGACCGGCGCCTCCGCTAATAGTGCCTGCATTGGTAAACCTTTGCCCTCCAGCACCATTAAAGATTGTGGTATTATTGCCACAATTATATGCAGATGCTGCATTCATGATGAAATTGTTGCCAACGCTTAAATCAACTGTGCGGATAGCGGCATCAAGTACAGTGTTTGCATTTAAAGTAAGGTCGTTTAATACGCTAATGTTTGAAGCGCTTAGTATAGTAATTTGATTAATTCCATTTTGCCTTGAAATATTTAGATTGTAAAATGGAATCGTCGAATTAATGGTATCTGTGTAATTACCCGGCATATTGATATTTACAGTTCCTCCGGTTATCTTGTAATTGCCAATAGCACTTTGAATATTAAATATCTGTGTGCAAATAACACCATTAACAAAATCATTGTTGAGAAAGTTTAAAGTGCCCCCCGACATTGTAAAAACTGTGTTAGGATTACCAAGATTTAACACATATCCTGCATGTTGTTCTCCTTTAAGTCGTAAATTAACAGTCCCTCCGGTTTGAATAAAGCTTATTTTGTTTCCACCGCCAATAGCCTCCCAAACTTGACTTGCATCTAAGATTCCGGATCCTTCAATAATAATTTCCGGAGTCGCGCTATTGTTAAGTACAATACCTGCTGCATCACCAGTGGAAAATGACCCTGAACTGATCCGTAACCTTCCATATAACGTGGCAGCCTGGTAACCTGTCCCGTTAAGTGCTGTTACGGTTGTTGAAACTGTAGCGCCATTAACCCACAATGATGCCGTTTCCACCAGGTTAAAATCTTGTCCACCTTCTGTTAATGAGGGAACGTTTATATTGTCATTTAGCTTCAATGTACCGTTAGAAATAAAAATGGCTTTATTCGGATTAGGCGGTGAAAAATTATTACCACCTTGATTATTTGGGCCATATACAGCAAAATTAGCTGGGTTAGAAGATGTTACATCCAACATGTAAGTTTGGTCAACCCCTTTATTTATAAGAAAGCGATAAAAATCGGTAATACCGTTACACACAAGTGAATTATTAGTTGCGCCTCTAAACGTTACTGCAACTGCCCCAGTCGTTGTTAGCGCTGCCGTGTAGTATGCATTTTGTACAGGCGAAGCTTGGTTTGTAAAGCGTACAGAGCCATTATTAATAAAATCGCCATATATATCGATGTTGTGAATCGCATTAAAATTTCCAACCCTTATATTACAACCTGCGCCAACATTAATATTCCCCTGTTGCGTAAAATTAATAACATTGGTTGCCGCATTGCCAAATGTAACGGTTAACGAGCCTGATCCATTGTTTGCAATTATTAAGTTACCATTAATAGTATAATTAGAAGGATTTGATGGATTGGTGAGAACAATATTGTTGGCGCTGGCAGTGTTATTGGAAAACTTTAAATTGTTATAAACTGCTTGTATAGGCATATTGCCGCTATAATTGTAATACTCAACCGTACCACCCGAAGTTGAAACAAAACTGGTATAAACACCACCGGGAAAAGAATTGGACGATAGTTTTAGAGTACCTTTGCCAGATACTGTACCAAAGCTGTGACCTGTTGTATTACCAAGATCAATTACTCCACCCTCTCTAATTTCAAGTGAAGATGACTGACTTCCTGCACCGGAAGTTGTAATGGCCCTACCGTTTAATATTACAACAGTATCGGCATTGTTTGGGGTTAAGTTACTTGGATTAACCCAAAGTGACCCTGAAGGATCGGTTGTCCAGGTAGATATAACAGTCCATGCACCTGATTGGTAACTGTATAAAGTTTTGCCGTATGCTATAGGCACGGCTACCGATGATAATATTAGTAAAAGCCCTATTTTCAGGAGTTTTATCTTAACTTTTAAGGGCGTATGAAAAAATGAAGTAAGCAAAACTTATTGGTTTTTAATTTCATGATCAAATACTGTTATAAAAACGAGAACTATCCTTATTAGTTTCGTTTAAAACAATATATTTCATGAACAGTCAGTTAATTGTGACAAATCTATTAATTTTTTTGATTAACAAATGAAATAGTTTGTTTAATATTTTTTTTCTCACGTTTGGCAGGCATTTCATGAAACATTTTTTCACCCTTTTTTCAATTTATGCACAGTGTCAAAATGTTTATCTATAAGTTGCAGTAAGTTTGCTTCTTTGCCGGTTAAGACACCTTCGGCGTTATAACACGTTGCAATAATGCATTCAATCCCTCGTCGTCCTCGTCTGCAATTAATATTACCATAGTTTAACGCATTGTGATGAAAGTTACAAAATTTTATTTAATTATCATATACCTGGTAATGTGATATAAAACCTACTGCCTTTTTCTCGTGAAAACCGTAATAAACCTTGCAACAGTAATTCCATTTTAGCAACACTACTTTCAATATATTGCTGCGACGTAGGAATGTCGTTTTCGGTGATGGTTTTTATTTTTTCATAAGTTTCCGCGGGAAGTTCGAACTTTGAAAAGATAACTTTAAGCGCATTAATCGAATAACCAAGTTCTTTGCTGTAACCCTTTGCATTGACTTCTACGTTTATTCGAGTCCCATCCTTGTGAATATGGGTTGGTTCGAAAAGCAATTGTCCCTTTTTTAATACTTCATCTATGCGTGCTGGTACTGTGAATAGCTTCTTCAGGAGCATCGACATTTGAGGCTTTCATTCTCAATAATTCATCTTTACTGTAACCGAGACTCTCTGCAGCCTTCCGGTTAACCTCCAATATAGTACCTTCGAAATCGTGTATAAAAATCGCGTCATTCACCGAATTGAAAATAGTATGAAAATGGCCCTCACTTTGCATCACTCTAATGTTTCACTAATAAGCCTATTTAGAATTCATTTTGGTTTCGAAATTGTAAATTTAAATTCACTGCCTTTTTCTATCTCGCTATTAGCCCATATTTTGCCACCATGTTTTTCCACCAGTTCTTTGCAAAGGATTAAACCCAGGCCAATACCTTGTTCTTCAAAGGTACCTATTGTATTATACTTAGAATCAATCATAAACAATTTTTCCAACCCTTCGGGAGGAATACCAATACCGGTATCCGAAACGGTTATCTCGATATAGTCTGTAGATTCAACAGCATTAATTTTTACCTGTCCACCTGAATTTGAATATTTAATGGCATTGCTGATTAAATTGCGTATAATGGTTTTTAGCATAACAATTTCAGCAAAAACCTCCATAAGTTCAGGTACTTCGTTAAGCAAACTGATCTGTTTCTTCTGCGCCTCTGATTTTCTGTCCTTAACCACATCACCAATTAACTGTCGCAAAACTAATTTTTGGGGGTGAAATTCGAGGCTACCAGTTTGCGCGAGCGACCAGTTCAGGAGATTTTCGACGAGACCTGCAGCACGTTGAGACGCATCATTTATAACAGACGATATGTGATGTATTTGTTCCGGTTTATATATTTCTATATTTTCGGAGAGTATACTCGAAAAACCTACTATGGCAGAAAACGGGTTTTTTAGATGATGAGCAATAATTGAAAATAGCTTGTCCTTGGTAGCCACCAGTTCTTTTAACTTTTGCTCCGCTTGTATGCGTTGTGTTATATCAAGTTTAATAGCTACGTAATTAGTTATTTCACCGTCTTTATTTTTAACAGGGGCAATATTGGCTTGTTCCCAATAGAAATCACCATTTTTCTTTTTGTTAAAAAACTCGCCATGCCAAACATTACCCGAATTTAAAGTATCCCATAATTCTTTGTAAAATACTTTAGGATGGCAGCCCGATTGAAGTATTCGAGGGTTTTTACCCATAGCATCGCTAAGGGTATAACCTGTTATTTCGGTAAACATTGGATTAACATATTGGATATTGCCATCCTTGTCAGTAATGACAATGGAAGCAGGGCTATTTTTAACAGCTGATGCAAGCTGCTTATTTATCTCTTTAAGTAAAATAAGCTCTTGTTCTAGAAGGTCTATCTTTTTCTGTAATTCTTCTTCCATCACAATTACCATAAAAACAGAAATTAGTGAAAACCCATTATTATGTTTCTAAATTTATGTCAGTTAACCTAAGTTGCTAGTTACGTGTTACTAGTTTCTCCAAAAGGGATGCCCTTGGCATAATTTATTGAAGATGAGTATTATGTAAATTTTTTAATAATAAAAAGTATAATCTTAAATTATAGTGTATCATTTTAAATATAAACTACATAACCAGAAACTAGCAACTTGAATTAATTAGTATTTTCCATAAAATTTGTAAACCTTTTTACCGATTCAAGAATTACGATATTGACCTTTTTCAGATCTTCGGTCTGTTGTTTCATCATATCTCGTGTTTTTTTTAACTCTACGTGAGTTCTAATACGTAATAATAGCTCTTCTTTAATAAATGGTTTAATAATATAATCGATTCCACCTGACTCGAATCCCTTTACCAAATCTTCAACGTAGTTTCTACCCGTAAGAAAAATGATGGGAATATCCATGAATTCAGGCCGTTCTTTAATTCTCTTGCAGGTTTCGAAACCGTCCATCTCGGGCATAGCAACATCCAGAAGTATAAGGTCGGGAATAGTATTGTCAAGTTGCAACAATGCATCATAACCATTATTAACTGGTATGGTTGTGTACCCATAATTTTTAAGTAGCGAACTTAAATATTTCAGGTTCATTTCATCATCATCCACAATAAGGATGGTAGTATCCTGACCGATTGTAGTATCCATAATAGTATAAAATTAAAAACTGTTTTTGTATTTGTAAGTTACAATAAATTGCTGAAATAGTAAAGACTCACCCCAATAAAAGATAAAAAAATCTTTTTCACTGCGATCTATCGCCAATAATTGAAATTATTTACTTTTGGGAGTTTATTAATAAAAATATAAACTATTGAGACATCAAAACTTTGTAAAAAAACGAGCTTTTGCGTTCCGACAATGGACGCGAAAATCTTATGCTGTGTTTAACAGCTTAAAATTACTTATCAAAATCAGTGTAATGAGTGTGGCTTACACAATTGTAAACCCAGTTCAAAAAACCCAAGCCCAGAGCGACACAACTCAAAGTATCAAAAAAATAGAGCTGGATGAGGTGGAAGTGGGAGGACAAAGAACACCTGTGGTATATTCTCAGCTAGCACGGGTAGTTTCGGTAGTAACCCGAAGTGAAATTGAGCAAGCACCTGTACTGAGTGCAAACGATCTGTTGAAATATATTCCCCAGGTCGATATTCGCCAGCGGGGCGTTAACGGAGTACAAGCCGACATTTCCATCCAGGGTGGATCGTTCGATCAGACCCTTATCCTTCTCAACGGAATCAATCTTACCGACCCACAAACGGGACATTACAACCTGAACCTACCCATCAACCTTGAAAGCATCGACCGTATTGAAATCCTCAAAGGCCCGGCATCACGAGTTTATGGCGCCAATGCTTTTAGTGGAGCGGTGAACTTTATTACGGGACAAAACCAAAATAATCAAATAAAAGCATCGTTAACAGGTGGAGATTTCGGACTTTACCGGGGAGCGCTTTCAGTGAACCAACATAGCCATAAATTTCACAACTTCTTATCGGTATCTAAAAATAAATCAGATGGTTATATTCATAATACAGACTACAACCTTTCCAATGTCTATTACTATGGTAAAGCGCTAATAAACAAACAAAGCCAAATTGGATTACAATTTGGATATGCTCAAAAAAAATATGGTGCAAACAATTTTTACTCACCTAAATATGCAAATCAATTCGAAAACACAAACACATATTTTGGAAGCATTAACGCCGAGACCGGGGAAAAAATAAAACTAACCCCTTCCTTATACTGGAGGCGAAACTATGACCATTATTTGCTCGACTACACAAATCCAAATGGTTATCAGAACTTTCATTATACAGATGTATGGGGCTCAGGTATAAACTCAAATTTTCAAACTTTATTTGGAAAAACATCCATTGGCATCGATTATCGAAAAGAGATAATTTTTAGCACCAATCTTGGCTATCCTTTAGATCATTCAAAAAAAATTCCTGGAGAAGACAGTATTCGATATACTAAAAGGGACACGCGCGAAAATATAAGCCTATATTTTGAACATAACATTTATTTTAACCATTTCTCCGCTTCTACAGGTTTAATGGCTAATCACAATACTAAGCTTAGCGGAATTGAATTCTATCCTGGAGTTGATATGAGCTATCAGATTAAGTCACCAATAAAATGGTATGCTTCTTTTAACCGGTCGCTTCGAATGCCTTCATTTACCGATTTATATTATAAAGGCCCACAGAACCGGGGTAATCCATATCTTAAACCGGAACAAGCCTTGACAGTTGAAAGCGGCTTTAAACTCAGTAATAAAGGCGTTAAAGGTAATCTCTCGTACTTCCATCGTTGGGGCACCAATATTATTGACTGGATAAAATATCCAAATCCTGACTCAATTTGGTTTACAACAAATTATACCAAACTTAATACCAATGGTATAGAATTTTCGTTAACTATTAAACCCAGAGACATAATTGCTTCAGCTTTTTTTGTTGATGAGGTCAATCTTTCATATTCCTTTACTTCAATTAGCAAAAAGAAAACTGAATTTGACTCGTATTATGCACTCGACAATCTTAAAAATAAAGTGGTAGTATGCCTAATACATAGTATATGGAAAAAATTAGGGGCAATGTGGTGCCTTACATGGCAGGACCGAAACGGTATATTTAACAAATACGATCCTGACACCAAAACTTCAGTGGAGACGCCGTATAAGCCTTTTTTTCTCTTTGACGGAAAAATATATTGGAAAACCCGGATAATTAAACTTTTTCTTGAAGCAACCAATGTTTTCAACGTAAACTATTTCGATATCGGCAACATTGCTCAGCCCGGACGTTGGTTCAAAGGTGGCATTGAGGTGAATGTGGGGTGGAAATAGTTGGCAGTCGGCTGTTGAAAACAAAGCCTACTGCCGATTGCTAACTGCCGACTATTTACTAAAATCCATAGTTAGGATTATCTTCCGAAAAATCAATTTCTTTAAACTGGGGGTTTATCAAAACATCGAAAAAGGAATATTCTTCATAAAGGCCTTTGTTGTCATAAACTCTAAGACAAACAGGGTAAAACTTATCTTTGTGAATATATATTTCCATCTTTGAAGCGTAATTTGTCGGAATAATTAGCTTTGTCCCTGGTTTTATCTGGTCGATTACTTTCAGCTTCGGATTATTTTCGAGTATTGAATAAAAGTTTAAATTTATTTTTTTGGCAATGCTCTGCGGAGTTTCGTTTGGTTGTGTGGTATAGTTAACCATCCGATAATTGGGATTAGTAAACGTTATATAATAGCAATCTGCCCCTTGCATTTTTACAATGCCATTCATTGTCATTACTTTATCATTTTGATACTTATTCAGCAAGTTTTCTAAAGTTAAGGCTGTGTATAAAAATCCTGCATCGAAAACCGAATGATGACGCTTTTCGAGCATCAGCGTGCCTTCGGGTAACAAACTGAGAGTAATCCACGGAAATGAATTGGTATTTACCCTGGCTTTTCCACCGTTTTTTCCGGTTACATAAAGACATTGCGCTCCCAACTTCGGAAAATATTGATACATATAAATGTTAAAGGGAGAAACATTGATTTTAAAGCTTGCTTTTTCAGTTTTCATGGTACCGTTAACGCGCTCTTTCAAGTCGCTAGTATAACTAAGACTTTGCATCGATTTGACAGTCGAAATCATTTGTTGAGTAATACTTTGGGCATCCTGGCCTTTAACTAAGGAGAATAAAAATATCAAAAAACAAGAGAGTAAAATGTTAGGCTTTTTTATTAAATACATAATTAAGTACTTTTGAAGTTGACAAATTTTATTGAACAAAAATACTAATCTTAAATTAACAAATCATACCTGATGGTTTGTTATATTTTCTTTTTATTTTTGTTAAGATAATCAATAAACCCAATGAAATGATCGACGAATTAATTAAGAAATGTCGGAGTTTCCGACGTTTTTACCAGGAGGGTGCAATTCTACACGACGACCTTTTGGATATGGTTAATAATGCTAGGCTGTCAGCTTCAGCCCGTAATTCCCAATCGTTAAAATATATTATCACCAACGATAAAACAACCAATGGGTTAATTTTTCCATGTCTCGCCTGGGCCGGCTATTTGAAGGATTGGACCGGGCCTGAAGAAGGTGAGCGTCCTTCAGCTTATATTGTGATGCTTAATGATACCGAAATAACGAACAATTATTTTTGCGATCACGGCATTGCCGCCCAGAGCATTCTGCTTACTGCTGTTGAAAAAGGGTTAGGGGGATGCATTATTGCCTCGGTAAACCGCGAAAAACTTAGAAACGAATTATCAATTCCCCCGCAATACGATATAATTCAAGTCATTGCGCTCGGAAAACCTAAAGAAACAGTAGTACTTGACCCTCTGGGACCTGATGGTGACATTAAATACTGGCGGGACGAGAACAAGGTACACCATGTCCCTAAACGGAGCTTGGAGGAGATTGTATTGAAACAAAAATAAAACCGCCTACCGAATTTTTAAAAATATACCCGGATAGCAGTTTTACGGTCATAAACTAAAAAAATATTTACAAGTTTTGTATGGGCATTAATAGCGTTTAGCCGATGTTTTTCTTGGACGATATTCTTTCCTTTCCCTTGTTCTTTCATTTTCCCTTTCCCTTGCTATCTCCACAAAAATGCGCCGTCCCTCATAGTTGCCTTTTCTAAAGGAATTTAGCAAAGTATCGGTATATTGGCTGTCGGCTTCGAACAGGGAATACTTCTGCATAATATTGGCCTTGCCAATAGCAATGCTGCGGTTACGGGTAAACTCATTAATCAGGCCAATAAGGTCACGGGCATTTAACCCATCAATTGAGCCTAAGTTAATACGAAAAAGCGTAAAATTTTTACCAGATTGCGAGTGCCTGTCTTCTTTTCGTTCGCGATGCTCCGCTACGTTCAGGTCGGGTGCATTCTTATAATAGTCAAGGAACCGGTTAAACTCGGCTGAAACAAAGCGTTTAATAAGTTCTTCACGGCTCATCCATTCCAGTTTCTTGTAAACAACGGACAGATATTCTTCAATTTGCGCTTCATTCACTTCAACCTTTTCCATCTTGTCTACTAGGTTGAAAAGTTGCTTCTCGCAAATTTCCTTACCCCCTGGTACCGGTTTGTATTCAAATTTCTTTCGGATCATCCTCTCAATCAAGGGGATTTTCGTTTTTTCTTTCGAATGAATTATTGAAACCGAGATTCCGCTTTTACCAGCACGTCCTGTTCTACCACTTCGATGGGTGTATATCTCTAACTCGTCGGGGAGATTGTAATTAATTACATGCGTAAGATCGTCTACATCGAGGCCTCGGGCTGCAACATCGGTAGCAACCAACATTTGAATATTTTTAAGCCGGAAGCGCTGCATCACATAATCGCGTTGTGACTGCGACAGGTCACCATGCAAAGCATCTGCGCTATAACCGTCTTTCATTAATTTTTCTGCAACATCCTTGGTTTCGTGACGGGTACGGCAAAAAATAATTCCATAAATATCGGGGTAAAAATCCACAACACGTTTTAAGGCAAAATAACGATCAGCCGCATGAACTACACTATATAAATGCTTTACCGTATCTGAACCTGCATTTTTTGTACCAACAATAATTTCCTCTTTTTCGCGCATATAATTGGATGCAATTGCGGATATTTCTTTGGACATGGTAGCCGAAAAAAGTAAGGTACGCCGTTGTTTAGGTACTTCATCGAGAATTGTATTTAAATCCTCTTTAAAGCCCATATTGAGCATTTCATCTGCTTCATCAAGCACCACGGAATGAATAGATGTCAGATTTACTTTTTTACGGCGAATCAGATCGTTCATTCTCCCGGGTGTTGCAACAATGATATGTGCACCTTGTTTCAGCTCCTTGACCTGTGTTTCAATGCTGGCGCCACCATATACCGCAATTACCCTCAATGCAGTAAGGTATTTAGCATAGCTATTAAGATCATTAGTAATCTGCAAGCATAGTTCGCGGGTTGGGCATAACACCAAAACCTGTGTGAATTTGCTTTTTTCATCAATAAGGGTAATTAAAGGCAACCCAAAGGCTGCAGTTTTACCTGTCCCTGTTTGTGCCAAAGCAATGATATCTCGGGTGGATTGCAAAATAACGGGAATAACCTGTTCCTGAACAGGCATCGGTTGTTCGAACCCAAGCTCTGCAACAGCTTTCACAAGCTCAGGCCGGATTCCGGTTTCTTCAAATGTCATCATGATTTTATTTCATCTTTTCGTGTGCGTTTGATCCTGCTTTCGGTTAACCAATAACTATTTTCTCTACCACTGAACCCAAAATCGTTGCACAAATTTAATGCACAAAGGTAAATAAATGTTTTTAATAATCAGGAAGAAATAAAAATATTTACAGAAGAACACTTTAAACATGCCTTGCAACAACTAATTCATTTAAGTATTCTTAATTTTGTGATGAAAATAAACACATCTTTTTCACTTCAAATTCTATCTGGCTCACATGACCAAAGATATTGTACCGGCAATTAAACAAAGGTTAACCTTACCCCTACCTGGAAAATATATGCAGATGCAAATGGCCCCGACATTCAGACCGGATATTAACAACCAACAAACTTCAGTCAAAGCCGGTGTGATGATTCTCTTATATCCAAATCCAACCGAACTATATGTGGTATTGATGAAACGGCCGGAATATCCCGGCACTCATAGTGGACAAATTAGTTTTCCAGGTGGCAAATTTGAAGCAAATGATGAAAATTTGATAAAAACAGCTTTGCGAGAAACTGAAGAAGAGATTGGTGTCCTTTCATCAAATGTTATGGTATTAGGACAGCTTACACCGTTATATATTCCGGCAAGCGAATTTGAAGTTTATCCAACGGTAGGATTTATTGATAAACCTCAGTTTATCATAGACCCCCAAGAGGTTGAATATGTCATTGAAGCAGAAGCAAATTTTTTATTAAGGCCCGATACAAAAGGGGTCAAACGGTTTTCAAATAACCAATACACAAGGAGATATCCCGTACTTCAATATAAATGGCAACCACGTATGGGGTGCCACAGCTATGATTTTAAACGAATTTCTGGAGATTGTCAAAGACATTCAACAATAACGATAGCAACACCAATTTAAAATTTTCTCAGAGGGCTCTTCTATCCTAACGCCTTTCCATCTATAGATAAGAAAGTATAAATTAATTCTTAATCACATTCTTGTAATGATTGAAACGGCTTAATATGTCCTGCACAAAATAATAAGTTTCAATTCCTTTACAATAACCAAACTGAATATCAGGATCTTTGTAGTTTTGAGGTTTTGATTTGCTTAACAAGCACGAATCCACATTATTAAACCACTTTTTGGGATTTTTCCCCTGCTTTTGGGCCAATTTCTGCGCGTCAAAAATATGGCCCGGCCCAATATTGTATGAAGCAAGTATGAATTTAATTCTTTCCTGTGAATCGGGAATACGACTGGCAAATTCTTTATTAAGATATTTTATATACTTGACCCCAACCATGATTTGTTGCTCCGGGGTTGCTGTACTATCTATTCCAAAAAACTCCTGTGTAGATGGCATCAATTGCATTAAACCATAAGCACCCCGATACGACCTGACTTTTGGCTGAAACCGTGATTCCTGATAAATTAAAGAAGCAAGTAAACGCCAATCCCAATTGATTGAAGCACTGTATTTTTTTATAAGAAAATCATAATCAGAAATCTGCTTTTCCTTAAATGCCAGATAACGATTACGGGTAACCGCCCATTTATTCTGCGGGTTAAAATATTTATCCAGTAGCAAGGTATAACGAGTAGATTTTTCAAAATTTGAAAGCCAGGTATTTACCTTTTCAACTAATTTAGGGGATGATTGACGGAATGTCCATGCAACAGGCTCAGCCTTTTTTACAACAGTAGTAAAATCAAGCAACGGGTAATGAGTTTTGAATGTTTCTGCAAGCAGGCTATTGCAGATAGTATAATCCAAATCGCCTTTAGCTACAAGCTCAACAAGCTTTTCCTGCGAATATTGGGGTAATTCAACTACCTGAATGTTTCCTCCAACTTCGCTGGTAATCTGATGCATAATCTCGGCCTGAACTGACAAAATTGGTACAAATATTGTTTTACCCTTTATTTCCTTAACATCCTTAATTAAAGATTTATTGGCGCGTGAAGAAGCAATATTACCTGCTAATTGTGGATTTCGTTGAACTAATAGTAAGTCTGTATTAAGCAAAGGTACTGATGTCTCTGTAAAATCCTTGCTATCTTTTGAAAAATTCCAGGAACTTGCTATCATATCACATTGTCCGCTCTGCAATAGTTCTAAATTTTCGCTTGGATCATTACAAACTATAACATCAATCTTCAATCCAAGGTAATTACCTAATTCTTCTAATAGTTCAAGCTGGAATCCAAGCGGTTCCCCCTTATATAAAAAGTAATCTGACGAGTTGTTACTTGTTGCAACTATCAGGCTACTCCTTGATATAATCTCTTTTAAATCAGCAGTTGATTTCTTTTGTAAAAAGGAATCATTCCGCCGATTGCAGGAGGATATAAAGAGAAATAGTGTGAAAGTGAATACTATTAATAACAATCGTTTCATCATAAATTAGAATTAATCAACACTATTGATTTTGGCGCAAATATATAACAATAAACAGATCAAGAAAAGAAAAGTTTATTAACAACTGTTTGTTAATTAATTTATTAACATTTTCGTTTTTGACGATCAGTCATAAAACGTCCACGAAAGGCCGTATTTTAGTATACCAGGGTTGTATGGGTATTGAGGAAGGAAAAAACCATGATCATTATTAAGAAATGAGTTAATTCGCTCATATTCAATACAAAAACGTAATCTCTTGACCTTTATGTTTAAAAACATATTTGTATAGGGGTAATCACTAATTTTTGTATTGTTCTGACTATAAAATATCCCGGTGACAGGCATATATGCATTAGCATAAAACGCTGAATTGTAAAATACATCTATGCCCCATTGAACTTTCATAACTTTTTTAAATAAATTGAACTCCAAATATGTGGAATTAAAGCCTGAAAAATAAGGAATTGAAATTGCGCTATCATTACCAGAACGTTGAAAGGTAAAACGTATATCGGTATGAAATATTCCCCAATCGATTAGCTTATTAATAGTTAGAGAATAAACTGAAAATAAATTTTGTGCTACAGAAGGTTTGGCTGATGCATCAAAATATATAAAGTTTTTCAGGTTATCTGCTTGACCCTCAATTGAAAATTTATATTTCTTCAAATATAATCCTCCACGTAATGAACTCGATTGTTGCCTGTCGAAATTATTATTCCATTCGAAATGGTTTGACGAATATTCATTAATAAAATACCCTGGTTTGGTTGAAGCTAATCGCCCTGAAAGTTTAAGAATAAAATTACCCCATATGGATTTTTCAATATCTCCCGAAAGCTCAAAATCACCGGCTTTATAACCAGTATAATAAGATTCTGCCGAAGCGCCCCATTTGATTGTTCTTGAAAATCGGTTTGTTAAGCTGGCTACAAATGCGGTGTTTATAAAATCTTTTATCTGCCGACCATAATTATTCATTTTACCACCAGTTGAATCAGAATTAACTGGTATTCCATAACTAAACTTGTCAATTTGATTTTTTATACCAAATCTAAGTTCGGCCGGTACTTTCAGCCATTGATTTGTGTTTATTGCAAGTTGTATTGTATTTTCATAACGCTTGAAGTAAACAGAATCATGGGTCATTGTTGAATCAATAAAAATATCACGATAAAAACTTCTATCCAATGTATCATTGTGCTTGAAGCTTAATTGATCCTGGTAGCTCCTGTAATTCCGGTCGTATTTAAAACTGTGAATTATAGAAACAACCTCATTCCATTTTGAGTTCGAATGTAAGGAATCGGATTTATATGATCCTGTAATATAAAACCTTTGGTAAAAGAATATGGTCTGATTTTTGACATTCGCTATTGCTGCTTCGAGGTTAACAGGAGCGGTGACAGATGACCTTGGATCCTTTAAATAAGCGGCATTGTCTAGAATTCCTCCGTTTTCCTGGTATTGCAATGCATTAAGATTTATACTACCAAATATACTATATCGTTGTCCCTGATAACTCGTAAATAATGAAAATGCATGTAAACGGGTACGTTGTTTAATAAACTGGCCATCGGAATAATTTAAATCTCCCAGAAAACCAACATTCATATTTTTATTAATATTTTGAGTATGAATGACATTCAATTTTTGTTCCTGTCTGCTTTTAGGTCCACTAGTAAAGTAACTCAGGTCAGTATATGGAGTATGTGTGCGGTAATATATCATATCCTCAGGCTGGTGAAAATTATAACTTATATATTGTGAGAATAAAAAATCAGAATACGTACTTCGATCGCCATAAAGTACAGATATATAAGGAAGGCCTGGATTTCCCAAAAAATTTGGTAAAGCCCTGTTTTTAAAAGGAGGATTATAAATTTGAAAACGTTTTAACGTAGAATCAATAACAATGGAATCAAAAGAAGTAAAATCTTTATTAAACTGATGAGCAACGATTCTAACAACCGGGATACTGTCTTTAGGGTTGAAGCAATAAACCGTTTGACAAAGCACAAGAATCGATATAAAGAGGACTAAACTATTCTTCATAACCGACAAATATAAATAAAAAAGTCCCGATATAAATCGGGACTGGGAAAAGAAAATCGGCGACGGCCTACTCTCCCGCTTACGCAGTACCATCGGCGCTGATGGGCTTAACTTCTCTGTTCGGAATGGGAAGA
>Ga0182027_10000905_pt1 | contig 50224 bp, 57 predicted proteins | sample 712E1DmetaG_FD_121300 | JGI IMG/M metagenome (GOLD analysis project Ga0182027, IMG submission 121300) | Permafrost microbial communities from Stordalen Mire, Sweden - 712E1D metaG (Illumina Assembly) | ecosystem: Environmental > Terrestrial > Soil > Wetlands > Permafrost | place: Sweden...
CGAAGGCCTGGCCACCGGCAACAGCCTGCATCCGGTGTCGGCCGCTTTCGTTACCCACGACGGCCAGCAGTGCGGCTACTGCACCTCGGGATTCGTCATGGCGGCCAAGGGCTTTCTCGACGAGCATCCCAACCCCACCATGGAGGACGTGAAGCACGGGCTGTGCGGCAATCTCTGCCGCTGCGGCACGTACATGGGCGTCCGCCAAGCCGTGCTCGACGCCGCCACTAAGATGAAGGGAGCGAAAAATGGCTAGCGCGCCGGATTATAGCTGGCCGCCGATGGAGCAACGCAAGTTCATCGGCAAGCCGATTAAGCGCCTGGACGGCCCGCAGAAGGCCGCTGGACGCGCCAAGTACGCATCCGATCTGAGGCCGCCGGGTCTGCTCTTCGCGGCCTACATGGGCAGTCCGTACGCGCACGCCCGCATCACCAGGATCGACACTGGCCTGGCCGAGAAGACGCCCGGCGTCAAGGCCGTCCACATCATCAACCCGGAGGGAACCGAGATCCAGTGGCAGGGCATGGAAGTGGCGGCGGTGGCCGCCGTGACCGAGGAGATCGCCAACGACGCCCTGCGCAAGATCAAGGTGGAGTACGAAGTGCTCCCTCACTTCGTGAAGGAAGAGGACCTGAGCCGCGCCGGCGCTAACGGCAAGGCGGGCGGCGAGCGCGTGACCGGAGATCCGGACAAGGCTTTTGAGGACGCCGAAGCGGTGTCCGAAGGCCAATACGGCATTCCCGTGGTTACGCACTGCTGCCTGGAGACGCATGGGGCCGTGGTGCAGTGGCAAGGCGACCAGGTGCATGTGTTTCCTTCGACGCAGTACATCTCCGGCACGGCCTCGGGGCTGGCGCCCAATCTGAAGGTTCCCATCGCCAGCATTCACGCCCACATGGACTACATCGGCGGCGGATTTGGCAGCAAGTTCTCGCCGGGCAAGTGGGCCGAGGTTTGCGCCTTCCTTTCGCAGAAGGCCGGCGGCGCTCCAGTAAAGCTCTTCCTCGACCGCCCCATGGACCAATTGATCGCCGGCAACCGTCCCTCCGCCTTCGCCAAGGTCAAGCTGGGCGGCAAGAAGGACGGCACGGTCACCGCATGGCAATCGAACGGGTGGGGCACCGGCGGCTTCGCGGGCAGCACTTCCCCGCCGTTGCCGTACGTGATCGACAGGATTCCAAACACGCGTCTCACCTACACCGGGGTTTCCGTGAATGCCGGGCCCAATCAGGCGTGGCGCGCGCCCAATAACCAGCAGGCGGCCTACCTGACCTGTTGCGCGTTGGAGGATTTCGCCGCCAAGGTGGGCATGGACCCGGTGGAAGTCTTCGACAAGAACTTCGCCTATGCGCCGGATGCGCGCCAGGACACTTACCGCTTGCAATTGCGTAAAGCGGCCGAGTTGGCGGAATGGAGCAAGCTGTGGCATCCGCGCGGCAAAGGCGCCGCCGGTCCCGTGAAACGCGGCCTGGGCCTGGGCTTCGCGGCTTGGGCGGGGGGCGGACACGCCAGCCAGTGCCTCACCACGATCCACGTGGATGGCTCGGTGGTAGTGGAGCTTGGATCGCAGGACCTGGGCACCGGGACGCGCACCATCATCACGCAGGTGGCGGCCGAGACGCTGGGCCTTCCGATGGGCGCCATCAAGCTGAACATCGGCGACAATTCGCTGCCCAATTCCGGCGCGTCGGGGGGTTCCTCGACGGTGGGCGGCGTATCCTCTTCGACGCGCAAATCCACCGTCAACGCGCTGGCCAAGCTATTCGAGACGGTGGCGCCTTCGCTGGGCGTGGCGCCGGACCAGTTGGAAGCCGCGGGCGGACGCATCCAAGTGAAGGGCAGCCCCGCCAAGAGCCTCGCGTGGGCGGCGGCGTGCAAGAAGATCGCCGCCGGCGGCAAGATCTCGGAGATGGGCGAGAACGTCCAGCGCAACCCCGGCGGTTTGAATTCGCAGGGCGCCGCGGGCGTGCAGATCGCCGACGTTTCCGTGGATATCGAAACCGGCGTGGTGCGCGTCAACCGCTACGTGGCGGTGCAGGATTGCGGCTTGGTGGTGAACCCGTGGCTGGCGCAGAGCCAGGTCTACGGCGGCATCATCATGGGCATCAGCACGGCGCTATTTGAAGAGCGCGTCATGGACGCCCAGACCGGCCGCATGTTGAATCCCGACATGGAGTTCTACAAGCTGGCCGGAATCGACGACATCGGCGACATCGTCGTCCACATGGACATACGGCCGGAGAACGACAAGCGCGGCATCATCGGTCTGGGCGAGCCGTGCGCCATCGCCATCTGTGCGGCTATTGGCAACGCCGTGGCCAATGCCATTGGGGTGCGCGTGCCGAATGCGCCGCTCACTCCGGATCGCGTTCTGGCCGCGCTCGAAGGGAGAAACGCCTAATGCAAGCCTTCGAATACGCCAATCCGGCAACCGTTCAGGAGGCCCTCGGACTGCTGGCGCCGCAGTGGGGACACACCGACGTCCTGGCCGGCGGCACCGATCTTCTGAGCCTTATGAAGGAGTACATCGAAACGCCCAGGCGGGTAGTGAACATCAAGGGCATCAAGGACCTTCAGGGCATCGCCAAGACCGCCGCCGGGTTACGCATCGGCGCTCTGGTCACGATGGACGAACTGGCGGCCAATGCCGATGTCCGCAGCCAGTACAAAGCTCTGGCGGATGCGGCGGGCGGGATTCCGAGCCCGCAGATCCGCCACATGGGGACCGTCGGCGGCGACCTGTGCCAGCGCCCGCGCTGCTGGTATTACCGCCAGGGGTTCGGACTGCTGGCGATGAACGACGGCAAGCCGCTGGTTCCCGATGGCGAGAACCGGTACCACGCCATCTTCGGCGGCGGCCCCGCCTACTTCGTGAGCGCCTCGAGCCTGGGACCGGCGCTGGTCGCTCTGGGCGCGACGGTGAAGCTGGCTTCCGCCAAGGCCAGCCGCGAGGTACCGGCGGCCAAGTTCTTCGTGTCGCCCAAGGACGAGAAGACGCGCGAGATTGCGCTCCGTCCGGACGAGATCCTCACGGAGATCCTCATACCGGCCGGCGCCGTGAAGACCGCGACGTACGAAGTCCGGCAGAAGGAGGCGCTCGATTGGCCTTTGGCAGTCGCCTCCGTCGCCTTGAAGATGAACGGCGCCACGGTGACATCGGCCCGCGTGGTATTGGGACACGTGGCCGCCACGCCGTGGGAAGCCGCCGGGGCGGGGAAGTCCCTGGCCGGGAAGACCATCACCGCCGCCACCGCGGAAGCGGCCGGCAAAGCCGCCGTCGAGGGCGCCCAGCCGCTCAGCCAGAACGCCTACAAAGTGCAACTGGCCAGCGTGGCCGTAAAGCGCGCGCTGCTCGACGCCGTCAAAGCGAGGGCATGACCATGGACCCGAGCAAAGCCGGCGCGAGCCGTTGCGAGAAGCTGCGCTGGAAAGGCATGTACACCGACAGCCTGCCGGACCCGACGATCCAGCCGTGCAACGACCGCGCCTTCTGGTGCCAGCACACGTATACGTGCCTGGGCCCCGACGGCAAGGTGGTTGACGACTTCGAGTGCAGTCCGGCGCGTAAGTGCTACGAAGAGCTGTAACCAGTACCGCCGCCGGTCTCTGCAGGCGGTGCACTGCACTCTAGCTCGGCGCTCGGCGGGGCAGCGGCAATCAGCCCGTGAGAGAACCATGTCCATTGGCGCCGGCAGGCCGTCCGGCGGAGATTAGCTAACTTCGCCCGAGCGCGTCCTTGAATATCTGAGCAACTTTCTCAGTTACGAAGATGTTCTTTCCATCCTCCATCTGACAGTGGATCGGAACCTTGCCGAAGCTCTTGGCATGAGTGGAGGGCCAAGAAAGTGCTCCCCTAATCTGAGATGGCTTCTTCTTGGTCGATTCGGCGAGATCATCGACCGTAAGGCCAGTTGGGGCCCAATTGAACAGGCTCTCGTAGATCTCCCGCGCGATGGGAGACAGCGATTCGTAAACCTTTTTCGCAATCTCCCCGTCCGAACATTCCCATTCGGTCAATTTGTTGGTTTCCGGCTGTACTGACTCGAACAGTCCAGCCAGCATGGTGTAGAACTCTGAAAGGCGGTCGGTTGGAACCTGGACCGCTACGTTGGATAGATTTGTCTGCATTTGGCTCCCGTTAGCTGCGCTAAATACCGCCAGTAACCGACACCAGTCCACGTCTGACGAGGACGGCCTTCAAAAGGTTCTCAAATGCGAGCCCAAGAAGCATGAAAGCCACCGGCCGGAGCGACTCATCCCACATATCGGCGACCTCTTCTGCCGTCATATCCCTAGGGCCCGGCTGGGAAAAGCCGAGCTTCAAGGATTCAGCCTGAGCCCTGACTCTGGACAAATCCCGCTCACTTGCTGCTTCCGCCAGGTCGCTCAAGTAATCGCTGGCTCTCTTGAGGGGAATCGCAGCGATCACCCAATTCCCCGCCGTGCCCGCCCTCCGCTGAAACTGAAGCTGCACGAATTGGCGGTCCCTTTCCTTCTTTACGTTATCGTTTGTGGACACTCGACGAATTGTACCGCAGCCCTAGGTGGCGCGGACTTGTTTGTCACGGTTGGACGAAAGGCGGGGTTGGACGAGGGGCGGGGACGGACGGAACGTTGCCTCCTCACGTCGGTTTGGCGTTGTCTTTCGCGATGCGCCACAATAGAACGAGGAGCGAGCGCACATGGCGAATCTGATTATCGAAGTTCCGGACGAACTCGTGCGGAGCCTTGCCGGGGTCGCGGCGGCTCGGCGCAAGAGCGTCCAACAACTGGCACTGGAGCAATTGAGCTCGCTCGTCGAGGTCGTCCCCGAACCTCGCGCCGGATATCCGGCCGCAGTCCTGAAGGCGATGCAGGAGCCGCCGCACCCAAGTTCCGCGGACGTTGACGAACTCGACGACGTCATCGCGGCCAGCCGGCTTCCTGTCCGGGCGCGCGACCTCTTTGCGGATTGATCCATCGTGATCTGCCTTCTCGATACGAACGCGATCAGTTCTCTAATGCGGGCGGACGTGCGGATGGCGTCTTGGCTCGCGTCGATTGGGGCCGATGATCGCGTCGCGATCTGTACGATCACTCGCGGGGAGGTGCTCTTTGGCCTGGAGAGGCTAGCCCAGGGGCGGCGCCGAAGCGAACTCGAAGCGAAAGCCGGGAAGCTGTTCGCGGTATTGCCATGTGAGCCGCTTCCTGCAACCGCCGGGGACCGGTACGCGAATGTGAAGATCGCTCAACAGCGGCGCGGCCTTTCGCTAGACGAAAACGATCTCTGGATTGCCGCAACCGCCCTTGCCTTGGGTGCAACCCTCGTAAGCCGCGACAGCGATTTCCGAGCGGTCGAGGGACTCGCACTCCTCGAGGCCTAGCCCGAATCCGTAGCCGCCACAGTCGCCACAGGAGTCTGCGCGGCCTCTGAGGCAGTTGGCCACGACCGCAAACCACTTGACGTGCGATATCGCTTAGATGTACATTTGAGTCAGGAGCCTTAACCCCATGGCCACCCTTAGCACCGTTCTCGCCCGAAACGATTTCTCAACCGTCATTAACCGGGCCGCGTTCGGAAAGGAGCGCGTAATCCTGGCGCGCCGCGGCAGGCCTATCGCCGCCGTGGTGCCCATCGATGACGTGAAACTGCTCCTCGCACTTGAGGATCGCGTTGACCTGGCCGACGCCATTGCGGCCGAACGCGAGGTCCTCGAGAAGGGCGCCACGTCGCTAGCCGACCTTAAGCGCGACCTGGCGCTATAATCCGGTTTCGTGCCCTACTCAGTGCGGGTCTCTCCGGCTGCCGACCGGGACATTCGCAAGTTGGACCGGCCCATCCAAAGACGCATCCTCAATCGGTTGGACGGCCTGATGATGGACCCTAGGCCCAACGGCGTCGAGAAGCTCGCAGGGAGCGATGTACCCCGCTACCGGGTCCGCGTTGGCGACTATCGCATCGTGTACCGCATCGACGACCAGGTACTCACTGTGCTGGTGCTGAACGTCGGCGACCGCAAGGAAATCTACCGCAGGCTGTAGCGGAACGCAAAGCCGCCCCGTGTCGCCGCATCTGCCGGCAAGCCCCCTGTCATACTATGGGATTCAGACTCCCATGACCGAAACCCAGTATGTTCACGGCTATTCCGCCCGCGAAGCCGACCGTCTTGCCGACCAAGCCAACACGCTCGCCGAGTTGCTTCACCACGACACCGCGTATCCGCCTGGGAGTCTGGTGCTCGAATGCGGGTGCGGGGCCGGCGCGCAGACGGTCTTCCTGGCTGCGCACAGCCCGGAGGCGCGGATTGTCTCCGTGGATATTTCGGCGGCCTCGCTCGCTCAGGCCCGTGCGCGGGTTGCGGCGGCCGGCCACCGCCATGTCGAGTTCCGGGCGGCCAACCTGTTCGACCTGCCTTTCGCCGACGGGCGCTTCGACCATGTCTTCCTCTGCTTCGTGCTGGAGCACCTGGCGGATCCGGCGGCGGGGCTCCGAGCCGTCAAGCGCGTGCTGCGCCGCGGCGGTACGCTGACCGCGATTGAGGGCGACCACGGCTCCTGGTATTGCCATCCGCAAACGCCGGAGGCCGCGCGCACCGTCCAGTGCCTGGTCGAAATCCAAGCCCGCATGGGCGGCGACGCCCTCATCGGCCGGCGGCTCTATCCGCTCCTTACCGAGGCCGGCTTCGGCGATGTGCGCGTGAGCCCTCGCATGGTCTACGTGGACGACAGCCGCCCGCGTCTGGTCGGGGGCTTCTCGAAGAACACCTTCATCGCCATGGTGGAAGGCGTACGCGATCGGGCGCTCGCGGCCGGCCTGATCGACCGGCGCACTTGGGACACGGGCATCGCGGATATGTACCGTGCCACCGAGCCGGACGGGACCTTCTGCTACACGTTCTTCAAGGGCGTGGCCGCGCGCTAGGCCGGCGCCGCTCGCGGTATAATCGCAGCAGAGGTACAACTGGGATGCTGAGATTACTCTGGGGGGGCGCCGCGCTTGCGCTGGCCGCTTCCACTTCCTTCGCCGCCGGACTTACCGGCCGCGCCATCGACGGCAACTACATCGAAGCCCGCACGGCCGACGTTTGGACCGGACCGTGCTTCGCCAACGGTGAGGTCGAAATCAACGGAAAAGAGGCCATCCTCGGCTGGAAAATCAACCACGGCGGTTGGGATGGCGTCAGTCTTGACGGCCTGTCGGTGGCGGGCGTGATCCGCACCGAGCACACGCTTGGCAATATCAGCGAGCCGGTCAATCCGTCTCGCGCGGTATTGATTGTGGACAGCCGCGCCAACGCGGCCCAACGGCAGGCGCTCGAGAGCTTCGCCCGCTACATGGGCGGCGAATTGCTGCGGGATGTGGTCCAGGTGGCCTATCAGCCGGTCGATCTGACCATCGAGGACGGCAACATTCATGGCGGCGCGGCCAAGCTTACGGCGGGTTCGCTGGCGGCCATCGAGACGCGCGCGCTGAACGGGGGCGACGCGCACTGCGGAAATGAGATGGTCTTCTATCCGCCGCTGAGCGCCAATCTCAACCATGCCATGCCTGCGTTCGCGTCGACGGATTCCTTCAGCGGGGAAGGTCTGGGCGAAACCTGGAGCATTCCCGACCGCCGCAGCAGCTTTCTCGGCACGTTTAGCGTGACGGAGTAAGACTCACCAGACGCGGCAGGCGTCGACCGGCGCCATGGGCTGGCCGGCCTTACAAGAGAAGGCCCGGGAGAACTCCGGCATGTCGCTCACCACGCCGTTGATGCGATACTCGTCCGGCGAGTGCGGATTGGTGACCGCGTTCATACGCTTGTTCTCGGGGCGCTCGTCGCCGCAGGCCCATTGCGCCATGCCGATGAAGAACCGCTGATCGGGCGTGAAGCCGTCAATCGGCTTCAGGTCCTGCCCCTTGGTGGCTTCCTTCCAGGCCATGTAGGCCAGCAGCGTTCCCCCCAGGTCCGCCACGTCTTCTCCCAGCGTCAGTTTGCTGTTGATCTTGATGTCGTCCACCACGGTGTACTGCGCGTACTGGCCGACCACGCAGGCGGCTCGCGTGGTGAACTCGCCGGCGTCCTGCTTGGTCCACCAGTCGCGCAGGTCACCCTTGGCGTCGAACTGGCGGCCCTCGTCGTCGAAGCCATGCGTGAGTTCGTGCCCGATGGTCGCGCCGGTGTTGCCGTAATTAGGGGCGTCGTCGAGCTTGGGATCGTAGAGCGGCGGCTGCAAAACGCCCGCCGGAAAGTTAATGTCGTTCATCTGCGGGTCGTAGTAGGCGTTGACGGTGGGCGGCGTCATCTGCCATTCGGCGCGGTCCACGGGTTGGCCGATCTTGTTCAACTGACGCTTGGATTCGAACACTCTGGCGCGGGTGACGTTGCCCGGAAAATCGCCGCGCAGGACATTCACGGCGCTGTAATCGCGCCACTTGTCGGGGTAGCCGATCTTGTTCACCAGACCATGCAGCTTCACCAGCGCCTGCTTCTTTGTATCGGCGCTCATCCACGCGATCTGGTTGAGATCCGTTTCCATGGCCTGCTCGATCCGCTTGACCATGGCCAGGGCGCGAGCCTTGGTGTCCCCGGTGTACGTTTTCTCCACGAAGACCTGGCCGAGGGCCTCGCCCAGATCCTCATCCACGTACCGCACGCAACGCTTCCAGCGCGGTTGCATTTCGGTGACGCCGCGCAGGTACTTGCTGAAGAAATCGAAGTTCGCCTGAACGAAGGTGGAGGACAGGTACGGCGCCTTGGCGTGCGCCAGATGCCACCGCAGGTAAGTCTTCCAGTCGCCGATCGGGCGGGTGGCGAGCTGGCGTTCCACTTCCTTGTAAAACTCCGGCTCGGTGACGTTGACTTCGGCCGGCGGGAGAAGTCCAATGGCGGTCCAGTACGCCGCCCAGCCGAAGTGGGGCGTCAGCTTGACGAACTCGGCGCGCGGAAGTTTATGGAACAGCTTGTAGGGATCGCGTTTGTCCACGCGCGTCAGCGAGGCCTTGGCCAGGTTGGTTTCGATGTCCATGACAATTCGGGCTTGGGCGTCGGCGGAGGCGGCGGGATCGCCCAGCAGACGGAACATGGCGGCGACATGCTCGACGTAGCGGATGCGGATTTCCTGCGACTTGGCGTCGGTCTTGAGGTAGTAGTCGCGGTCGGGCAGCCCCAGCCCGCCCGCCGCGGCGAAGGCGATTACGCGGCTGGAATCGGCGAAATCCTGCGAAGAACCGAACTCGAAGAGGGCGGCGCTATCCGCCAGATGGAAGCGGCCCAGCAAGGGCGGCAGACCGGCGGCGCTATGCAACGCGGCAATGGCGTCCAGGTCCGCCTTCAGCGGCGCGGCCCCGGCGCGTTCCACCGCGGCTTCGTCCATGCAAGAGGCGAAAAAATCGCCGATCTTCTGTTGATTCGGGCTGCGCGTGGCGGCGGGCTTGGCGGCTTCCTCCAGAATGCCCCACAGGTAGCGCAGATTTTCAGTGCCGAGCTTCGAGTACACGTCCCAACGCGGCTGGTCGGGCGGCATCGGGTTCAAGCGGTTCCAATTGCCGCAGGCGAACCGGTAGAAATCCACGCACGGATCGGCGGTTCGGTCTACGAACTTGGTTTCGAGACTGGGAGTGTAGGGCAGGGAAGCGAGCGGCCGGTCCTGGGCGCGCGTCAGGCACGGCGCCAAGAGGAAGATGGCCGCAAGGCTGAGGAATTTGCGTCGGTCCACTCAGGCAGCGTACCACACTGCCGATAAGACGATGGCCGGCGTTTCGCGCGGCCCTAATTGAAGTTCATGCCGCACATGCCGGGGTTGCCGCACGGCGCGCCGCTATTGGGGCAGGTGGGCGGATCGGCGGATTTGCCGGCGCCGTTGGCGTGGGCGGCGAAGGTGGAGTACTCCTGCTTAAGGCGCTTCCGGCCGCATGAGGGGCACTGCAATTCGGAGGCGTCGGCGGCGCGGCGCACCAGTTTCTCGAACTTGGTTCCGCATTCCTCGCAAAGGTATTCGTAGATTGGCATGGCGGTACTCGTCTATTTCATGGCGGCTTGAGCTTGGGATGGGGGCGGCGCCGACCGTTGCACCATCGTCTTTCTGGCGGATTCGAGCAGCGCGGCGGCCCGCGGCATGGCTTCCGCCGCGCGCAGCACTTCCGGATCGGTCCGCTCGAACATCTGGTTGGCAACGTCCGCATCGAAAGCCGTGGTGTACATCTCCTTCGCCAGATTCCGCGCGATCCAATCGTGGTCCCCGGTGAACTGGGCTTCGGTGAAGTGCGCGCCGTGCTGCAACAGGTAGTCGTGGAGATCTTCGAGGACGGCCTCGCCGGGCATCCAGCCCTTGGGCAGAATCGGGCTGTGAGCGGCGAAATATGTGCGCGTAAAATCAAACAGGCCGTCGCGGAAAAGGCCCTGTTCCAGGCGGTCCATCTTGGGCGACTCGTACTTCTGATCGGGCGTGATGCCGCCCCCGCCGTAAACCGTCCGTCCGCTGTCGGTAGTCTTCACGTCGTCCGGATTGCGCGCCTGGGAGTCGCGGTTGTAGTAGTACTCGTAGAAGGGCTTGTTGGCGTAGTCCCGCTGGATGAGGCGTCCGCTGGGCGTGTAGAAATGCGCCGTGGTGAGCGCCAGGCCGGTCTCGTCCCCAAGCGGAAAAACGGTCTGCACCAGACCCTTCCCGAAGGAGGTTTCGCCCAGGATCCAGGCGCGGTCGTGGTCCTGCAGAGCCCCGGAGACAATCTCAGCCGCCGACGCCGAGCCCCGGTTCACCAGCGCGACGATGGGATAATCGCGCCCGTGACTGCCGCTCCGCGCCGCATACGGCCGGTCCGCCGAAGCGCGCCCGTGCTGCGAAACGATGAGCTGGTTCTTCTCCAGGAAATGGTCGGCCACCGCTACGCCTTCGTTCAGCAGGCCGCCCGGATTGTCGCGCAAATCGAGCACCAAGCCCTTGATATTGCCCTCGCCGAGACGCTTGAGGCCGTCATCCAACTCCTTGCCCGCGCCTTCGCCGAACTGAAGAATCCTGACATAGGCGACCCCAGGCTCCAGCCAGTATGCGTCTTCCACGCTCTTGCGGTTGATCTCGTCGCGAACCAACGTGAAGCTCAGCGGATCTGCCGCGCCCTCGCGCGAGACTACGATGGTCACCGGGGTTCCCCGAGGTCCTTTCAGCAGATCGGCCACTTCCGTAGTGGTCAAATTGTTGGCGGGCTTGCCGTCCACCGTTTCGATGGCATCGCCCGGCCTGAGACCCGCCTTGTAGGCCGGAAACCCCGGAAACGGGACCATCACCACCGTCTTGCCGTTGCGCGGGCCGACCTGCATGCCGACCCCGTAATAGTGGCCCTTCTGGTCCTCGCGGAGAAGCTGGTAATCGCGTGGATCGAAGAAGTTGGAATGCGGGTCGAGCGTGCGCAGCATGCCCGGGATCGCGCCTTTGTAGATGGATTCGTCGGGGCTGACGGGTCCCGCGAAGTTGTCCTCCACCACCGCGTAAGCCTTGGCGAAGCTGGCAACCGCCCGCGTCAGATTGTCGGAAGCGGCCGCCGCGGCCTTGACCCTCGGCCCGAAAAGCCCGCTCGCCATGGAGCAGCCGAGAACCAAGAGCGGCAAGACAAAAAGGGATCGCTTCTTCCTCTCCATCCACTAACCATCCTTCTACCGACAGTATAACGTACCCACTTTTTTAGACGCGCCGAACGGCCGATTGGGTCCGGGAAGCTCGAAGGAATCTCGATGCGCCAAGGCGGAGCGCGCGCTTGGCCTTCTCACTCCGTGGCAGGCGGTTCCGGCGCCGGCGCTTCGGGCGCGGGCGCTTCGGGCGGCGGGGAGGTCTCCCGGTGGATGGCGTCGAGCACCCCATTCACGAACTGCACCGAATCGTCGCCGGAAAACTTGCGCGCCAGTTCGAGCGCCTCGTCGATGGCCACGGCGGCGGGCGTACCCACATGCGTCATCTCGAAGATGGCCAGGCGGATGATGTTGCGGTCCACGGCGGGCATGCGTTCCAGACGCCAATGTTCGGCGCGTTTCTTGATCAGGGCGTCCAGATCCGGCAAGTGGGCCACCGCACCGCGGACCAGCTCGTCCGCGAAGGGGTCGCGCTCCGCGGGCGCCTCCGGGAAAATGGCGTCGTAGTAGGAATCGATCGCTTCATCGACAGTTTGCCCGCGGGCTTCCCACAGGAACAGAATCTGCAGGGCGCGCTGCCGCGACTTGTGGCGTGACGGCATTAGTCGGTATGGCGGAGCGCCCGCAGCAGATTGGCCATCTCGATAGCGGACATGGCGGCGTCGAAGCCCTTGTTGCCGCCCTTGGCGCCGGCCCTGTCGATGGCCTGCTCGAGCGTGTTCGTGGTCAGCACGCCGAACGCCACCGGAACCCCCGTCTCATAGGAGGCGTGCGCCACGCCCTTGGCGACCTCCGCCGACACGTAATCGAAATGCGGCGTGTCGCCGCGGATGACCGCGCTCAGACAGACCACGGCGTCGTAGCGATGCCCGCGCGCCAACTCGGCGGCCACCAGCGGAATCTCCCACGAACCGGGAACCTTGACGACGTCGACCTGGTCCTGTCCCGCGCCCGTGCGCGTCAGGGCATCCATGGCGCCGGCCAGCAGGCGCTCCGTAATAAAGCTGTTAAACCGGCTGACGATAATGGCGAATCGCAAACCGGCAGCCGTGAGTTGGCCTTCAAACACTTTCGGCATGTTCCACTTTCCCGCGAAAACCGCGTGCCTTCGCGACGCTCGCCGCCGCCCGCGCTTTCCCATTTGAAAAAGAGTCGGCGGTAGCGTATTACGCTTGATTCTAGCAGCTAGATGCCCTCGAAAGCCTGCCCCTGGCTGACGCCCGCCCTCATCCTATCGCCCTGCCGGGCGCCTCGACGCTAGCCGCTCCCAAACCCGGCGCGCTCGCCTTCAACCGAGTCCGGCCGGCCCTGAGGCCGATACTGCGCCATCGTCTACCAATGCCGCGGGCATGTGAAACAGAGCTGCCCGAGCTGCCGGGGCCGGGATAGGTTCATATCGAAAGCAATCTTCGCCACGCTATCGAAAAGGCGTATTGCCTGGCCCGCCCGTCCGATCTATGCTTCCAAAAGGTGGTTGGAAAGAGGAGGAAATCGCCACCTGGCCCTGCCCCGGCGATAGGGCCACCCGCATTAACCCCACACCCCCTCGGACCCGGGGGCGCAACACCCTCCATGCGCCCCCAGCGTCCGTTTCGGAGCGGAGCCGCCGGCTTCCAGTTGTCGGGAATCGGATGAAGCGTAGTCGCCTGACCGCCTGATATATTGGGAAGCATAGAGAGGCTGACCTTATGCGTCGACAACCAGGGGAGAATCATGCTTCCCTCCTGGTGGAGAAAGAAAGAGGGTGTTGGCCCGTCGACCGTACTCTGCGCCGCGGTGGACGAAACGGGGTCTTTGGTCGTCGAGACGCGTGAGCAAGGGTTGCGGCGAGCCCGGGCGCTGGTGAGGAAGTACGTGCCCGAAGGGGTGCGGCTCTCCGACGAATTGATTGCGAGCCGGCGAACGGAGGCTAAGCGTGAATCGCGGAGGTAAGAGCGTTTTGGACGCCACCGCAATCCTGGCGCTGATTCAGGACGAGCCCGGCGCGGAGCGTCTTTGCGGGCTGCTGCCGGAAGCCGTCGTTGGCGCGGTCAACGTGGCTGAGGTCCTGGCCAAACTGGTAAGCAGGGGCATGCCTCGCGAGCAGGCGCTGGCGGCGTTAGACGCCTTGCATCTGGAGGTGGCTGGGTTCGACGCCGCGCAGGCCGCGATTTCGGCCGCGTACGTCGGGAAGGGCGTATCGCTGGGCGACCGATGCTTTCTGGCCGCCGCTCACACGCATGGTACGGGCTGGACCTCGGACCGCACCCTGGCATCCATCGGGACTGCGCTGCTCCCGAGGCTTGAGTATTTCCGCTGAGGGGGCGGGGGGCGACTCTGCCGACGCGTGGTAACTGCTAGGATAGAAGCGGTTAATGGAATGTGAACGTGTGGTCCTCAGTGGGCATGCCATCCAGCGCATGTTCGAGCGCGGGATTGGTCTGGGCGCTGTCTTGTTGGTAGTTGCCGACGGCGAGACCGTCGAGGCCTATGCGGACGACAAGCCGCACCCGAGCCGATTGTTGCTTGGCTTTGTTGACGCGAAGCCGCTGCACGTGGTTGTCGCGCTCGACGAGTCCATGGGCGCCTGCATTGTAGTGACGGCGTATGAACCGGCGGTCGAGCAATGGGGAGCGGACTTCAGAACGAGGAAGAACAAATGAGCTGCGTGATTTGCAGGAACGGTAACACTCATAGAGGACACGTTACGGTGACGGTTCAGCGCGGCGAAACGACCGTGATCCTAAAACGGGTTCCAGCCGATGTGTGCGACAACTGCGCCGAGTACTACCTCTCAAACGAAGTTGCCGCCCAAGTTCTGGAACGCGCCGAGGCGGCGGTCAAGAGCGGCGCCGAAGTCTAGATCTTAAGGTTCGCCGCGTGAGTGCGGAGCGATAGGACCCTCATCGGATCCTGTCCGTTTACGATAGGTTCCGCCTCTACCCCAGCTTCCCCTTCACCGCGCTGGCGGCGTCCGCCACCGGCACATCCGTGGACTGGCGGGTTTTGCGGTCGACCAGTTCCACCTTGCCGGCGGCCAGCTTCTTGCCGACGACCACGCGCCAGGGGATGCCGATCAGGTCGGCGTCCTTGAACTTCACGCCGGGACGCTCGTCGCGGTCGTCGAGCAGGGCGTCGAGGCCGAGCGACAGGCAGCCGAGGTAGATGCTCCGCGCGGCTTCCATTTGAGCGGCGTCGGAGTTATTGGCGGGCGTCACGACCACCTGGAACGGGGCGATGGACGCCGGCAGAACCATGCCGTCCTTGTCGTGATACAGTTCGATGGCGCAGGTCAGTATGCGCTCGATGCCGATGCCGTAAGATCCCATGATGGGAGTGACTTCCTTGCCGTCGGCGGCGAGCACGCGCAGGCCCATCGAGTCGGAGTACTTATAGCCGAGCTTGAAAATGTGGCCGACCTCGACCGTCTTGACGACGTCCAGAGCGGCGGCGCAATGCGGGCACTGGTCGCCGGCGGCCACCTGGCGCAGGTCGCGGACTTCGGCTTGAAAATCTTCGCCCATGGTGACGTGGCGCAGGTGGTAATCGTCCTTGTTGGCGCCGGCGATCATGTTGCGCCGGCCCACCAGCGCGAGGTCCGCGAAAATCGACATGTTGGCCGCGCCGACGGGGCCTAGCGAGCCGGCTTCGGCGCCAAACCAGGCGACGATCTCCTCGGGGCGGGCCTGGCGGAATTCGGGGTCGTTGGCCACCGCGCCGAACTTGGTCTCGCTCAGTTGATGGTCGCCGCGCAGGAGCGCCAGCACCGGCTTGCCATCGGCCACCAGCACCAGAGTCTTCATCTGCGAAGTCTCGGGCAGGCCGGTGAAAGCGGCCACCTCGGCGATGGTCTTGCGGCCGGGCGTGTGGAATTCCTCGGGCGCGAGATCGCCCTCGGGATCGGGCAGGGTAGGCCCGGCGGGCGTGGCGACGGCTTTCTCCAGGTTGGCCGAATAGCCGCAGGCGCGGCAGATGGCCACGAAATCCTCACCCGCGTCGGACACCACCATGAACTCGTGCGACTGGCTGCCGCCCATGGCGCCGGAGTGCGCCTCGACGGCGGTGTAGGCCAGACCGCAATGGTCGAAAATGCGGCGATAAGCCTGGAAGTGCTTCTCGTAGGCGGCGTCCAAGCCGGCCTGATCGATGTCGAAGGAGTAGGAATCCTTCATGATGAACTGGCGCACCCGCAGCAGGCCGGACTTGGGGCGCGGCTCGTCGCGGAACTTGGTCTGAATCTGGTACCAAATCTGGGGAAGCTGCTTGTAACTGCGCAGCTCGCCGCGCGCGATGGAGGTCATGATCTCTTCATGAGTCATGCCGAGACACAAGTCGCGGCCGAAGCGGTCCTTGAGCCGGAACATGTTATCGCCCATGATGTCCCAGCGGCCGGACTCCTGCCAGATCTCGGCCGGGTTGAGGGCGGGCAGATACATCTCCTGGGCGCCGATGGCGTCCATTTCGTCGCGCACGATCTTCTGGATCTTGAGCAGCGAACGCTGGGCCAGAAACAGGTAATTGTAGAGACCCGCGGAAAGCTGGCGGATGTAGCCGGCGCGCAGCAACAACTGGTGGCTGGCGACCTCGGCCTCGGCCGGGGTTTCGCGCAGCGTCGGTATGAACAACTTGCTCCAGAGCATAGAGTTGGAAAGAGAATCCAATTCTAGCATGGTAAAATCGAAACTTCCCTTATGCGAATTGCCATAGCCGCGGACCACGCCGGGTTCGCGCTGAAAGAAAAGCTGTTGCGGAGGCTGGCCGGGGAGGGGCGCGAGGTGGTGGATTTCGGAACCCACTCCGACCGGTCGTGCGACTATCCCGAGTTCGCCGAGCGGGTGGGCCGTGAGGTGGCGGAGGGCCGTGCGGAGCGGGGCATCCTGGTGTGCTCGACGGGAATCGGCATGGCGATCGCGGCGAACAAGGTGGACGGCGTACGCGCGGCGCCGGCGGAGTTCGAGGAGGAAGTGCGGCTGACGCGCGAGCACAACGACGCCAACGTGCTCACCCTGGGCGCGCGTTTCATGGACGAAGATCGCGCCGTGGAATTGATCCGGGTGTTTTTGAGCGCGGAATTTCAGGGCGGCCGGCACGCGCGGCGGCTGGCGGAGATCGCGGAGATCGAGAAGCGAAATTTGCAAGGGCATACGCCCTCCGGAGGACACGAATCAACATGACGGCAGCAGAGCGAATGTCGCGGCCATTGGCCGAGGTCGATCCGGAAATCTACCAGGCGATTCAACGCGAGGTGGAGCGTCAGGACTCGCAACTCGAATTGATCGCGAGCGAGAATTTCACCTCGGAGGCGGTGCTTGAGGCCACCGCCAGCGTCTTCACCAACAAGTACGCGGAAGGCTATCCCGGCAAGCGTTATTACGGCGGCTGCGAGTTCACGGACATTGTGGAGAACCTGGCGCGGGAGCGCGCCAAGAAGCTCTTCGGGGCGGAATACGCCAACGTGCAGCCGCATTCCGGCTCGCAGGCCAACCAGGCGGCGTACAACGCCGTGTGCTCGCCCGGCGACACCGTGATGGGGCTGAACCTGGCGCACGGCGGCCACCTCACGCACGGCCACAAGCTCAACTTTTCGGGCAAGACGTATCGCGTGATCCCCTATGGCGTGCGCCAGGAAGACGAGCGCATCGACTACGACGAAGTCGAGCGGCTGGCGCGGGAGCACCATCCCAAAGTGATTGTGGCGGGCGGCAGCGCGTACCCGCGGACGCTCGATTTCGCGCGCTTCCGGCAGGTGGCGGACGCGGTGGGCGCGGTGCTGATGGTGGACATGGCGCATATCTCCGGATTGGTGGCGGCGGGCCTGCATCCGAACCCGTGCGAATACGCGGACATTGTCACGTCCACCACGCACAAGACGCTGCGCGGGCCGCGCGCCGGCATCATTTTGGCCAAGGAGAAATACGCCGCGGCCATCGACAAGAACGTGTTTCCCGGCATTCAGGGCGGCCCGCTGGTGCATGTGATGGCGGCCAAGGCGGTGTGCTTCGAGGAGGCCCTGCAGCCGGAGTTCAAGGACTACCAAAAGCAGGTGCTGGCCAATGCGCGCGCGCTGGCGGAGACGCTGATGGCGGCCGGGTTCCGGGTGGTTTCCGGGGGCACGGACACGCACCTTCTGCTGCTCGACGTGTTTTCGCAAGGCATACGCGGCAAGGAGGCCGAGCAGGCGCTCGACCGGGCGCGCATCACGGTCAACAAGAATGCGATTCCGTTCGATACGAACCCGCCCATGAATCCGAGCGGCATCCGTCTGGGGTCTCCGGCCGTGACCACGCGCGGGTTCGGGGAAGCCGAGATGCGCGAGGTGGGCTCGCTGATCGCCCAGGCGTTGCGCGGCATTAACAACGAAGACACGCTCGCCGCGGTGCGCCGGCGGGTTGGCGTCCTCACGGCCCGCTTCCCGCTTTACGGCTGGAAGCGCGCCGCGGCGGGCAGGTAGGGCCGCGCGAAATGGGGCTGCACATCGTTATCGACGCCCGGCGGATTCGGGATTTCGGCGTCGGCACGTATATACGCAGCCTGATCCACGCGCTGGCCACCATCGACGCGGAAGACCGCTACACGCTGGTGAGCGCGGCGGCGGATGTGCGGGCGCTTTCCGGCTTGCCGGACAATTTCAGCTCGGCGGTTTATGCGCGCACGGATTCCGACGTTCTGGATCACCTGGCGTTTCCGTTCTTTTTGCGGGGACTGTCGCCCGACCTGGTGCATATTCCGCTGAACCGCGTTCCGCTGCTGATGTTTCGGCCCTACGTGGTGACCATTCACGATATGGCGCGGCTGCTGTTCCCCGAGCGGGTCTCGGGATTCGAGATGTACTGGCGGCGTTTCCGTTTCCGGCGCGGCCTGGAGCGGGCCGAGCGCGTCGTGGCGGTCTCCGACGCCACCAAGCGCGACGTGGAGAACCTGATGGGAGTGCGGCCGAACCGCATCCGGCGGGTCTATAACGCGCCCGGTCCGGAGTTCCTGCAACCCAACCGTGCGGCGGGGGTGGGGGAACGCCAGCTCATCATGGAGCGCTACCAGATCGGCTATCCGTTTCTGCTGTACGCCGGCAATATCCGCGCCCACAAGAACATACCGCGGCTGGTGGAGGCCTTCGCCGTGGTGCGCGGGCAACTGTCGGCCCACCCCGTCTACAAGGATCTGCGGCTGGTGATCATCGGCGACACCATTTCCCAATACCCGGCGGTGCGGCAAGCGGTCATCAAGAGCCGCGTGGAACAGGTGGTACGGTTCCTGGGGTTCGTGCCGTTCGAGACGTTGCGCTGCTTCTACGAATCGGCCGCGGCGTTCGTTTTCCCCTCGCGCTACGAGGGGTTCGGCTTGCCGCCGCTGGAGGCTATGGCGTGCGGCACGCCGGTGGTGACCGCCAACGTCAGTTCGCTGCCCGAGGTGGTGGGGGACGCCGCCGTGCTGGTGAACCCGGCCAACGTTTTCGATATCGCGCGCGGCATCCGCGACGTGCTGCTCGACGAGGCGCTGCGCGCCGAATTGATCCGCCGCGGATTGGAACAAGCCGCGCGCTTCAGTTGGGAGCGCACCGCACAACAGATGCTGGAGATCTACCGGGAGGCCGCCGCCAAGCCGGGGGCCGTTTAGAGGGGTCTTTCTGGAGTGTAGTGGGGCGGGCCTTCTGGCCTGCCTTCCTGGGTCCGCCTGCCTTCCGGGCGAGAACGATCGGGAAGAAGGCAGGCGGACCCACGAAGGCAGTGGGTACCCCGGCCCGCCCCACCCACAGAGCGGTAAAGAAACTTCCGAATCGGGAGACTAGGGGGGGGTATTGCGGTGTTACGCCAGTTAATCGTTCTCATTGCGCTGCTAGGCTGCGGGGCCGCGGTCTTGCGCGCGCAGGGCAACTACGAAGTGCAAGTCTACGGTTCCGACCTGGTTCCCAAGAACGTGACCATGGTGGAGCTGCACAGCAACTTCACCGCCAGCGGCGAGAAGCGGACCATCGGCGGCGTACTGCCCACCGATCACGCCGAGCACGAGACGCTCGAGATCACGCACGGGTTTGGCGAGTGGCTCGAACTGGGTTTTTACCAGTTCACGAGCATTCAATCCGACGCAAGTTGGAACTGGGTGGGAACGCACATCCGCCCGAGGATAGCCATCCCCGATAGCTACGGCCTGCCGGTAGGAGTGAGCCTGTCCATGGAGGTGGGTTACCAGCGGCCCAACTTTTCGCTCGATACCTGGACTTTGGAGATACGCCCGATTGTCGATAAGAAGCTGGGGAAGTGGTATGTGTGTTTCAATCCCACGCTGGCGCGGTCGTTCCACGGGCCCAGCGTGCCCGGGGGGCTGGACTTTTCTCCCAACGTCAAGTTCAGTTACGACGTGACTAAGCGGGTCGCGGCGGGCGTGGAATACTACGGCGACTACGGCCCGCTGACGGGCTTCGACCCGCTGCGCGAACAGCAACAGGAGATCCTGCCGGCGCTGGACGTGGATTTCGGCGACAAGTGGGAGTTCAACTTCGGCGTGGGCGTCGGGGTTACCAGCGCCACCGATCATCTGCTGGTCAAGGCCATCCTGGGGTATCGGTTCAACTACCACAAGACGCCGTAGTGGCGCAGACGCTCAGTCCAATGCCACATAGTTTTCCCAAAGCCGGACATTCTGCATCAATTGTGGGGCGGACCCCCTGGTCCGCGGCCGGCCCCCTGGCCGGCCAAGCCCCCGCGTGAGCCTTGATTTCAAAGGAAGAGCGGGTCCAGGGGGACCCGCGCGGACCGGGGGGTCCGCCCCACTGGACTTCTGCAGCAATCATGAGGTTCAAAAACTATGTGGCGCAGACGCTCAGTCTGCCGCGTCGACACTCGTGTCGACGCTCGCCTCCGCCGTCGCCGCTAACACCCTCTTTCTGGCCTCCAGCCATGCGGGGAACACGGCGGGGTCTCCCAGCCAGACCAGCATCCATTGCGCCATCTCGCGCTTCTCGGCTATCTTTTCCGGGCCGGCGCCCGCGCTGGCGGCCACGAATTTGGCGCGGTCCTTGGCGGCGATCACCTGGCGGCGGCAGTAGCGGGCGCGCTCGCGGTCGGCGGCGTCCATCGCCTCGGCGTAAATGCGCCCCATCCCCAGCAGCGACTCTTGCAACTCCTCGAACGTGTGCTGGCGGATGCCGGCGTAGGGCAGGCTGAAGGGCAGGCCCGCGGTCCACAGCAATTGGCGCAGATAGCTTTCGGAAACCGGCGCCAGACGGTGCAGCAGGTCGCGCCAGACGGTTTCCGTGATGGAGGCCGGCTGACGCGTGGCCAGGTACTCGCGGAGCTGCTGTTTGAACGATCTATTTCCGGCGGCCACGGTGGTATTTGGCGGCGGCCTGCTGGTGAGCGGCCAGGTTGGTGGAAAACTGGTGCGCGCCCGAACCGTCGGGCCGCAAGACGAAATAGAGGGCCTCGGAGGCGGCGGGATGTAGCGCGGCTTCGAGCGAGGCCACCCCCGGGTTGGCGATGGGCCCGGGCGGAAGACCGGCGCCGTGGTAGGTGTTATACGGATCGGCGCGGTCGAGATCGGATTGGTAAATGGTTCCGCGATAGTTGTCGTGCAGCAGCGCGGCGTAGATGGTGGTGGGGTCGCAGTCGAGTTTCATGCCGATGCGAAGCCGGTTGGCGAACACGGCGGCGATCAGCGGACGTTCGGATTCGAGCTTGTCTTCCTTTTCGACCAGCGAGGCCAGCGTGACCGCGTCGTGAGCGTTCGCGCCGGCGCGCAGGCCGCGCCACACCTCGCGGAACTTGCCCGTCATCATGCGGCAGAGTTGCTCCGGCGTGGTGTGGCGGCCGACGTGGTAGGTGTTCGGAAATAGATAGCCTTCGAGCGTGGGAGCGCGCGGGTCGAGGTCGCGAATGGCCCGCGGGTCGCGCGCCGCCGCTAGGAATTGGTCCGCCGGAAAGATTCCGAGCTTCTCCACCGACGCGGCGATATCGAACATGTTGCGGCCTTCCGGAACCGCCAACTCGTAAAAGAAAACGTCGCCGCGCGCCATGCGGCCGTAGACCTCCGTGGGGGTGGCGGCGCGGTCGAAGCGGTACTCGCCCGCTTGCAACTTCCGGCCCCGCCCGGCCAGACGAGCCAGCAGAAAATCCCAGCGGCTGCGCACTACCCTGGCATCGGCCAGCATTCCGGCGATGGTTCCCGTGGAAGTGCCGTGCGGAATGTCGACGAACGTCTCGCCCCCAAAGCCCTGGTACGGGCTGCCCAGACGGTATACGGCCAGCCCTCCCGCGAGGAAGGCGAGGAAGGCGAAGATGCGGATGGTTCTCATGCGGGGAGGGAATCCAGGTAGCTCTGCAGAAGGATCACGGCGGAGAGACGATCCACCGCCGCGGCGCGCTTCTCGATGCTGATGCCGCTCGAGCGCAGCACACGGCCGGCTTCCACGCTGGTCAGGCGTTCGTCCCAGTACTTGACCGGCAGGCCCGTGCGCTTTTCGAGGGCCGAGCCGAACTCGCGCGCCCAGCCGGATTGGCGGCCTTCGGCGCCACCCATGTTCATGGGGTTGCCCATCAAAATCAGGCCCACTTCGCGCTCTGCCGCCAGGCGGCCAAGGGCGTCCAGGTCGTCGCGCTTGCGCGTGCGCTCGAGGTTCGGCAACCCTTGCGCGGTGATGCCCAGAGGATCGCTAATGGCCAACCCAATGCGCTTCTTGCCCAAATCCAGGGCGAGGATGCGAGTCTTCAAAGCAGTCAAGTGAATTCATTATAGCTTTCAGCTTTCAGCGATCAGCTTTCAGCTTCCAAGGCGTCGGCGTAGCCTCGTGTTTGTCCCTATAATACGTTTGAGGATTCAATCGTATGAAGGTCGGATTTCTAATCGGCCTCGTCCTTGGCGTCTTGCCGGCGGCTCGGCCCCTGGGCGCCCAGACCACCAACCCAAAGATCACCTTCGAGGCGGCGTCGCTGTCGAGAAGCAGCTCGGTCTCAAGCTGGTGAAGGCCAAGGACGTGCCGGTGGATATGCTCATCGTCGACAGCGCCGACAAAGTCCCCACGGAGACTGAAAAGCGGGGAACGGCGGCGCGCTTCTTTAGCTGACGGCTGATGGCTGATGGCTGACAGCTTCTTCATGCTACATTCGAGGCTAGGACCCGCTCGCCGTGGCGCCGACAACCGAGACTGTCAACAGCGCAACCAGCCCCACCGTGCGGGCTGCGCGACATCCCGCCGTGACCGTGGTGGCTTTCGGCGTGGTGGTCGCGGTACTCTACTTCGGCCGCGTGCTCTTCGTCACCGCCGCTATCGCGGTGGTGCTGGCGTTCATCCTGGAGCCGTTCGTGACGATGCTGATGCGGCTGCGGCTGCCGCGCGCCCTGGCTAGCCTGACGGTGTGCCTGTTCGCGCTGCTGGGCCTGTACATCATCGGCTTGGGCGCGTACACCCAGCTTGCCGGGCTTGCCGACGATCTGCCGGTTTACGGCCAGCGGATCGCCGACATCGTGGAAGGCGCCCGGCAAAAGATTCAGGGCGTCGAGGAGAGCGCCTACGGCCTGGTCTCGCGGCGGCGTCCCGAGGAGAACCTCGCGCAGCAATCCGCCGCCAAGAAGAGAGGCCGGAAGGGCGAGACCCCCATTGCGGCGCCGGCGCCTCCGCCGCCCGTGCAGCTTCCCGGCACGCCCATCGTCGACTTCATCTACGCGCGCCTCGGCTCTCTCTCCGAGATCCTGTTCATGTCCTCCTTCGTCCCCTTTTTGGTGTACTTCATGCTGAGCTGGCAGGAGCACCTGAACCGCAGCTTTCTGCAATTCTTCCGCGGCGAGGACCGGCTGGTGGCCGCCCGCAGCCTGGAAGGCATCGCCAGGATTGTGCGCGCGTTTGTGGCGGGGAATTTCCTGCTGGGCTTGCTGCTGGCGACCCTCAGCTCCGTGGCCTTCTGGTGGATCCACCTGCCGTATTCGGGGCTGGTCGGTCCCCTGAGCGGCTTTCTGAGCCTCATGCCATACGTGGGACTGCCCATGGCCCTGATTCCGCCAGTGCTGGCCGCGCTCACCTTGAATCGGGCGCCGGTCTACGTGCTGGCGGTGGCCATCACCGGCTTGCTGCACCTGTTTGGGATGAACCTGCTGTATCCCAAAATCGTGGGATCGCGGGTGCACCTGAACCCGATGGTGGTGACGTTTTCCCTGATGCTGTGGGGCTTCCTGTGGGGCGCTTCCGGCCTGCTGCTGGCCATTCCGCTCACCGCCGGCGTCAAGGCGGTGTGCGACAACGTGGAGGGCCTGCGCCCCTACGGCCAGTTCCTGGGGGATTGATGGCGCGGAAGGCCGGGATCTAACGCATGCTTCCGTTCCGGCTGGCGTATCACGAAGATTACGACCTGCACCTGGGCGACCACGTATTTCCATCCAACAAGTTCAAGTGGCTGCGCGACCGGCTGATTCGCACGCGCTTCGCGGCGCCGGAGGATTTCGTCGCCCCGCCGGCCGCGTCCGTCGAAGACCTGCTGCTGGCGCACGACGCGGAGTGGGTGGTGAAGCTCAAGAGCGGGGTGCTGTCCTACCAGGACATCCTGCGGCTGGAGATTCCCTACTCGCGGCAGATGGTGCAGGCCTTCTGCCTGGCGACGGGAGGCAGCATTCTGGCCGCGCAACTGGCGTTGCAGGCGGGCGTGGGGTTCAATGCGGGCGGCGGCTTCCATCACGCGTTCGCGGACCACGGCGAAGGCTTTTGCGCGCTCAACGATATCGCCGTGGCCATCCGGCGGGTGCAGCGCGACGGCGCCATCGGCCGCGCCATGGTGGTCGATTGCGACGTGCACCACGGCAACGGCACGGCCGCCATTTTCGCGGGCGATTTCTCGGTCTTCACGCTTTCCATCCACCAGTTCGACAATTACCCCAGCGACAAACCGCCTTCCAGCCTGGACATTCACCTGGCCAATGGCGTAGGCGATTCCGAGTACATTCACCGCCTGGAGAACGGCTACCACGCCGCGCTGGCGATGTTCAAACCCGAGCTGGTGTTGTACGTGGCCGGCGCCGACCCGTATTGCGAGGACCAGTTGGGCGGCCTGACGCTGACGTTCGAGGGGCTTCAGGAGCGCGACCGCCTGGTGATTGGGGAAGCGCTTCGCCGCCGGATTCCGGTGGCCATCGTGCTGGCCGGAGGCTACGCGCGCAGCGTGGAAGACACCATCACTATTCACGCCAATACGGCCGCCGTAGCCAAGGAAACGTTGGAGAGAATCGGCTGGCCCGGAGCGAGCGGCGGCTGACGCGCGTTTTCGTCACAAAATCGCCATGGCTGTCGTCATTGAAGGTGTGCAGCCCGTTGAAGAGTTCGCCCTCGATGGAGCGCACTCCGTGGCCCGCGCCGAGCCGGCCATCGAAGAGGTTTTCCGCCAACATCATGCGCGCATCGTAGGCATGTTGACCCGCCTGACAGGCAACCGGCAACAGGCCGAGGATATCGCCGGCGAGGTCTTCTGCAAGCTGGCGCGGCGGCCCGCGGTGCTTCGCAGCCGCCGCAACCTTACGGCCTGGGTGTACCGCATCGCCGCCAACGCGGGTTTCGATGCGCTGCGGACCCGCTCACGGCGCCTTCGCAAGGAGGAAGCCGCCGGCGTGGAGACCCTGCGTCTGGCCGCGCGCGGCGCTGGCCGGCTTGAAGCCCAGGGACGCGCGCATACTGCTGCTGCGGTCGAGCGGCCTGGCTTACCGCGAGATCGCCGAGGCGTTGGGAGTTGGGTTGGGTTCCGTGGGCACGCTGCTGGTGCGCGCCGAAGCGGTCTTCGAACGCAAGTTCCGCGCGCGGTATGGGGGTGGGATATGAAACAGTGCCGTTCCAAGGGAGAACTCAGAGCGTATCTGGATGGCGAACTGCCGCCCGAAGAAATCGAGCGTGTGAAGGCGCACGTAGCGGAGTGCGGCGCATGTGCGTCGGCTGTTGAATCCTTGTCCGCGCGAGCCCAGCGAGTCTCCGCGCTGCTCGATGATTTAAGTGGGGCGGGCCGGGGCGCCCACCGCCTTCGTGGGCCAGCCTGCCTTCCGGTTAAGCGTTGGCCGCGCCGCTGGGTACCCGCCGCCGCCCTGGCCGCCTGTCTGGCGCTAACTTTCGTCCTCTATCCGAAGCGAGCCAAGCAGCCGGCAATCCCCGCTCCGGTGGCAGTCGCCACAACCGCATCCGTCCCGGCGCCGGCGGTCGCGCAGGTCCCCCGGCCCGCGCTCCACCGCAAGCGGCCCCAGCCGCGCCGGCCCCACGTCGAGTATTTCCTGGCGTTGGATAACGACCCGTTCGAACTGGGCGTGGTCAGGCGAGTGGCCGTAGGCCCCGAAGAGGTCCTCGCGGACGTTGTATTCAGCCCGGATGGCCGTCCCCGCGCCATCCGGATGGTGAGCGATTCCAAGAATTGAGGAGATTGGCGATGAAACGGATTGCATGGACGACCCTCGGAGGTTTGTTGCTTTCGCTATGCGCGGTGGCGCAGGATTACGCCGCGCTCGATCAGGCCAAGAAAACGCTCACTGACGCAATTAGGGAGGCTCTACTGGCGCAGTTTGCCGGCGCCGAGAGGTCGGTGCTGGCGGCGCCGGTCGCGGGCGCCCCGTATTCGGCGGACGAAGTCACCACGTTCACACAGACGCTGGCCGATGGCACGCACATTCAACGCGAAGACAAGGTGACCGTCTATCGCGACAGCCAGGGCCGAGTTCGCCGTGAGACGCCCAACCAGATCACGATCGCGGACCCAGTGACGGGAGTGGCCTATTCTCTCGATCCGAACAAGCTAACGGCGCGCAGACTGATGGTCCTGGAGTCCAATCTTCTCGTTGTTCCAAGGAATGCTATAACTGCCCGCTCGGAACCAGCCGCGGCGGCCGCGGGGGCGCCGAGGACGACGTTCTCTCTCGTCGGGCGTATTAGTGAGGCCAACACCTCTGTCTTCGGCGACGACAGGGCAGACGTCGCCACGAACTCCGCCGGCCGGCAATCGCTTGGCGCGCGGAGTATCGAAGGCGTCCTCAGCGATGGCACTGGCACGACGGAAACGTTAGCGGCGGGGTCTATCGGCAACGACCGGCCGATTCAGGTGGTGGATGAGCGCTGGTATTCGTCCGAGCTGAAGACCACCACGATGACCAGGCGCAGCGACCCGCGCACCGGAGAGCAGGTCTTCCGCCTGGCCAACATCCGCCGCGGCGAGCCCAGCCCGGACCTGTTCCAACTGCCGGCGGGATACCACGTGACCGCCAACTAACGCCGCCCGCCCGCCGAAGTGCTATCTTCGTTTCAAGGATGAAGCTGTCGGGTGTGCTGTGGCGCGGGGGGATCGGCTTGTCGATTCTTGGCTCGTTGTTCGCCTTCCAGCGTCCCTTTCGCGAATTCCCCGGCGTGGAGTACAGCTTGGGCAGCATTCCGCTGCCCGCCGATTGTCGGGATAAGGCGGAGTGGGCTTTCGCGCGCCTGATGTTCCCCGGGGGTGGCCGCGACGACGGCTACTATCCGCGCTTTCAGGGCGACTATCATTACGGCCTGTCGCTCTGGACGCAGGATTTTCCTCGCGCCGACCGGCACTTCTCCGCGGCCGTCCGGCGCCTGACGCGCATCCACGCCCGCTCCGCCGAGCAGGTCGTGGACCTCGATGAAGACGACGCTTTCGATTGGCCCTGGCTCTACGCCGTCCAGGTGGGCGAGTGGGGCTTCACCGCGCGGGAAGGCAAGGAGCTTCGCGAATATCTGCTGCGCGGCGGCTTCTTCATGGCCGACGACTTCCACGGCGACTACGAATGGCAAGTCTTCGAGCGCGGCATACGGCTCGCCTTCCCGGAGCTTGCCATCCAGGAAATTCCCAAAGGCGACCCCATCTTCCACACGGTTTACGACATCGACGAGCGTTACCAGTTGCCCGGCGCCGACCACGTGCGCATGGGCTATAAACGCCCGCTGCATGCGACCGGCCCGGATGACGGCAAGGGCGGCCACTGGCGCGCCATCTACGACGAGAAAGGCCGGATTCTGGTGGCGATCTCGTACAACTCGGACGTGGGCGACGCCTGGGAGTGGGCCGACGACCCGCGCTACCCGGCGCGCTTCTCCGATCTGGCCATGCGCCTGGGTGTGAACTACATCGTCTACGCCATGACGCATTAGCGGCCGCGCCGGCAGTGCGGCCAGTCCTACTTTTGCGCCATTCCGCGGCCGCCGTCGCCAATGCTTTCGATCACGCGGTAATCCGGCGGAGGCAGGAACAGCGCAGCCGCGGGCTCGCTACGGCTGATGTTGACCAACCGGAAGACCGTCTCGCCGGCGCGCGGGTCCCAATGCTTGGAGAGAACCGGGGCCTGCAGGTCCGGCGAATACCACATCTCCGACACGATCCGCATGGGCTGTTCGTTGCCCACCTGGCCGGCCGGAATGATGATGGTGGTACGCGTGCCATCGGCCGCCAGTCCGGCGATGGTCTTTCGGCCCAAGGGTTCGGTCTTCACGTTCGATCCCGCCGCGTCCGGACCGCGTCCGGAGCGCCCGCGCGACGCCATTCCACGGTCCGGCTCAGCCTGCTGCTTGGCATCCCTCCGGCCACCCCGTCCCCACGTGGATTTGGTGGCGGTCTTTTCACTCAAGTTCAGGGCGTAGTTCACGCCCGCCACCGGGTCGTTGATGAATACCACCTGCTGTACGTCGGAACGAGGCGCCAGGGAATCCAGGCCGGCCAGGGACTGCTCGTTGCGCACGCGCCCTTCGGAATCGCGATAGATCCTGGCCGTGGTGGGGTGGTGAATGCGATTCCCGTCGGACAGAACCTGGGTGGTTTCCGTGACCATGGTGGCGGAGTACGGGGCGTTCCTGACCACGTGGCGAGGGATGCCGGCCATGGCGCCAAGCAGGCGTGCGTCCGGCGGCGCTCCTGGGAATCCGGGAGCGAAGCCGCCACGGTCGGGTCCGCGCCCCGGAGGCTGCGCATGCGCGCCAACCGCCAAGAGCAGAACAGCCGCGAAAATCGTTCGATTCGGCATACTCTTCACCATACAAATCCCTACTCGTCCAGAAACCTCACGGCGCGGGCCAGCCCGTCCGATCCCATCACCACATCCGCGCGCACGCGCTCGGCGGCGCGATCCGCCGTCACCGGGTACCCCAGGGCAATCATGGCCGAGCGGGGCACTTCCACGCGCACCACGTTCAGATCCTCGTCCTGCGGAAGGCGGTCCGCGTCGGGAAGCGGAATGAAGGCGCCGGCCTGCGCGTCGCCGGCCATGTCCGGGGGCAAGAGGGCGGTCCAATCGATAGCGGCGGTTCCCGCGGCGGCCGGCCTATTCGCGAGCGGCGCGCGCGGCAGGGCGCCGCGGCCCACGAACAGCGGAAACGCGGCCGCCACCACCACCGCGGCGGCGCCCCACGCCAACACCGGCGACCACCACCGGCGCGCCGGCGGAGGGGCCACCAGACCCGCCTGTCCGCGGAAGGCGGCCAACAGCTTCGCCTCGACGCGCCCAGGCGCCTTCAAACGGCCGAATTCCCCGGCCACGGCGCGCAACCCTGCCGCCAGCGCGCCGTGAGTGTCGAACGCCGCGGCGCAAACGGGACACTCCCGCCGATGCGCGGCGGCCTCCGCATCCGCTTCGCCCGTTAGCTCGGGCATCGTATTCCAAAACTCCTGGCAAGTCATATCGAACACCTGGCCGGATCGAGCGCGTCCAGCGGCCTCGAATGGCCGTCGCGATGCAACTTCTCGAGCAGCAGGGCGCGTGCGCGATGCAAGCGCGAGCGCACCGTGCCGATCGGGCAGCCCAGCACGAAACTCGCTTCCGAATAGTCCACTTCCTCCAAATCGCACAGCACCACCACCTCGCGGTAGCGCGGCGGCAGCATTTGCACGGCCCGGCGCAACGCGGCAATGCCCTCTTTCCGCGTGAGAATGGCCAGCGGATCGGGGCTGGCGGCCATGGCGGGGATCGCCAAATCGTCCTCGTCCGCTCCCAAGGCCACGTCCGTGCGGCGCCGCTCCAGTTGCCGCAGCACCAGTTTGCGGGCGATCCCAAAAAGGTACCCGGCCAGCGTTCCAAGCTCCGGGTCGTACCCGCAATCGTCGCGAATCAAGGCCAGAAACACTTCCTGCACCACGTCCTCGGCGGTGGCCGCCGAACCGCTCATATGCAGCGCGAACCGGTAGATGGCGGCTTGCCGGCGGCGGTAGAGCGCGATAAACGCCTGCTCGTCGCCGCTTCGCATCCGCAGGAGGAGTTCGTCGTCCTTCTCCGCCGGAGTCTCCGTCATGGATTCTTCACTCATGATTCGCGCGGCGCGCAAAAAAGTTCCATAATCCTGCCGGCCGCCGAGGCGCTAACAGGGATCGCATCGCTTGTCAAGACTAATTAGGGCTACCCTGGTACTTGTGAGATTTATACGTTATCCTATTATTCATCTTATCCCTAGCCACGGAGCGGCAATGACCGTCGGAAATCACGTTGACCATGCGCAAGAGTTGCGGGAGAGACTCGCCGAACTCGAAGCCGAGCTGCTGCGCCGGAAAGAGAGCCAGCGGACCAGCGAACAGAGGTTTCTGTCGCTGGCCGATGCGGCGCCCGTCATGATCTGGATGGCCGGCGCGGACGCCCGCTGCACCTACTGCAATCGCGCATGGCTGGAGTTCCGGGGGCGGTCCCACGAACAGGAACTCGACCACGGGTGGTTGGAAGGACTGCATCCGGAGGACCGGGAAACGTATCTCGGCGCCTACGCCAAGGCCTTCGCCGGACGCCAGCCCTTCCGCGCGCAATTCCGCATGCAAGGCTCCAGCGGCGAGTACGGATGGATGGAGATCTCCGGCGTGCCTCGTTACAACGACGATGGCGCGTTCGCCGGCTATCTGGGCTCGGCCACCGAGCTTATCGGCCGCAAGCGCCCCCTCTTCACGCCCGACGAACAGTCGGCGCGCATCGTCTTTGCCCTGACGGAGCGCGAGCGCCAGGTGCTGGCCCTGATCGCCCAAGGGAATTCGACCAAGCAGACCGCCGCGCGCCTGTGCATCAGTTACAAGACGGCCGACTCCCACCGCAGCCGCATCCTGGAGAAATTGGGCGTGCACGAAACCGCCAGCATGGTGCGCTACGCCATCCGCGCGGGTCTCGTCGAACCGTAATCGGATATAACGGCCTGTATGTGGCGGTTCTCGGCATCCCCGCCGTTCATCCCCGGAGCAGGCTGGCCAAATCGCCGAACACCCCGTAGGCCGTCTGTTCCACTCCGGGATCGATCGATACCACGCCGAACGTCCCCAGCAGATCGGTGTGGAACAGGATCGCGTTCGATGCGCCTGAAGCGCAGGCCAGGATGTCGCGGCGGTCCAACACCTCGGCGCGCACGCGCAAGGAAACACCCGAGCGCGTGCGCCGCGCGCGGCCAATCAGGCGGACCGTCTTGCCCTGACGCGCGATATCGGCAACGCGCTCCGAAGTCAGCCGGGCAATGCCGCGGGTCGGAATCTGCCGCGGCGTGACGCCGGCGTCCATCAGCACGTTGGCCAGAGCCGCGGTCTTGGCGGCGGAGTCCCATCCCTCCACGTCGTAGCCGCCGCCGGCCTCGGTGATGCCCAGGGCGCGGGCCGCGGCCAGGCCGTCCTCGAAGGAACCGCCGCGCTCCATGGTCTCCACCACCACTTTGGAGGTGGAATTGAACGCGCCCGTGAACCCCAGCAGCTTTACGCCGGGCAGATCGTTCCGCCAGAGGTTGAACACGGGTGCTCCATCCATGACGGTCGATTCAAACCGGAATTGCACGCCGGCGCGGGCGGCTTCGTCGCGCAATGCCGCGTAAGCGACGGCGATGGGGCCCTTATTCGCGGTCACCACGTGCATGCGGCGCGCCAAGGCGGCGCGAATGTGCGCAATGGCCGGCTCGCCCGTGGAGGGATTGAGGGTGGTCAGCTCCACCGCGGCGTCGGCGCGCGCCGCGTGGAGGAATTCTTCCACCGACGCGGCGCGCGGGCCGAACCCGGGGTCTCCCGTTATGCCGCCGGCGTCAATCGCCGTCCCATGCCGTAAGGTATGGATGCCGGTGACGGAGAATGGAAATTCGCGGCGCTTTTGGCGCAGCAGCCGGGCCAGCGCGCGGCCCACATTACCGTAGCCGATGAGCGCGAGTTTCATGTTCGGGCAGTCGCACGCAGATCGCCGCCGGCGCCACCCGGCGGCCGCCCTAGAACGTGACGCCGATGAGGGCCTCGGTCTGGTTTTGCGACCCCTGCACCAGCGAGAGGGGATCCTGGAACGACGCCGAACCCCAGTGCGTATAGCGGACCTCCGGCATGATGTGGATGACCAGCACATGGATGTCCAACCCGGCGCCCACGACGTAGCCGATGGGGGTCTTGGAAGTGGGCGCGGCGTTTGAGACGCCCAACGCGCCGGCCACGGTCTCCTTCAGGCCGGTGAGCGTGGAGAACGCCACGCCGGCATCGATGAAGGGCCTCACCACCTTGGAGGGAAAACGGTACTTGACGAGCAGCGGAAACTCAAACGAGTGGGCCGTGACCGTCTCCGTGGAGCCGCTGGCGGAGCCGCCGTAACTCAGAGGGTGGTAGAGCGCGTCGGCCTCGATCCCCAGGCCCAAGGGCAAGCGCACTTCGAAGGTGGCTCCCAGAATGTACTGTTTGGTGTTGGAGTTAAAGCCGAAGTTCTTGCTCTGCACGGTTGCAAAGAAATCCGTGAGCGGCACGCCGGCCCTCACTCCGAAGCTCACGGGTTGGGCGATGGCGGTAGCCGCGCCGAGCAATATCAGAAATAGGCGTTTCATGGCATCTCCTTCGAGCGGGACGGCATTGTAGTTTCCCTATTACGGAATCGTCCGCTCTTCTACACGCGTAAGGTGAAAGTCTCCCCCAGGTAAACGCGGCGCACCTCCGGGTCGCGAGCCAGCGCTTCGGGGGCGCCGGCCCGGAAGATCTCGCCTTCGTTAATGATGTAGGCCCAGTCCGTCACCGCCAGGGTCTCGCTGACGTTGTGGTCGGTGACGAGAATCCCGATGCCCTGGCGCTTCAGATCGAAAATAATGCGCTGCAACTCCAGCACCTGAATCGGGTCGATGCCGGAGAACGGTTCGTCGAGCAGCAGAAAACGAGGGTCGATCACCAGCGACCGGGCGATCTCGACGCGCCGCCGCTCGCCGCCCGACAGCATGTATCCCTGGCTGCGCCGCACCTTGTCGAGACCCAGTTGATCGATCAATCGATCCATCTTCTCGCGGCGCTCGCGGGAGCGCATCGGCAGGGTTTCGAGAATCGCCATCAGGTTCTCTTCCACCGTGAGCTTGCGGAAGACCGAGGCTTCCTGCGGCAGATAGCTGATGCCGCGATGCGCCCGCTTGTACATGGGGAGCCGGGTGATGTCCTCGTCGTCGACGCGGACCATGCCCGAATCGGGGCTGATGAGCCCGACGATGATGTAGAACGAAGTCGTCTTGCCCGCGCCGTTCGGCCCCAGCAGGCCCACCACTTTACCCTGCTCGACGTAGACCGACACGTCGTGCACCACGAGGCGTCCGCGGTAGCTCTTGGAAATTTGCCTGGTTTCGAGAACGCTCATGAGGCTCACTTGCGGTTGTGCACGATTCGCGTCTTGACGGGTTCCTTCGGCGCCCCGTTAACCAGAAGCCTATCATCGCCCGAGTAGTAGGTCAATTCGAGACCCTCGGATGCGTTGCCGCCGCTGTCGGTTACTTTGGCGTTGGAGCCGCGCAGAATCACCTTCTTCTCGGTGGCGTAGTACTCGCTGTGGGCGCCCGTGCCGTTGCGCGTGCGGCCGCCGGCGGAATCGACAATCTGCACGGCCCCATCGGCGAAGGCCTTGTCCAGCCGCGAATCGCCGGCATTCGCCAGGTAGGCGCGAAGCTCCGTGGATTTTACCCACAGGCCGCCGTGAACCAGATCCACGCCGCCGGTATAGAAGGCCAGGCGGGTATCGTCGGTATAGATCAGATGCGGCGCATGCGTCACCGTGCGCACGGCCGGGGCGGCCGCCTTCTTAGGGGCGCCCTTGGCAGGCGTGCCCTTGGCAGGCGTGCCCTTGGGCGAGGCGTCCTTCGGCGGATCGTCCTTGGGCTGTTCCCAAAGGTCGGTGGTCACGTTGCCATTGGCCGCCAGCGTGCGTTTCTCCCGGTCCAGGTCGATGACGTCGCCAAGGATGCGGTTGGCCCCCTGCGACATCATGGCGTCGCCCTCATAGTGAATCGAGCGGTTGTGATTGGTGGAAACCATCTTACGCGCTCGCGCCTGGATGGGATCGCTGCCGGAAAGCATTTGGGAGTTCTTCTTGGGGTCCTGGTCGGGCAGGTGGCTGGACATCACGTTGCCCTCGGCCGTGAAATCGCCGGTGTTCTGGTCCAGGCGGATGCGGCTGGCGGAAGTGGAGCCGGTGGAATCCCACATGCGCGCGGAGTTCTGAAGCAGGATCACGTCCTCGGTGGAATCGAGCGTGGCCTTGGCGGCGCGGGCGTGGCGGTCGTCTTCGTCGTAGGCGAAGTCGCCGGTCTGCTCCATGGAAACAAGCTTGCCGGTCTTGGGGTCGAAGCTCGACCGCAACTCGCGGCTGGCGGTGGTGGAAGTCTTGCGATTGCGCTTGCGCTCCTCCGCCGTCGGGTCCGTGCGCGTGGTCGCGTTGGTGGAGCGGAACGATTCGATGCGGTTCTGCGGGCCGTAGGCGATGACCATGTCGTTTCCCGCGACCGTGCGGTGGCGCTGCTCCGGCAGGTTGGGAAAGAACTCCAGCGTGCCCGGCGAGTGCGTGACCACGCTTTCCACCTCCTTGCCGCCCGCGCGCATTTTCATTTCCACGCTTTGCGCGCTCAGGGTATGACTTTCGCTCAATGCGCGTCCGGGGGCCGGCAACGGTTTCGACGTCACCACGGCGTTCCCCTCGGCGGCGACGTGTTGCAGGACGCTGTCGCCGCTGTCCGTCGCGAAGTTCATCTCCACGTTATCGGCCTTGACGGTGGTCTCGGAGGCATCGGAAACCGACGTCACCTGGGCCTTGGAGCGCCCCTTGAGGGTCTGAATTACGCCGTCGTCGTCGAAAGTCACGGCCAAGTCGCCGGCGGAATATTGCAGCTTGCGATTGGGATAGGCATCCGTTCCGTGCGCCTGCTTGGCGTCCACCTCGCGCAGAACGAACTGGTTCTTGCCGTCGTCGGTCACGAATTCCTGAAGGTGAACCATGGCGTCCTGGCCCTCCACCACGGTGTTTCCGTGCGTCATGCGTCCCCAGGGCTCGAGCGCGATTACGGAATCCGCCTCATGGTACGTGAGGCTTTCGGTTTCGATCTTCATCGGCTTGGCATTCGGACTCTTGCCGTTCCAATCGATCTCCACCGCGCTCTTCATGATGAGCTCGCCCGTGCCCGGGTCGTAGGACGCGCCGGTGGCCTTGCCATCGCCATCTTGGAACTTGAAAGTCGAAGGGCGGTCCGTATCGGCCTTGCCGCTGATGGCGTCGACGCACAGGCCGGAGGACTGTATGGAAACCAAGGCGTGCGTGGGCGCGCCGGCGACGGGATCCCCGAGAGTGATGGAAACGTCGCCGTCGGCGCAGAAGCGGTTATCGGCGTTGGTCAAGGTCGCCGCGCCGCTGGTGACCAGGTCGTACGCCGTGTCGTCCCGGTTGTACAGCTTCAGCCTTACGCCCTTCAACTCGGCCCGGCCGGCATCCTGCATCTCCCGGAAGTCGTCCGCTTCGATGCAATAGGTGACGTGGCTGCCGGCGGTTTGGCAGAGCTTCCAATTGGCCGCCGAGGAACTCATCCCCGTGGGCAGCGGTTGCGGCCTCAAGGGGGCCTGCGCGCCCATTTCCCTGCGCTTGGCCCGATAGGTGACCACCACGCCGCCGAGGATCGTGGCAATCGCCGCCAGCAAGATCCATCGCGCGCCTCTCCTCATCGATAACACCAATATAGCAATGGGCGCGTAGCGGCGATTAGCGACGCTTCGCGGACGGTGGTCCGCCCCAAGGCTAGCGGCGTGAAAGAAGGGTTCGGCCTTTTAGCGTGACCAGGGCGGCCAGCCCGAATAGCGTCGGCAACAGAGCGCTCGGCTCCGGTACCGACTGTCCAGGGAGGCCTTCCTGAGCGCTGGCAACCCCCAGAATGTCGAGGGCCCATGCACCGTTGCGTTCTACCCCCGGCGCGGTATCGTCGCAGAATGGGCTGTCGACGGGGATCACCGCCGGCGTGCCCTCATAGCTCGGTCCGCAAGAGAAGTTGGATGGAGGGGTCAACCCGAGCACAGCCGACCCGAAGAAGCCGTCCGGAAGATTTCCGACGCCGGCGTTAAGATCGAGCGTGAGCGCGACGATATAGGTCCCCGGCGACCAAACGCCGCCCGGAAAGCTCTCGGTGGTCGGGTAGTAGACATCCGAGCAACTGCCGGTGGCCGAATCCGGCGGCAAAACCCCGCTGCAAGGACCTCCCGTTCCGGGGTTCATCTGGGTCCCATCGGACTCGTAGAGGTTGAGCGTGGGGTCGAATCCTCCAGCCGCGACGACGTCCCCCGCGGCATTCGTTCCGCCGGCGCTAGGAGTACGTTCGCAGGCTCACATCCGGCGTCGCCGCCGTGACCGTGAAGGTGAAGAATTGGACGTCGGTGTCGTACTGAAACGCGCCGGCGAACGAGAGGGCCTCCGCCATGCAGGCGTGGGCGCCCAAGAGCATCCCGGCAAGGGCGCAGAGAACCAGTTTTGAGCTTGATGTGAATTTGAGTTGTTGCAAGTCGATCCCTCCACTGGAGCAAGACTAGCACGAAAATGGAGAATGAGGACCAAAGAACTCTGAATACGAAGCCGAAGAGTACTAGCAGGTTGCTGAAAGATACCGAAATGCTCCAGCCGCCGATGAACGCCGATCAACGCTGATTGAAAACAAATCACTTATCCTCGTTCATCGGCGGCTGGATTGCCCTTTTCAGCAGCCTGCTAGAGCCACTGGTTAGGCCGCTGGAGATCATTCGCCGGCCAATTTGAGGACCGCCGCTTGACCCCAAAACGCACCATGCCTCCCTCTGGCGCGCGACCTGTCCGGGCATCGCCCAGGGTCAAAAGAGGACAACGAGCAGGCGGTAGCGCTATCATCGAAGCGATGGGGACGCTTCGCATCACGGAGGCAGAACTCGCCTGCGATATTCACGCCGTCCTGGCCAAGGTCCGGGAGGGCGCCGAAGTCGTTGTCGAGCAGGATCATCGCCCCGTTGCGGTCATCCGTTCGCCGATCCCTAAGGGCCGGCTGCTGTCCGAATGTGTTGCCCTGGCGGAAGCGCGGGGTTCCACGGCGACGCTGGACGAGGGATTCATGAAGGACGTCGAAGAGGGCATCGCCAGACGCAGCCAGCCATGGAATCCACCGTCTTGGGAGTAATCCTCGACTCGATCGTCGTCATTGAGGCGGAACGGCAGCGGCTCAACGCCGCCGAGTTCCTTAAACGGATTGTTCAGGCGGTCGGTGAGCGGGAGGCAGCCCTATCTTCGATCACGGTCGCCGAGTTGGCGCATGGAATCTGCCGTGCGAACACTTTGGAACTGCGGGACCGCCGCCGGGCATTCCTCAACGAGCTGAAAGCCGCCGTACCAGTCTATTCGATCACGGACAACACCGCCGAGTTAATCGGCAAGATCGGCGGGGAGTCGGCGGCCAGGGGCGTGAGCATCCCCTTCGACGATTTGTTGATAGGGGCCTGCGCCCTGGAACGAGGGTATGCGGTGGCAACCCGGAATCAGCGGCGCTTTCGGAGAATCCCCGGATTGGCGCTCGTGCAGATGTAGTGGCTTCCTTCCTTCTCGTATTCCCGCCAAGACCCCGACTGCGCGGACCCGGCGGAGGTATATGGGCATCGTTCACTCGCTTTTCGCACCCATTCGGCCTGAGCTTTCATCCATTAGCTGGTGAATCTTGACTAATAAGTACAGATTGGGTAAGCTGGCTGTAGAGCCAAGTGCGAGGAGCGCGAACCGGTGAGCGAGTCCACCAATACCATCGAAACCTTTGCGAATCAAGAGTATAAGTGGGGTTTCGTTACCGATATCGAATCCGACGCCATCCCCCGTGGTCTGAGCGAAGACGTCATCCGGCTGATTTCCGCCAAGAAGCACGAGCCGGAGTGGCTGCTCGAGTGGCGCCTGAAGGCCTACCGGCACTGGCTCACCATGACCGAGCCAACCTGGGCCAACGTGCATTATCCGCCCATCGACTACCAGGACATCATTTATTACGCGGCGCCGAAGTCCAACTCCGATAAGCCCAAGAGCCTGGACGAGGTCGATCCGCAACTGCTCGAGACCTACGAGAAGCTGGGTATTCCGCTCGAAGAGCGCGCCATTCTGGCCGGCGTGGCGGTGGACGCGGTCTTCGACAGCGTTTCCGTGGCGACCACGTTCAAGGCCAAGCTGGCGGAGATGGGCGTGATCTTCGGATCGTTTTCCGAAGCCGTGCGGGAGCATCCCGATCTGGTGCGGCGGTACCTCGGCTCGGTGGTTCCAGCCTCCGATAATTTCTTCGCGGCCTTGAACTCGGCGGTGTTCAGCGACGGCTCTTTCTGCTACGTGCCCAAGGGCGTGCGCTGTCCCATGGAACTGTCCACCTATTTCCGCATCAACGCCAAGGATACGGGGCAGTTCGAGCGCACCCTGATCGTAGCCGACGAAGGCGCGTTCGTCAGCTACCTGGAAGGCTGCACGGCGCCCATGCGCGACACCAATCAACTGCATGCGGCGGTGGTGGAACTGGTGGCGCTCGACAACGCTCAGGTGAAGTATTCGACGGTGCAGAACTGGTACCCGGGCGACAAGCAAGGCAAGGGCGGCATTTACAATTTCGTGACGAAGCGCGGGGCGTGCCGGGGCGTGAATTCGAAGATTTCCTGGACGCAGGTGGAGACCGGCTCGGCCATCACCTGGAAATATCCAAGCTGCCTGCTGCTGGGCGATAACTCGGTGGGCGAGTTTTACTCGGTGGCGCTCACGAACAACTACCAGCAGGCCGATACCGGCACGAAGATGGTGCACATCGGCAAGAACACCAAGAGCACCATCGTCTCCAAGGGAATATCGGCCGGCCATGGACAGAACACCTACCGCGGCGGAGTGAAGATTCTGAAATCGGCGGAGGGCGCGCGCAATTACTCGCAGTGCGACTCGCTGCTGCTGGGCGACCAGTGCGGCGCGCACACCTTCCCCTATCTGGAAGTCAAGAACACGTCTGCGCAGGTGGAGCATGAGGCGTCCACCTCGAAAATCGGAGAAGACCAGATCTTCTATTGCCGCCAGCGCGGCATTTCCACCGAAGACGCCGTCTCCATGATCGTTCACGGCTTCTGCAAGGAAGTGTTCCGCGAGCTGCCTATGGAGTTCGCCGTGGAAGCGCAGAAGTTACTGGGAGTGAGTCTCGAAGGAAGCGTGGGATGAAGAAGCCGTCAGCCGTCAGCCTTCAGCCATCAGCTTTGGCGGCGCCGCTTCGCGGCGTGCCGCTGGGTTCTGGCTTACTGAGGGCTGAACGCTGAAAGCTGAACGCTGAGAGCTATGCCATTACTGCAAATCACAAACCTCCACGCCACCGTGGCCGACCGCGAGATCCTCAAAGGCATCGACCTGACGGTCCGCGCGGGCGAAGTGCACGCCATCATGGGGCCGAATGGATCGGGGAAGAGCACGCTGGCCCAAGTGCTGGCGGGACGCGAGTTGTACGCCGTCACGGAAGGCTCGGTGACTTACGCCGGCCAGGACCTGCTGGCCATGTCTCCCGAAGAGCGCGCCCGCGAAGGCGTCTTCCTGGCGTTTCAGTACCCGGTGGAAATTCCCGGCGTGAGCAATCAGTATTTTCTGAAGGCCGCGCTTAACGCCATGCGCAAGCACCGCGGGCTTCCGGAGCTGGACGCGATGGATTTTCTGGACCTGATCCGCGGCAAAATCGAGCTGATGGAGATGGAGTCCTCGCTGCTCAACCGGGCGGTCAACGCCGGCTTTTCGGGCGGCGAGAAGAAGCGTAACGAGATCTTCCAGATGGCCGTGCTGGAACCGAAGCTGGCGATTCTCGACGAAACCGATTCCGGCCTGGACATCGACGCGCTGAAGCTGGTGGCGCATGGCGTGAATTCCTTGCGCGCGCCGGACCGCTCCATGATCGTGGTGACGCACTACCAGCGCCTGCTCGATTACATCGTTCCCGATTTCGTTCACGTTTTGTCCGAAGGCCGCATCGTCAAATCGGGCGGCAAGGAACTGGCGCTCGAGCTGGAAGAGAGCGGCTACGCGGGCATTGAGGACGAGGAGGCGGTCGGCCGGCGATGACTGCCTTAGTGGAACATACCGGCGCGTGGCTCGACGGCTTTACGAATCAGCCGCCGGCGTCCGAGTACCTGCGGACGCTGCGCGAGGCTGGGTTTCGGCGGTTCGCCGAGCGGGGCTTCCCGACGACCCACGACGAAGAATGGCGCTTCACGAACGTCGCGCGGATTGCCCGGACGGCGTTTCATGTGGCCGCCGCGAGCCCGGTCCTGCGCCTCCCGGACGGCGTCCAGCAGCTAACTCCTGGCCAAGCCGAATCGGATCTGGCTCGCCACGCGGAGGAACGAAACCCTTTCGTGGCTCTGAACACGGCTTTTCTCGACAACGTAACGGTGCTCCGGATTCCGTCCGGCGCCGTCGTCGGGCAGCCCATCGAAATCGTCCACGCGGTGGTTGCGCGGGATGCGCCGCTGGCCGTCCATCCGCGCACGCTGATCCTGGTGGGCGCCAACGCGCAGTGCGCCATCGTCGAGACGTACCAGGGCCGCGGCCAATACCTGACTAACGCCGTCACTGAGATTGTGGCCGGCGAAGGCGCCGTGATCGACCATTACAAGGTTCAACAGGAAGACCGCGCGGCCTTCCATGTCGCGACTCTCGCGGCCAGCGTGGGCCGCGGCGCGAACTTCTCCAGCACGTCGATTTCGCTGGGCGGCGCGCTCGTGCGCCACGACGTGAACGCGGTCCTCTCCGAAGGCTCCGAGGTCGCGCTGAACGGGCTATACCTGGTCAACGGTTCGCAGCACGTGGACAATCACACCGTAATCGACCACGCCAAGCCGCACGGAACCAGCCGCGAATTGTACAAAGGCATTCTGGACGGCAAGTCGAGCGCCGTGTTCAACGGACGGATCCTGGTGCGCAAGGACGCGCAGAAGACCGATTCCAGGCAGACCAACAAAAACCTGGTGCTTTCCGCCGAGGCGGTGATCGACGCCAAGCCCGAATTGCAGATCTTCGCCGACGACGTACGCTGCACGCATGGCGCGACCATCGGTCAATTGGACTCCGAGGCGCTGTTCTATCTGCAATCGCGCGGCATTGGCGGCGGCGACGCGCGCAACTTGCTGACGTATGCCTTCGCGCAAGACATCGTCGACCGGATTAAGATTCGGCCGTTGCGCGATTCGCTCGAGAGCGGCCTGTTCGAGAAATTCCATGAGCACCCTTGTTAGTACGGTCCAAACCGGTTTTGAGGTGGACAAGGTCCGGGAAGATTTCCCGGTCCTGAAGCAGAAGGTCCACGGTAAGCCGCTGGTGTATTTGGATAACGCCGCCACGGCCCAGAAGCCGCTGGCGGTGATCGCGGCTATTCGCAAATTCTACGAGGTGGATTGCGCCAACATCCACCGCGGGGTTCACGAATTGAGCCAGCGCTCCACGGCGGCTTACGAACAGACCCGCATCAAGGTCAAGCAGTTTGTGAACGCGCGCGCCAAGAACGAACTGATTTTCGTCCGCGGCTCCACCGAGGGCATCAACCTGGTGGCTTCGAGCTGGGGCCGTAAGTGCGTCAAGACGGGCGACGAGATCGTGGTCAGCGCCATGGAGCACCACTCCAACATCGTGCCGTGGCAGATGTTGTGCGAGGAGAAGGGCGCGAGGCTGCGCGTCATTCCCATCGACGACCGCGGCGAGCTTCTCATGGAAGAGTATGTGAAGCTGCTCGGCCCGCGCACCCGCATGGTCGCCGTGACGCATGTTTCCAATGCGCTCGGAACCGTCAACCCGGTGCGTGAGATCGTCGAACTGGCGCACAAAGCCGGCGCCTTGACGCTGATCGACGGCGCCCAGGCCGCGCCGCACATGAAGGTGGACGTGCAGGCGCTCGACGCCGATTTCTACGCGTTTTCGGGTCACAAGATGTTCGGGCCGACGGGAATCGGCGTGCTCTTCGGCAAGGCCAAGCTGCTCAACGCCATGCCTCCCTACCAGGGCGGCGGCGATATGATCCGTACCGTGACCTTCGAGAAGACCACTTACAACGAGCTGCCTTATAAGTTCGAAGCCGGGACGCCGAATATCGCCGGCGGCATCGGCTTGGGCGCCGCGGTCGATTACGTGAACCGCGTCGGCCTGGATAAGATCGCGGCGTATGAGCATGAGCTGCTGATCTACGGGACCGCGGCGCTGCTGCAAGTCCCCGGGCTGCGCTTGATCGGCACGGCGCGAGAGAAGGCGGCCGTGCTCTCCTTCGTGATGGAGGGCATACACCCGCACGATATCGGCACGGTGCTCGACCGCATGGGGATCGCCGTGCGCACCGGCCACCACTGCGCGCAGCCGGTGATGGACCGGTTCGGCGTGCCGGCGACCACGCGCGCCTCGCTGGCGTTTTACAATACGATGGCGGAGATCGACGCTTTGGCGGCCGGGCTCCGTAAGGTAAAGGAGATGTTCGCCTGATGGTCGACGATCTATACCAGGAGCTTATCCTGGACCACAGCAAGCGCCCGCGCAATTGTCATCCCATGGAGGGCGCCAACCGCCATGCCGAGGGTTTCAATCCTCTCTGCGGCGACAAGCTGCAACTGTATCTCAATGTGGAAAACGGCATCGTGCGGGACGCCAGCTTCATGGGCTCGGGATGCGCGATTTCCACCGCGTCGGCTTCCTTGATGACCGAGAGCCTCAAGGGCAAAACGCGCGAAGAGGCCATCAGGTTACTCGATAAGTTCCATGACTTACTGACTACCGACACCCCCGCCGCCAAGGACTTAGGCAAGCTGGTGGTGTTTTGCGGCGTGCGGGACTACCCCGCGCGCGTGAAGTGCGCCACCCTGGCGTGGCACACGCTGCGCTCCGCGCTCGAAGGCGTGGATGCGCCGGTAACTACGGAGTGAGCGTGAAGGACCGTATCGTCGCCGCGTTGAAGAGGGTCTACGACCCGGAGATGCCGGTCAATATCTACGACCTGGGCTTGATCTACGCTCTCGACGTGGATGGCACGGGGCGGGTTTCGGTGAGCATGACATTGACGGCTCCGAACTGTCCCGTGGCGGGCTCGCTGCCGGCCTCCGTGGAGCGCGCCATTCGCGCCGTTCCGGGCGTGACCGATGTCAAGGTCGAACTGGTATTCGATCCGCCGTGGTCCAAGGAGCGCATGTCCGACGCCGCCAAACTGGCGTTGGGCATCGAGGACGTCATGCCCATCGTGAGGCTCCGCGCATGAAGATCGGCGCCAACGAAGAGTACGGCGTGCGCTGCCTGGTGCGCCTGGCCTACGCGGGCTACACGGGCGGCTCGCTGACCATTCCGGAGATCGGCGAAGCGGAGGGCGTGTCGCCGGCGTACGCCGCCAAAATCCTGCGGGCGTTGCGCAAAGGCGGCTTCGTGAAAGCCGCGCGCGGCAAGGCGGGCGGCTATACGCTGGCGCGGTCGGCGGCGGAAATCGTGATCGGCGACGTGATGGACGCCCTCGGCGGCCGGCTGTTCGAACGCGACTTCTGCGACAGCCACGCCGGCCAGGCCTCTATCTGCACCCGCTCCGTCGATTGCTCCGTCCGCTCCCTATGGCGCGCTCTGCAGCTCGCCGTGGACGGCGTGCTCGGCAAAGCCACCCTCCGCGACCTGCTGCAAAACGAAGAGGCCATGAACTCCTGGGTGCGCACCATCCCCGGCCCCAGCGGCCTCGTAAAGGGGACAGTCACCTTTTAGCGCCTTTTAGCGATCGCCACGCGTGTCCGGCAGCCTGGCGCCGTGGCGGATATGGGTCGCGTCTGGGGCGATGGCGCGACGGCTGGGGAAGTCACGGAGGGTTTCAATGGCCTGTTCCATTCCGTTGAACCATCACGCGGCCGCATCGGATTCATCGGCGCGGATAGAGAGGAACAGGAGCCGCAAGTCGCGCGCGGAGCGGTCCGCCAGCTCAACGCTGTATGCCATACCCCGCGCGTATGCCGTCGAAGACCTCGCGCGACGGGCGCGTCCGGCCCCGCGAGACCTCCTCCAAACCCTGGCGGATCCCCTCGCGGGCATCTGCCTGAGCCGCTATGTCGAGAAGCCGTTGATACGATTCGGCATCTTGGACGACCAGCTCCGCCTTGCCGTTGACGGTAAGCACCATTGGCCGCCGCGTGGTCTTCAGCCGCTTGACGACTTCCGCCGATTGCCGGCGGAAATACGTCAACGGCTGGATGTCCCGAGCGATGTCCATACTTCATGTATAGCACCTTTAAAGGTGCTCTCCGAAGCCTGGAAGGCCGCGGCCTCTACTCCAGCCCTGGGCGTAGGTCCGGAAATCGTTTCCGGCGCGTCTCGATGCCGTTTGACACACGCGCGGTACGTGAGTTACACGTTCGGCTTGATTTGGTTCGGACAAATCCCTTGGCGGAGAATGCTGGCATGCCGGAGATGAGAGTCGTAATCCTGAATGGCGCCGGACCCGGCGATGACGATCTATCGCCCGTTTTTGCCGCGCTATCTCAAACGTTCCAGGCGGATGGCGCGCAACTCGAGACGTTTGCCCTGCGCGAAATCAAGCTGGCCCATTGCCTCGGTTGCTTCGACTGCTGGGTCAAGACGCCTGGCATGTGCGTGGAAGCGGATGCCGGCCGGGAGATCGCCCGGGCCATCGTGCGAAGCGATGTTACAGTCCTCTTCACGCCTGTGACTTTCGGGGGTTACTCGCCGGAGTTGAAGAAGATGGTGGATCGGTTCGTGCAGCTCGCTTCCCCCTTCTTCCAAATGGATTGCGGAGAGGTTCACCACCCGCCGCGCTATGCGCATCTGCCCCGGCTCGTGATGGTGGGCGTTCAGCGCCATGCCAGCCCGCACGAGGCGCACCTCTTTAAGATCCTCGCCGGACGCAACGCCATCAACTTCCACCCTCCCAGCTACGCGGCGGAAGTGGTCGTCGCCACGGACGGCGCCGCCGCGCTCCGGAGCCGCTTCGAAGCGCTGTTGATCAGGTCGGACACGCTGCCTTTCGGCGAGGCCGCCGCGTCGCTGATGCCCCCGGCCGAACCCGCCGCGGGCATCGAGACGGCTGGCGCGCGGCGCGCGTTGCTCATCGTGGGCAGTCCCAAGACCAATGAGCCCAGCACCTCGAACGCCATCGGCGGCTACCTCGTAGACCGCCTCCAGGCGCGCGGTTGGGAGACCGAATCGCTGACCCTTCGGGCCAGTTTGAATCGCCCCGAGGGTGAGGCCGGGTTGCTCTCGCAGGTGGATCGCGCCAGCCTCATTCTCTTGGTCTTCCCGCTCTACGTGGATGCCCTTCCGCACCTTGTGACCAAGGCCCTGGCGGTAATGGCGGCCCATCGGCGCGCGCGCGGCAATGCATTTCCGCAACGCCTGGCGGCGATTGTGAATAGCGGATTTCCCGAGACGCGCCAGAATGCCGTGGCCATGGCCATCTGCCGCGAGTTCGCCGCTCAAAGCGGCATCACTTGGGCCGGCGGTCTTGCCTTGGGCGGAGGAGGCGTGATCGGCGGCCGCCCTCTTACGGGGCCAAAGCGATCCGGCCCCATGGTCCGAACTGTCGTCGCAGCTCTCGATCTGACCGCCACGGCCCTGGCCGCGGGGTTGCCGGTACCGGCCGAGGCCATGCGCATGATGGCCAAGAGCCCCCTTCCCTTTGCCATTTGGCGGCGGTTCTACATGTGGATGGGCGGCAAGGGCTTCGCAAAACAGGCCGCTGCCAATGGCGTCTCCAAGGACCAGGTGCTGGCCCAGCCGTATGCGGCGTAGCGGCGCGGCGCCATTCGGCCGATCGCCGCGCCGGTTGCAACGTCATGAGCGATAACTGTTTCGATTCCGACGAGCCTGGCATTTTCGATATCGCCACGCGCGCCGCCGGCCCTGCCGGCTCGCTTCCCCTCACCGGCGACATGCTGCGCCGGCTTCCCTCCGGCCATCTGTTCGGCTGGACCCAGGACGCCGCCATGGGCTGGACGCCCTCGGCGCTGGGCGGGAAGGAGTTCCTGATCCTCTCCACTCACGGCGGCGTGCGCGCCCCGGACGGTTCCCCCGTGGCGCTGGGCTACCACACCGGGCACTGGGAGGTTGGGCTGTTGGTCGAGGCTGCCGCGCGCGAGTTGAAGGCCGCAGGCGCCATTCCCTTCGCGGGATGCTGCACCGACCCCTGCGACGGCCGCTCCCAGGGCACTTCCGCCATGTTCGACAGCCTGCCCTACCGTAACGACGCCGCCACCGTGTTCCGCCGCCTCATCCGCTCCCTGCCCACGCGGCGCGGCGTGCTGGGCGTCGCCACCTGCGACAAGGGCCTCCCGGCCATGACGATGGCGCTGGCGGCCATGCGCGATCTGCCCTCCGTGCTGGTTCCCGGCGGCGTCACCCTGCCCCCCGCCGATGGCGAGGACGCGGCCGCCATTCAGAGCATCGGCGCGCGCTACGCCCACGGCGAATTGACCCTCGAACAAGCCGCCAGTCTGGGGTGCCGCGCCTGCGCCTTGCCCGGCGGCGGCTGCCAATTCCTGGGTACGGCGGCCACCGCCCAAGTGGTGGCGGAAGCCTTGGGAATGGCGCTCGGACACGCCGCGCTGGCCCCTTCCGGCCACCCCATCTGGCTCGATATGGCGCGCCGCTCGGCGCGTGCGCTGATGGCGATTGAGGCCCGCGGCGTCGCCATGCGCGACATCCTCACCGAAGCCGCGCTGCGCAATGCCATGGTCACGCACGCGGCCTTCGGAGGCTCGACGAACCTGGTGCTGCACCTGCCCGCCATCGCTCATGCCGCCGGCCTGTCCCGTCCCGCCGCCGCCGATTGGGCCCGCATCAACCGCCTCACCCCGCGTTTAGTGGACGCCCTGCCCAACGGCCCGCGCAACCACCCCACCATTCAGGTCTTCCTGGCCGGCGGCGTGCCCGAAGTCATGCTGCATCTGCGGCGCGCGGGCCTGCTCGAAAGCGGCGTCCTGACGGCCGGCGGCGCCACCTTGGGCGAGCAACTTGACGCCTGGGAGCGCTCCGCCCGGCGCACCCGCCTGCGAACGCTCCTCCGCGAACGCGATGGCGTGGACCCGGACGACGTGATCTTTTCGCCCGATGAGGCCGCCCGCCGCGGAATTCGGTCCACCGTTTGTTTCCCCCTGGGAAACCTCGCGCCTCAAGGGTCCATCGTCAAGAGCACCGCCATCGACCCGTCCGTAATCGGTCCCGGCGGCGTCTACCGCATCACCGGGCCGGCGCGCGTCTTCGTCACCGAGCCGGATGCCATCGCCTACATCAAGAGCGACCGCATCCGTCCGGGCGATGTCCTGGTGCTCGCCTGCCGCGGTCCCATGGGCGCCGGCATGGAGGAGACCTACCAGCTCACCGCCGCCCTCAAGTATCTTTCCTTCGGCAAGCGCGTGGCCCTCCTTACCGACGCGCGTTTCAGCGGCGTCTCCACCGGCGCCTGCATCGGCCACGTTTCCCCCGAAGCGCTGGCTGGCGGTCCCATCGGCAAGCTCCGGGACGGTGACCTGATCGAAATCGTGGTGGATTGCGTCAACCTCGAGGGCTCCGTTAATTTCGTCGGCGAGAGCGGCTCGAACGCCGGATACGAGCAGGGCGCGCGCATCCTGGCTGCCCGCCCGCCACGCCCCGACCTGGCGCCCGATCCGGCCCTCCCCGACGATACCCGCCTGTGGGCCGCGCTGCAAGACGTCAGCGGCGGTCCGTGGGGTGGCGCCGTATTCGACGCCGAGGCCATTCTGCGCGTCCTGGCCCTGGGCAAGGCCGCCTTGGCGGCGCGGAAGCCGTAAACGAAAGGCAACATTGCAGTGCGCCATTCAGGCGGCTATTTTGGTAAGGAAGTCCTGTGTACTTTAGGAATATCACATGAGAGATAACGCTACCAACGCCGGCCCGGACGCAGGATGCGACGAGGTTTGGCAGCCACCGGAGACCCTCCAGGCCCTGGCAGATGATGGATGCGGGTCCTTGATCGCGGAACTGATCGCCATGTTCAGAACGGACACGGATACGCGCCTGCGAGCCTTGGATGACGCTGTTGTCAAAGGCGATTTCCCGCTTGTCCGCAAGCAGGTCCACTCGATTAAGGGTTCCGCCAGCCAATTGGGCGCCAGCAAGGTGGCCGCCATTTGCCTGCAAATCGAGACGTCGGGCCCGGAGGTTTTTAATCAGGATTTGCCCGCCAAACTGCAAGCGTTAAGAGCGGCTTACGCGCATATAACGAACGCCATGCAGGCCTCGCCCCTGTGCGTCGGCGGCGCCTGATAGCGGTCGGCGAACTGCCCGCGCGTTCATTCCGCGCGTAGCGCTTCCATGGGGTCCACGCGCGTGGCGCGGCGCGCGGGAATCCACGCGGCCGCCAGCGCCACTCGCAGTCCCAGTTCGCGCGTCCGCCCGTTGACGGCGTATAGCAACACGCCGAACAGCCCCGCCGCGGTCATCAAGACTACGCTCAAGCCCAACCCGCTGCTCATGGTAGCGATCAACCGGTCGAGCGCAAGGTCGCCGTCCAGAGTCTTCCGCAACGTGCTCGATAGGTACACTTGCGATTCGGGGTCGAAACGGCGGATCTCCGCGCGTGCGGCGTGGTCGAGCGCCTCCGGGTCGCCGGAGGTTTCCACCATCAAGGTGATATCGCCCGACGGCGCCTGGGCGTATGGAAGATAGAGAAACGGTTCGGGCAGGTCGTGCAGGTGGATGGACGGGCCATCTTCGGCGATTCCAATCACTTGACGCTGCTTGCCGTCGATCGAAAGCCATTGGCCGATGGGGTCGCGGCCGGGCAGCACGGTGCGGACGAAGGTTTGCGATACCACCACCGCCGGCGGCGCGCCCATCGGCGCCATGCCGGGAACCTCCACCCGCGCCGTGAGCCCGCCGCCGGAACCGCTCACGGGCAGCCGCCGCGCATAGGTTGCGCCGCGTGCGCCAGGCAGGGCCGCCAACCGCTGGCACACCTGATCGCACCAAGCCGAAGGCGCGATGTGAAGCGCCGGCCCCACCGTCAGCGCCAGTCGGCGACGTTGAGCCGCGCCACATGCAGCGCGGGACCCAACCCAGTGACCAATACGGCCAGCAGGAGTGCGCCGGCCGAAAACGCGAGCACGCGGTAATCGGGGCGAATGCCCATATCGATAAACGGACCTACCGCGCGCCCGAACTGCGTAATTTTGTCGATCAGAAACTGGGCCAACAGCAGACCCAATCCGGCCCCCGCCGCGGCGAGCAAGGAGGCTTCCACCAACAGTTGCCGCGCCACACGCCATCGGCCCCCGCCCAAGGCCAACCGCACGGCCAGTTCCTTACGGCGCGCTTCCGCCTGCGCCAGCCGCAACTGGGCCACGTTGGCGCAAGCCACGAACAGGACCAGTCCCAGCACGAACGCCAAGCCGCCGCCGAGGATAATGTCTTCCTCCCAGGGGTGCACGAAGCCTTGCAGCCAGGTTGCCGAAACGGAGGCGGGGGCCGGCTTGTGTTTCTCCGGGCCGCGTATGGCGGCATCGAATTCGGCCGTCGCGCGCGCAGCCGTAAGGGGCGCGTGGAACCGCGCAACCACCTCGAACTGGCCGCTGCGCGACTGCTCCTCGTCCCGAGCCCCCAACGCGTGAAACCAGGCATCCGCGCTCACCCACACGCCCACCGCGACGCCCCGCTCGAAGCCCGTGAATACCTCCGGCATTACGCCCGCCACTCGAAAGAAGTTCGAGGAGGCCGGCTGAATCATCGCCATCTCGCTATCTTCGTCCTGGCCCACCATGATTCCGCGGCGCTGCGTGGCCACAACCTGCCCACGGCCCTCCAGCGCCTTGGCCATATCGAGGTAATCCAGCCAGCCGTACATCATGTAGTTGCCGTCGTCCCCGCGCGAGCTTACCCGCCACAAATCCCGCGGACGTTCCACCGCGAACAGACCGGTAGTCAAGCCGATCCCCAGCACGGCCAAGGCCGTAGCGCCGGGATTCTTCACCAGCAGGCGAAGAGCCAGCCGCCGGCTGAATAGAATCAACGGGGTTTCGCCTCCCATCATCCCAATATCGGCGCCGGCCGTCCGCCTTAACTAAGCGCGCACCGGGGCAGCCCGAATCAAGTGATTGTCGGCGCAAGCCAACGTACCGTTCCCAATCCGGCCAGACTTCCTCGGGGGCCGTTTGGGGCCAGTTTCCCACAATCGGCTCGTTGTGGGGCAGCCAATCCTGGCTGCCGCCGCCTTTTCAGGCGGCGTCTGGACCTTGGGTGCAAATTCCTGAGAACTCTTGGCCCTTATCCCCACATAACTTGTATGGCGTACTGCGAACGCCGCCTGCCACACTTCTCGGTAGCGGGGGTTCCTCTCTTCGTCACTTTCCGGCTGCATGGCAGTCTTCCCCGCGGACGCGCCTTTCGCCCGGATATCCTGACCTCCAACGGAGAGGCCTTTGCTGCCATGGACCGGCTTCTCGATACCGCCAAGTCCGGACCGTCCGCG